>ERZ826242.3495-NODE-3495-length-11236-cov-2.978267_pt1 | contig 11236 bp, 9 predicted proteins | sample MGYA00519871_ERZ826242 | MGnify/ENA primary metagenome ERZ826242 (study PRJEB31778, sample SAMEA3449226) | human gut metagenome | biome: human gut; feature: human-associated habitat; material: faeces | place: United Kingdom | collected 2010/2012 ...
ACACGATGCAGGAAGTCGTTGACCGGCTTTCCGAGGATTACGGCTGGAGCGACAGCGTTTCCAACCTGTCCAACAAGCTCCAGCGGGAGTCTCTGCGGTATGTGGAGGCGGTACAGCTTGCCGACGCCCTTGGTTATGACCTCGTATGGCAGAAGCGGAGGGACAAATGATGCCTGTCGTTCCTGCGGCCCGTCTCTCTCGTCCCCATAGCAATAACGCAGTATTGCTATGGACAGGCGGCGAAAACATTCGATTTTTCGCTGCCGCCGGATGGCTGATGTTTCGCAAAACATCGGCTGTCCGGGCTGAACAACAGGAAGCGATGCAGACGGTTTCCGGGCAGTTCAGCAGCGGTCATCGCAATGACCGCAATTCCCCCTCGGAGAGCCCACGGCACTTTGCAGCCCTTCGGGATGAAAGTGTCATAGTGGGTTATTACACTTCCCGCAGGAAGTGCATCCCCGTCCCTCAGCCGTCTGCCACACAATGGAAAGGAGCTGATTTTTATGGCCAGAAACGATGGAATCGACCGTACCAGTGCCAGAAATGTGGATGTCCCGGACAAGGACATCGACAACACCCAAAAGCACAATGAACGGGAAAAAGACAGCTATCGCAACCCGGATATTATCCCGGAACGTCTCAGCTATAACGTCCACTTCAAAAACCCAGCCGCCAGCTATACGGAACTGTTTGCTCAGATGGAATCCTCCGGTATGATCTCCACCCGTGGACTGAAACCGGATGCCATTCACTATGGAGAACTGATTTTCGATGTGAACTCCGCCTATTTCCACAATCACGGCGGCTACGAATATGCCAAGCAATTCTACACCGACGCATACAAAGCTGCCGTAGAGATCGTGGGCGGTGAGCAGTATATCCTCTCTGCCGTCATGCACGCCGATGAACGCAACCGGGCTATGTCGGAAGCTCTGGGGCAGGATGTGTACCACTACCACCTTCATGTGGTCTATATCCCGGTGGTGGAAAAACAGATTCTCTGGTCAAAGCGGTGCAAGGATAAGGCTTTGGTGGGGACGGTCAAGGAGACCATTATGCAGGTCAGCCGCAGCAAAAAGTGGCTGTCCAAACCGGCATTGGACGAAACCGGGAATCCCGTTTTGCAGAAAAATGGAAAGCCGGTTCTAAAGAAATCCTACTCCATTTTGCAGGATGATTTTTATCAGCACATGAGAGCTGCTGGATATACCGACGTAGAGCGTGGAGAGCGAGGCAGCACCGAGGAGCATCTGACGGTGACCCAGTTTAAGGTGGCACAGGAGCAGCAGCGGCTGGAAGATGTGACCGCCCAAATCGCTCAGACAGAACAGGCGCTGGACACCGCACAGGCTGCCGTTGAGAAAAAGCAGAAGGAACTGCAATCCCTGCAAAAGCAGACCAAAGAACAGCGCACCACCGCCCTGACCGTACAGGAAATCCGCTCCATGGGGAAAAAGACGATCACCGGCAATATCACTCTGACCCCATCCGAGTGCAGTACGCTCAAGGATTATGCGGTCAATGGGATTCTTGCCAAGGCAGAAAACAGCCGCTTGGAAGATAAGTTGCAACAAGCGCAAAAGAGTGCCGCTGTCTGGAAACAGCGGTATGAAAAGATTTATGACAAGTACCAAGAACTGAAAAAGGAAGTCCAGCCATATCTGGACGCTGTCAAGCTCGCACCCGAAAAGGTGCGGGCTTTTCTTGACGCCATTTTGACCCGAACCCGACAAACGAGGCAGCACGATCAACCTTCCCGCCGTAAGTCGCAGGATATGGAACTTTAATTGATGGAGGAAACTGCATGAGAAAACACAAAGATTTTATGAGCGAACCCGACTATGGTTATATCGACATTGAATCCTGCTTTGAACCGATTTTTGAACCGCCGTTGGAAACTCTGGAAGAATGGCGCAGCTGGGAGGATGAACCCGAACCGACACTGGAGAACACCTCGGTCTATGTCACAGAGCCGGATGGCATCCAATATTTTTACTGCGGCAATACTCGGATTCGAGTATCCGAGCATTTCTCCCAAGCAGGTAAACCCATGGACAGGCTGATTGAAAATGTGATCCAGTATGCTGCCCGCAACGCTGGATAAACCCATTCCACAACAAAATGTCGTTGAACCACACCCACGCTTACGGTATAATAAAAACAGAAGTATTGTAAGCGTGGGTTGTTTCGATTAGAAGGAGGATTTTTACCGTGAAACAACCTTACAATACCGCACTCTATATGCGTCTCAGCCGTGACGACGAAAACTATGGCGACAGCGTGAGTATCGAGACTCAGCGCACCATTTTGCAGCAGTACGCAAAGGAACATGGCCTTTCGGTGTATGGCGAATATGTCGATGACGGATGGAGCGGAACGAACTTCGAGCGTCCCAGTTTTCAGCGGATGATGGATGATGTGGAGGCCGGAAAGGTCAACTGCATCATTACCAAAGACCTCAGTCGCTTTGGCCGTGAACACGTGATGATGGACTACTATCTGGAATTTGTGTTCCCGGAAAAGCAGATTCGATACATCGCTGTGGCCGAAAATGAGGACACCGAAAAAGGACTTTCGGATTTTGTGCCGTTCAAGAACCTTTTTAACGAATGGTTCGCAAAGGATACCAGCCGCAAGGTGAAAACGGCGCTCCGTGCCAAATTTGCTGCCGGAGAACGCACTTTTGCCTATGCGCCGCTGGGATACATCCGCCATCCAGAAATCAAAAACACTTTAGCCATAGACGAAGAAACCCGCTGGATCATCGAGAAAATCTTTGACCTTGCGTTTCATGGAGCAGGTGCGGCGAAGATCACCAAGACCCTGATTGCAGAGAAAGTCCCGACTGCGGGCTGGCTCAATTATCAGCGGTATGGAACTTTCGCCAATATCTATGCTAATGCGCCGGAAGAAAAATCCTATGCGTGGACGATTGCTCAGGTCAAAAGTATTCTGCAAGATGAAACCTACATTGGCAACAGCGTACACAATAAGCAGACCAATATCTCTTATAAAAACAAGAAAAAGGTGCGCAAGCCGAAAGAAGAATGGATTCGGGTGGAAAATACCCATGAGGCGATCATCAGCCGGGATGTGTTTGAGCAGGTGCAAAAGCAGATTGCCAGCCGCAGACGGCAGCAGAAGGATGCCACAACGCAGATTTTCGCCGGTCTTGTAAAATGTGCAGATTGTGGCTGGTCTATGCGCTTCGGCACAAACCGGCAGAATAAAACGCCGTACAGCCACTTCACTTGCAGCCAATACGGACAGATGGGTACACAATGCTCGGCGCATTATATCCGCTATGACACGCTCTATGTCTATGTACTGTCCAGAATCCAGTATTGGTCCCATCGGGCGCAGCTGAGCGAAGAAAAACTCTTGCAGCAGATTTTGAAAAACGGTGACCGGGAACGCATGACCGCCGCCAAGCGTCAGGAATCCGAACTGAAACGGGCGGAAAAGCGCAAGGCAGAAGTGGATGGAAAGTTTGTCCGAATGTATGAGGACTGGTCCGCCGGACGCATCACCGAGTATAACTTCAATCTGCTGACGAAAAAGTACCAGGCAGAACAGCTGGAGCTGGAGGAAAAGATCAGCCGCTTGCAAGCGGAGCTGTCCGCAGAGCAGCAAACTGCCCTGGATGCCGAAAAGTGGGTCGCTCTCATCAAGCAGTACGCCAATCCCACAGAACTGACCGCTGAACTTCTCAATACCCTGATTGAGAAGATTGTGATTCATGAGGCTACTAAAGGTGCGGATGGGATGCGAGATCAGGAGATTGAGATTTACTACCGATTTATCGGCAAAATTGATTAACTTGCATCCATATCCTTAACTATGGGAAACAGACCTTTCGCTGCCGGATATTGACAATATTGTTCAACTGAGTCAGCTTTTTGATGTTAGTACGGATCATTTGTTGACGAATAAGCAGGATATGCCAGGCAATGAGGCAATTGCTACCAGAAACGAGATGTATCGGCACCAGGTTTTTGCTATCTGCATCGGCTTCTGTGTGATCGGGCTACTATTTTCGCTGACAGTATGGTTTACCTGGCAGACGCTGATTACTGTGATGATCGGTGTTTTGCTGCAGGTAATCGGGGTTATCATTTTTGAGATAGTAGTTAGCCGAAATATGCCGGAAGAGCGGCAACTGCTGCGGGCAAGATTTTATTCGCTCGTCCCATGGTTGATTTTGCCTTTCCCTGTCAAATTCGGCGTTGATTATTTATTTAACTATTATCCTAGATCCCATAATTCTTTGATGGAGATTGTAGTGATGATTGCCATTTATCTGGTCGTTTGTGGTACCATCACTTATTTGCTGCGGCGGAGGATAAAGAGCCGGTAAAAGATCTGCCTAATTTATCAAGATTATTGAATATTGTTGATAAAGCGGTAATACGGTTCGCTATTTATGGTGAAGGATAGTCGAACGTGTGAGCGTTCGTATAATCACTGTCACCTCCTCATATATTAAGCCAGAGGAGGTGGATGCTTTGTCTAAAATCCATTGGCCTAGCTTATTGATTAGTATTGCCATTGCTGAGGCGGTAGGTGCGCTGTCCGGAGTGCTTTCCGGTGATATCAGTGCGGTTTATCGTAGTTTGATTCAGCCGCCGCTATCGCCGCCGGGATGGGTGTTTCCCATAGTCTGGACGATTCTGTTCGCCTTGATGGGTATTGCAGCTTATCTGGTCTATCACGCACCGGCTGTACGTTCTGAAAGACGAGCGGCCTTGTGGGTCTATGCCTTGCAACTATTGGTCAATTTTTGCTGGCCGATCATCTTTTTCCGTGGGCAACTATTTACTGTAGCTTTGGCAGTAATCATTTTATTGGTGGTGCTGGTCATCATTACGATGGTACGTTTCACCCGCATCAACCGGACCGCCATGTATTTGCTGATTCCGTACCTGTTATGGTTGCTTTTTGCCACCTATCTCAACATTGGCGTAGCTATTCTTAATTAAGGGCTGCTAGATAATATTGTTGCAAGACAATATATAAAGATTGATTGAAAACAGGGCTGCTATGTCAGCCCTGTTTGGCAGTTTGGCATATTAATTCTTGTTAAGATAAGGCAGATTTGCTATACGATCGTTTTGGTTGGCAGATCGAGATTGCTGTACTTAGCTCTACTTTAGTGATATAATATTGCATAAATGGGGAAATCGCTGGTGACACCCTGCGTGCTGTGAGGGGCTTTTACTGGGTCTGGCATGATTATCAGACTATCGGCGGTGATGACAATAAGGACTGAATCTTTGGTATGGGAAAAAACAGTGGACAGTCCTTGGCGGTGTTGTGCAGCTTAGGGTTTTCAGCAGTCGTCCCGTAATAACGCAGTATAGTATGCTAAATAACAGATAAGAAGGTAGTTATGAAATATTCCACACGGGTCATTGTTATAGTTATTTTTGGCGCATATATCCTGCTGATGCTCTGGCTATTGTTTGGCCAGCGGTTGGAGTATTATGATATTCCCGGCACCTATTGGGAAAAGGTGCAATATAGCCTTAACTTGATCCCGGGGGCAACGATCAATGATTTTATCGCGGTATTGTCAGGAGTGGACAATCCGTATTTAGTGCGGCATGCGGTGATTAATTTGGCCGGCAATATCGTCATGTTTATCCCGTTGGGCTTTTTTCTGCCCTGCTTATGGGTTCGGCTGCGTTCCTTCGGCCAAGTCCTGCTGGCGATAGTGGGTATCATTGTCATTATTGAGCTTATCCAGTTATTTACCCTTTTGGGCAGCTGTGATATCGATGATCTCTTGCTTAATACTATCGGTGCGGTCATCGGCTGGCTTTTGTGGAGGGCAGGGCACTATTTATCTCACCGTTTTCGGTTGCAACAACAGCAGAAAGATTGACAAGAAACAGCATCTAAACTATAATAAAAAGATAGTGCAATTCACTGATGAGAAAAGCAAAAAGAGGTGTGCCATGAACTTTCAGGAACTAATCCTTGCCCTCAATAAATTTTGGGGCGAACACAGCTGCATCATTGTTCAGCCATATGATACGGAAAAGGGCGCCGGTACGATGAACCCTGCTACCTTCCTCCGTGCTCTGGGTCCAGAGCCTTGGAATGCAGCATATGTCGAGCCTTCGCGCCGGCCGACAGACGGACGCTATGGGGATAACCCCAACCGTCTGCAGCATTATTATCAATATCAGGTCTTGCTCAAGCCATCGCCGGATAATATTCAGGAGCTGTATTTGGAATCGTTGGCAGCGATCGGTATCCGCGGCGAGGAGCATGATATCCGTTTCGTGGAAGACAACTGGGAAAGCCCTACCTTAGGCGCCTGGGGATTAGGCTGGGAGGTCTGGCTGGATGGGATGGAAGTTACCCAGTTTACCTATTTCCAGCAATGCGGCGGCATTGACTGCCACCCGGTAGCTGGGGAGATTACCTATGGTATTGAACGCTTGGCTATGTATATCCAGAAGGTAGATAGCGTTTATGATATCGAATGGGTGGATGGCGTTACCTATGGCGATGTTCACCATCAGAACGAGGTTGATTACTCTCATTATAATTTTGAAGTAGCCGATACCGATATGCTCTTTTCGCTTTTTGATCAATATGAGAAAGAGTGCTACCGCGTAGTTAAACTGGGCTATCCGCAACCGGCTTATGATTATTGTTTGAAATGTTCGCATACCTTCAATCTGCTTGATGCCCGCTCAGCTATTTCCGTTACTGAGCGGCAGAGCTTTATCGGCAGGGTGCGTAATATGGCTAGGGAATGTGCTGCCGCTTATTTGCAGCAGCGGCAAGATTTAGGGTATCCGCTGATCAAGGATCAGGCCCTACGGAAACAATTAGGATTGGAGGGTGCTGACAATGACTAAGGATCTGTTGTGGGAAGTAGGTGTCGAAGAGATCCCGGCCCGTTTTCTCCCTCCGGCAATTAAACAGATGGAACAGCTAGCCCGTGAAGCTTTTGGCGAGGCTGGTTTGGCTTATGATGAGCTGCATACCTATGCTACTCCGCGGCGGTTGACTTTGGCTATCGCTGGTCTGGCGGAAAAGGCGGCGGATGTCGAAAGCGAGGTCAAAGGACCGGCTAAGAAAGCAGCCTTTGATGCTGACGGTCAGCCGACCCGCGCCTTGGAAGGCTTTTGCCGTGGCCAAGGGGTAACTATTGACCAGCTGATGGAAAAGGAACTCAATGGCAATATCTATATGTATGCGCACAAAAAGAGTATCGGCCGCCAGACTATCGAAATGCTGCCGCAGCTGCTCTTGACGGTAGTGGAAAAACTTTATTTCCCCAAGCCGATGCGCTGGGGTTATAATAGCCTGCGCTTTGCTCGCCCGATCCGTTGGCTGGTAGCATTGTTTGGCGATCAGATAGTTGATGTGGAATTCGGCGGCGTTAAGGCCGACCGTTATAGCCGTGGGCACCGTCTGCTGGGCAGCGATCATATCAAAATCAGCGAGCCCGCACAGTATCTGGATTTACTGCGGGAGAACTATGTTATCGTTGACCAGGATGAGCGCCGTGAGGAATGCCGCCAGCAGATCAATGCAGTGGCAGAATCCTTTGGCGGACATGTCAAGGAAGACGAGGAGTTGTTGACAGAGGTCACCTATCTGCTTGAATATCCTACGGCCCTCTCCGGGCATTTTGAGGAAAAATATCTGGCTATTCCGGAAGAGCTGGTGACTACGCCCATGGTTGATCAGCAGCGTTATTTCCCGGTTTACGACAGTGATGATAAGCTGATGAACCGCTTTATCACTGTGCGCAACGGCGACCGCCGTTATCTCAATATCGTGGCTGAGGGTAATGAGAAGGTGCTCAGAGCCCGCTTGGCTGATGCAGAGTTTTTCTATACTGAAGACCTCAAGGATAAAATGGACGATAAGGTGGAAGAGCTTTCTGCCGTTGTTTTCCATGAGAAATTGGGAACTATGCGTCAAAAAGTGGAGCGCATTATCCATCTTAGTGAATTTATTGCCAGCAGGTTGAATTATACTGCTCAGGAAATGGCGCAAACCAACCGCGCCGCTTATCTGGCTAAGGCGGATTTGGGCAGTAGGGTAGTATATGAATTCCCTGAACTGCAAGGTATCATTGGTGAGTATTACGCTCTCGCTGCCGGTGAGGATGCAGTGGTGGCTCAGGCGATCCGTGAACATTATTTGCCCCGTTTCGCTGGCGATGACCTGCCGGAAAGCAAGCCCGGTATCGCCGTAGCATTGGCTGATAAGCTTGACAGCATCGCTGGTTTCTTTGCCATGGGGATGATCCCTTCCGGCTCTCAGGATCCTTATGCTCTGCGCCGCGCGGCCGCTGGCTGTGCGAATATCATTATCCGCCGCAATCTCGATTTGCGTATTATCGATATTCTTCCGTATGCTTTTGAGCTGTTAAAACAGGATGCTCCGGGGCTGGACTGGGATGCCTTGGCGGAGAAAAGCGCCAAAGTCGTGGCCTTCCTTAACCAGCGTGTGGAGAATATCCTTGCCGAAGAAGGTGTGGCTTATGATATTGTTAATGCGATTAATGCCAGTGCGGCTGCTGCTGATGGTAATATCACCGGCTTAAGAAAGCGGGCTCATGCTCTGCAGGAGTATCGCAGTCATAAGGAATTTGTTGACCTGCTGGCAGCGATGAACCGTATTGGCAATATCCTGCGTTCAGCTGATGCAGAAGAGGCTGATGTAGAGCCAACTCTTTTCACCGATGAAAGTGAAAAAAATCTTTTCGATCAGATCAAGCGGCGTGAAGCGGATGCAGCTACTCTATTGTCTGCCGGTGATTTTGAGCATACCCTTGATGCCTTGGCTTCATTAGCGCCTTATATAGCGCAATTTTTCGAAGCAGTGATGGTTATGGATAAAGATCCGGCGCTGCGTCGTAACCGCCAGGCTTTACTGCGGCGGATCCTCGCTATTGCCCATGAAATAGGTGATTTTGGCAAAATCGTTGAATGATCCTTTGCGTTATTGACAGCAGTGAGCAAGACGAAGGAGCCCGCGAGGAGACGTGTTTAGTCTTTCGCGGGCTTTTGGCTACTTTTTATTGCGGGAAAATCACCTTAAAGCAGGAAAAACGTCTTTACTGATAGAATATATTTAATCTTGGCATAGACACATTTATGATGGAAGTAATTAAAAGCCTGTTTAACAAGTATTATTAATAATTTCATATAAGGATGTAGGAGGAAGGTTAATGAAATTTCAAGTAAGTGATGGCGAAAAGTTTCAGAAGATCATGGAGATCGAAATCCCTGTTGAAGAATTAGAGCAGCCCATTCGCCTGGCCTGCAAAAGATTAGCTAATAAAGTCAATATTCCTGGTTTCCGTAAGGGCAAAGCCCCGCGCTCTATTCTCGAAAATTTCCTGGGCATTAATGCCATTCTGGATGAGGCAGCCGATGATTTGCTGCCCAAAGCCTATGTTGAAGGTCTTAAGGAGACCGGCTTGGAGCCTGTTTGCCAGCCTGAGATAGAGGTAGTGACTTTAGAGGATGGTCAGCCAATGCGTTTTAACGCTACCATCACCGTTAAGCCGGAAATCCAACTCGGCGATTATAAAGGGCTTGATATTACTCGCCGGATCATCGATGTTGCTGATGAGGATGTGGATGCAGAGATCGAGAATCAGCGTCAGCGTATGAGCAAACTGGTTGATGCTGAAGAAGGCGCGGCCGCTGCCAATGGCGATACTGTGGTCATCGACTTCAAGGGGTTGAAAGACGGTGTAGCCTTTGAGGGCGGTACCGCTACTGATTATCCGCTGGCTCTTGGCTCGGGTAGCTTTATCCCCGGCTTTGAAGAGCAGTTGGTTGGCTGCCATGTTGGCGATGAGAAAAAAATCGATGTCACCTTCCCCGAGGATTATGGCGCTAAAGAATTGGCTGGACAACCAGTGGTCTTTGAGATTACGGTTAAGGGTATTAAAAACAAAATTCTGCCTGAGTTGAATCAGGAATTTGTCGAAGAGGTCAGCGAGACTGCGGAGAACATGGATCAGCTGCGGGAGGAATTCCGCGCTAAGATGGAACAGCAGAGCCTGGCTGCTGCTGATGACACTGCCCGCAATGCTGCTTTGGCGAAGGCTGTAGAAAACTGCGAGGTGGAAATTCCTCCGGTGATGATTGAACAGCAGATGAGTGGCATGATCGAAGATGCCAAGCGTCAGATCACCAGCCAGGGAATGAGCTATGAACAATATCTTGAATATGTGGGCCGGACTGATGAAGATTTCCGTGAGCAATATCGTAAACAGGCGGAATTGATCGTCAAGCGTGAGCTGATGCTGGAAGCTATCATCAAGGCAGAAAACCTGGAGGCTACTGATGAGGATATTAATGCCCAGATCAGTGAAATAGCCGCTAGATATTGGCTGCCAGAAGAGAAGGTCAAAGAGATTCTCTCTGATGGAGGCCGCATGGAAGATGTTAAGTATGACGCATTGATGAAAAAAGCTGTCGATCTCATCTTTGATAATGCAAATCTGACTAATCTGCATATCGACCGTGCTGAGCTGGCCAAGCAGGCTACAGCTGCTATGCAGGGAGTGGAAGGTGAAGCTGAAGAGGCTGAAGCAAAGGAAGAAAAGCCTAAAGCCAAAGCTAAAACTAAAACCACTAAGTCTAAGACAAAGGCTAAAGCCGATGATGCCCAGCCAGAGGAGACTGCCGTCGAAGATAAGGCCAAAGACGAAGAATAAGGCGGGTATAATCTACGCCTAATTGAGGTATAAATGAAGGAGTGGGGCTGGATAACGACGCCATTCCTGGCTCCCGCTAACTTGCTATGATGGTTGGCGGGAGTATGTTAATTATTCCAAGGAGGCCAATATTATGAGTATGTTAATCCCCATGGTTGTGGAACAAACTAACCACGGCGAGCGGTCATATGATATATATTCGCGATTGCTCAAAGACCGGGTAGTGTTCCTTGGTTCTGAGATAGACGATCAGGTAGCTAATTTGGTCATTGCCCAGTTGCTTTTTTTAGAGGCTGAGGATCCTGATAAGGATATCCGTCTCTATATCAACAGCCCCGGCGGCTCGATCTCTGCCGGAATGGCGATCTATGATACGATGCAGTATATCAGTTGTGACGTAGCTACCACCTGCGTTGGCATGGCCGCCAGTATGGGAGCTTTTCTCCTGGCTGCTGGTGAGATCGGCAAACGCAGCGCTCTCCCTAACAGTGAGATCATGATTCATCAGCCCCTCGGCGGCACCCAGGG
>ERZ826242.3500-NODE-3500-length-11223-cov-2.997761_pt1 | contig 11223 bp, 9 predicted proteins | sample MGYA00519871_ERZ826242 | MGnify/ENA primary metagenome ERZ826242 (study PRJEB31778, sample SAMEA3449226) | human gut metagenome | biome: human gut; feature: human-associated habitat; material: faeces | place: United Kingdom | collected 2010/2012 ...
GTGTGCGCCGCGCGCGTTCTGGATGCGCGGCGCTTTTCAGAGGGGGGCGCGGCATGAAAAAGCGGCTTTCGTCTCTGCTTCTGCGCTTTCGCCAGCCCAAATGGCGCCACGGCAAGTTGGGAGCGCTGCTGGTGGCGGGCTTCCTGGCGATCTGCGTGCTGGTGAACGTCTTTGTTCAGGCACTGGAGGATGAATATGGCTGGCGCACGGACCTGAGCTTCAACGCCTATGCCACCACCGGCGAGCAGACGCGCGCCGTACTGGACCGTCTGGAAAACGATGTGGACCTCTACCTGCTCTACCAGAGCGGCGCGGAGGATACGCAGCTGCTCCAGCTGCTCAACCGCTACGCCGTGCTCAGCGACCGCGTGACCGTCAAGGAGACTGATATCGCGCAGAATCCCGGCATTCTCACGCGCTTTCCCGGCGACACGGACAAGACCGCCCAGGCCGACAGCGTCATCGTCAGCTGCGACGCCACGGGCCGCTACAAGATTCTGGACTATACCGACTTTCTGACCCAGGGGTACGACATCGAATCCGGCACCTTCCAGCCGGAGGGCCTGTCCTATGAAAAATCGCTGACGGAGGCCATCGCTTCCGTAGCGCAGACGGACCCGCCGACGGTGGGCGTTTTGCAGGGGCAGGGAGAGCTTACCCCGGATGCGCTGGAGCTGCTGCTGTCGTTTCTGGAGAGCAACGGCTACGACCATGTAACCGTCGATTTGTCCGCCGAAGGCGCCCTCACGGACGTGGCCCTGCTGCTCATTGCCTCGCCGCAGAAGGATTTCAGCGACACCGAGCTTGAAGAGATCAATGAATTTGCCAAGGAAGGCGGCAGCCTGTTCATCACCCGCGACTACACCGACCCGCTGGACAGCATGCCCAATTACCTGTCCCTGCTGCGCAGCTACGGCGTCACGCCGCTGTCCGGCATCGTGGTGGACCCCGGCGCCTACCATGAAAATCCCCTGGCCATCGTGCCCTACATGGAAGAGCTGGACATGACGCAGTCGCTGATTTCCAGCGGCATGGACGTGCTGCTCATGCCCGCCGCCTGCGCCTTTGAAACCCCCGGTGAGCCCGATCACAGCCTGACGACCGGCACCGTGCTCAAAACCAGTGACCAGGCCTATCTGCGCGACCTGTCCGACGGTATCGACAGCGTGGATCAGCAGCCGGGCGACCGCTCCGGCGAATTGAGCGTGGCGCTCTACGCCCACCGCATGCACGCCAACGGCAACACCAGTCGTCTCTTTATCGCGGGCAGCAGCGGGCTGTTTACCGAGGAATACGTCTACCAGCGCACCTATGTACAGCAGTTCATCATCATGCTCATGGGCCAGCTGCTCTCGGACAAGATTGTTACGCTGGATATCATGGCCTCGGCGGCGGTGCGGCCCGCGCTGACGGTGGGCAGCCAGACGGTGGGTACGGTGCTGATTATCGCGGTGCCGCTCATGGTGCTGGTGGCCGGGCTGTGCGTGCTCCTGCCCCGCCGCAACCGCTGAAGCTAAGGAGGAATCCTATGCAGCATCCCCTCAAAAAACGCCCGAAGCGCCGTCCCCGCCCGCGCCTTTTGCTGATTTTGACAGGTGTGGGCGTGGCGCTTGCCGCGGCAGCGCTTTTTTTCCTGCTGCCCGCCATCAAAGCGCGCTTTCCCGCCGAAACCGCCCTGCCCCTTGAGACGGGGCCGGAGTCGCGCACTCTTTACCTGGGCGATTCCTCTCAGCTGGACAGCATTGTGATCTCTCAGGAAGAGGGGGACCGCTATACCCTGCGCATGCAGGACGGCCACCTTGTGCTGGAACGCGGCGGACAGTGGCTGACCGTGAGCGATTATCAGGAAGAAGCCATGCTCAAGGCTGTGACCCAGCTGGTGATGCCCGGCGTCGTAACCGAAGACGAGGCCGAGGTGGCCGGGCATCTTGCGGACATGGGGCTGGACACGCCCCGCGCCACGGCGCAGGTGCGCTACCAGGACGGCACGGAGATGACGCTGGAGCTGGGCGGCGACGTGCCCACCACCAGCTATTCCTATTTCCGCTGGTCCGGCGACGATGGCGTGTACATGTGCGATTCCGGGCTCACCGATGCGCTGCTCACCACCGCCACCCGGCTGTTGCCCGTGGAGCAACCCACGCTGTCCAAGGACCTGATTGACCAGGTCACCCTCTCCCGCGCGGACGGGGAAACCGCCGTTCTGCTCTCCAATGACGGGGACGGGCATTATACCGGACTGCTGGTGGAGCCCTACCAGTATCCCGTAGATCCGGAGCAGGCCGAGGCGCTGCTCACCGCGCTTTCCTCCTTTCGCCTGGGTACGCGTGAGGCTGAGGCCAACGCCGAAACCCGCGCGCAATACGGCCTGGACGATCCGGAACTGACCCTCTGGCTGCATCAGGCTGCGGGAACCGTCGGACAAGTGGACGAAAACGGTCAGCTGGCCGCCGTGGAGGTCAGGGAGCAGGCGCTCCGGTTTGTCATCGGGCGCGCCGAGGGAGAGTTTTTCTATACCTGCGAATACGCAGGCAGCTGCTATCTGGTCAGCCGCTTTCTGCTGGAGACGCTGCTGGCCGCCACCCCCGATACGCTGGTGGCGCGTCAGCCCGCGGACCTGGGAGGCGCCGCCCTCAGCGATATCCTCATTGAATCCCCCCTGGGGGATGTCCACGTGACCGCCCAATACACCGAGCGCGTGCTGCCCAACAACGACATTGAAACCGACGCGGAGGGCAACACCGTCTATGATACCGCGGTCACCCTCAACGGCGAGGAAGCCGACGCGGAGCTGCTTACCACCTTGACCACACGCCTCAACGCCCTGACTGCATCGGGCGACCTGCCCGACGGATGGACCGTGCCCGAGGACGAGGCGCCGCGCTGGCGCATCGTTCTCACCACGGTGGGCGGCACCACGCGTGAGATCGCCGCCTACCGGCTGGACGCCTTTTCCGACGCATTGGCAGTGGACGGCGTGGCCATCCACTACGTGCATGAGGAAGCCATTGATCTGATCCTTGCGGATTTGCTGGACTAGGTGCGTTCATCCGCCTCCAGCACCACTACGATCACATTGAGCAGCACCGGCCCGGCCAGCAGGCCCAGAAAGCCCAGCAGCCGATACCCCGCATACATGGCGGCCATCGTTGCCAGCGGATACAGGCCCAGGTTATGCCCCACGATGCGTGGCTCCAGCACCTGGCGGATCACCACCGTGCCCACATACAGGCAGGCTGCCAGCACGCCCGTGCCCGCGTCGCCCGCCACAAAGGCGGCGATGCTCCAGGGGATCAGAAACAGGCCGGCCCCCAGCACCGGCAGCGCGTCCGCCACGCCGATACCCAGTCCGATCAGCAGCCCATAGCGCACGCGGAAGGCTGCCAGGGCGATCATCAGAAACAGCGTCACGGCCAGCGATACCATTAACTGGCTGCGCACCTGCAGGAGCACTGCCTTCCACAGCCGCGCGCTCACCAGCTTTCCGCGTTTCATCAGTCCGCCGGGAAATGTCCGGTGAAAAAAAGCCGCGATCCGCGCCCGATCGGCAGTCATGTAGTAGGTGCCCATCACCAGCAGCACCGTGCTGAGCAGCGCATGCGGAATGGAGGCCGCCGTGCTGAACGCTCCACTGGTCAGCGCGGCCGACAGCGACGCAGCCCAGCCGACGGCGCTTTGGGCCAGGGAAGTGAGCGCGTTGTCCATCACGTCGGGCAGCAGATCCGGCAGTGCCGCGCGCACCTGATCGTACAGGCCGCGCAGCCAGGGCACGGCCGCTTCGCCCACCCAGGCGGCGGCCTGCGGCAGCGCGCGCACCAGTTCACGCGTAAGCCGCGTGACCAGCACCGTTGCCAGCGCGCCCGCAACGCCAAACAGCAGCAGCACCCCCAGCGCGGCAGCAGCCTTTCTTCCCAGACGAATACGGCCCTTCGCCGTCACGCGGACGAAGGGCTCCAACATGCGCGAAAACACAAAGGCCAGTACAAACGGCCAGCAATAAGGCAAAAGCACCAGCGCCAGCGCCATGGCCGCAAGGGTGACCGCCACCAGCGCCGCCTTGCGCAAAAGGCCGTTCAGCCGGCGGTCCATCGCCTCCAACCGGCGGGAAAGGGATTGCTCCATAGGCGTCCTTCCCGGCCGCTCTTCAGCCGCTTACCCGCCCTTATGCGCCCGGTGCAGGAAGCAGCCGGGCTCATGGTCGTTGACCACGCCGACGGCCTGCAAATAGCTGTACACCGTTACCGAGCCCATGTAGCGCATGCCGCGGCGTTTCAGGTCACGCGCGATAGCGTCGCTAAGCGGCGAGGTTGTACGCGCTTCGCCACCTATGAGCTGCGCCTGGCCGCCGGTAAAGCTGTACAGGTAGTTTGCGAAGCTGCCGAACTGGCGCTGAATCTCCAGAAAACAGCGCGCGTTGATCACCGCCGCCTCGATTTTGCGCCGGCAGCGCACGATGCCCGCATCCTTCAGCAGCTCCCCGACCTTATCTTCGCCATACGCCGCAATTTTATGCGGGTCAAAGCCGTCGAATGCGCGGCGGAAGTTCTCCCGCTTGCTGAGAATAACCTGCCAGGAAAGCCCCGCCTGAAATGCCTCCAGCAGCAGCATCTCGTAGAGCCGTCCGTCGTCGCGCGTGGGCACACCCCACTCCGTATCGTGATACGCCTGCATCAGCGGGCTTTTGGCCCATGCGCAGCGCGGTTTATCCTGCTGCATTTTTTCTCTCCTCCTCATCTCTGTGCCAGCGGTCCGTCATCCAAAGGGCGATGGTTTTCGCATCCCGCGCCATCCCTTCAAACAAATGTGCCCTGACCGCACCTGCCAGCACCACCATCACGATGGGGCCCAGAATCAGCCCCGGCACGCCGCCCAGCCGCATGCCCACAAACATGCCGATCAGCGAAGCCAGGGGCGACACGCCCAGATTGGTGCCCAGGAGCGCCGGCTCCGTGACGCGGCGCAGAAGCGAATATCCCCCATACAGTCCCAGTACCAGCCAACCGTTCTGAGGCGCACCCACCACGAAGCACACCAGACCCCAGGGGATATACAGCACGCCGCAGCCAAACTGGGGAATCAGCTCCAGAAGCGCCGCCGCAAAGCCGATCAGAAAGGCGTATTCAAAGCCCACCGCCTCGAAAAACACCCAGGAAATCAGCAGCGTCAGCAGCGAAAAGAGCAGCTGCACCCGGATATAGCCCGCCAGCCCCTGTCCTGCCGACTGTCGGAGCAGCCGGATGGAGCGTTCACCGCCAAAGAGACTCCGTCCGGACAGAAACTTGCGCCATTTTTCATAGCGGTTGGTGATGAAGATCACGGCCAGCAGCAGAAAATTGGCATATACAAAAGCATACGGCAGGCTGGCAACCACCGAGAGCGCACCGTTTACCACATTTCCCGCAAACTGCATGCCCGCTTCCGACAGTGACTGAAACGCGCTGTTAAGCGATGTGCGAAGGGTATTGCCAATGGCGCTGGGCAAGGTCTGCGCCATGTCCAGAAGCCGTTCCGACGCGGTACGCAGCATATCCACCACGCCCGTCACCACGCCCGGTGTGGCCACCGTGAGCTGCACCACCACAAATGAACAGATCCAGTATACCAGCCACAGCGCCGCAAGGACCGCCAGCGCAACCCACAGGCCCACCGCCACTCCGCGCCGCATATGCAGCTTTTCCTGCGTCAGGGCGATCAGCGGGCGGAGCAGGGCCGCCACCGCCAGCCCGATCAAAAAGGGCGAAAACAGGTCCCACAGCACCGGCAGCAGCACCGTCAAAAACACCGCCGCCAGCGCCATGAATACCCCGCGCCAAAGCATGCGCTCCACGGCGCACCGAATCGACTGTCTTCCGGTCATGGCCGCATCGCCTCAGAAATGGCCGCCGCCACCGCCGTGATGGCCGCCGCCGACACTGGTGTGCACACCGCTGCCGCCGCCGTGGTATCCCCCGCCCCCGGAGGAGCGCGGCGGGTCGGGCTTGCGAGCCTGGGTCGTGGTGGTGCGGATGTAATCATCCACCCTCCCGGTGATGGTCAGATCGCAGTTTTCGCGGAAGCTGTAGCTGTAGGTACTACCCTTGAGGCGGTAGCTGCGCTTGACGAGAGTCACAAACGCCAGGCCAGCGGCCGCGGCCACGGCGGCGCACACCGCCGCTTCCGCGGTGGTGAGGGCCTTTTTCCGCGCGGTCAGTATCTCACCGGTGAGAATGTCGTAGCGGTACTGGCCCTCGGGAATTCCATCCCGCAGGTAGCCGCGCACGCGCTCCATGATTTCCTCCACGGCGCCCACATAGTCGCCCTGCGCCAGCAGGCTCTGGCTGCCACCGGTGGCCGCATCAATGCGCGAGCCGGTCAGGTAGTCGATCATCTGGCCGCGGGTATAGATGTACTGATAACGGTTGTACATGTCGATGTAGTACAGCACGCCGCTGTCCTCACTGTCCAGGCCAAAGTTGCCATGGATGTAAAACTCGTCGGCCACGCGATACTGTTCGCCGTCCTCCTGGGGTTCATCCGAGGTGACGACCACGAAATCCATCCCCGTTTCCTCCTGAAAGCGGGCGATTTCCTCCTCCAGCGCAGCCTCTTCGCTCGCGGTAAACAGGTCCGCCCCGTCATACACGCGCGCAGCGGTTGCCAGCGCACCCCCGCATAACGAAAGCAGCAGCACAAGCGCCAAAAGGCCCGCCCATCGTTTCGTTCTCATGCCCGTGTCCCTCCCTCAAAACAGGAAGTAGCTCAGCACGCAGCCTGCCGCAAACACCGCCGCCGCAATGCCCACCCCTGCCAGATACAGCTTTTTCAGGTCGATGGGCAGCTTTCCGCACACCCGGCCCGTGCAGCCGTTCATGGCGTAGTAGTAGGGATGCTGGGGGTCCTTGCGGTTGGGATAGGTGAGCACCCAGGTGGGCAGGAGCAGGTAGCGCGTGGTACGCTTGCCCACGTTGGCGGAGGCTGTCACGGTGAAGCTGTCATAATGCAGGTCATCCGTCAGGAGCGGCTCGACATAGGACTGAACCTCGCGCTCCACGTCTTGACCAATGGAGGCGGCGTCCAGGTCGCGCCTCTCGGCTACAAAGCCGGACAGATACGCGCCCGCAAAGGGCTTGGCGTTCTCCAGCGGAAAGGGATGGATGCCGTCGCTAAGCTTGCGGTTGGCGCTGGACAGCGCCGGACGCATGATGCCCCGGAAGCTGAAGCGTCCCTCGCGCCGCACATGATAGTGCCGCGTGCTGGTGATGATGTATTTGGGCGTCTCCGCCACGCTGACCTGGCGGCCTTCGCCGTCGATGGCCCCTTCCGCCTCGCAGTCGGTCACAAAATGGGGATAATATACGCCCGTCATCTCCCGTACCTGCTGCTCGCTGAAAAACCCTTTGGGCACAAAACGCTTGCGCCGCACCCAGTCCATGAAGGACGTCGTGGCCTTTTGCTGATCGATGGCAAAGGGCAGCACCCCGTCGGGCCGCATATCGTCGGTGAGCTTTCCCTGCAATACCACAGGGCTGTGGCAATAGTAGCAGTGCGTGGCCACGGTGGTTTCGTCCGTCACGATCTGGCTGCCACAGCTGGGGCAGTGATAGGTCACCTGCGCGCCGTCCTTTTCGGAAGCCGTATCCGGGCGTTCGCCTGTCCGCTCCCCTTCGCCGGTCAGCAGCTGGTCCTCCTGAAAGGTCGAATGGCAAAACGGGCACTTCCATTGCCCGCCATCGGGATCAAAGTTCAGATAGCCGCCGCAGCTGGGGCATTTATAGGTGATGCCGGCCATGTTTTCACCTCGTTTTCTGCCGTCGGGTCAACGTATGCCCGCCCAGCCATTATATCATAGCCCCTTAAGGAACACAATCTCGACAAAGCGCTCCAAAACCAGTATAATCAAGACATACCAACGTCATCCAACATCCGGGAGCAGCGCTCCGCTTTCCCCATTTGTATGCGAGGAGGTTCGCCGATCATGAGCGACAACGTGCTTTCCAGCTTTACCCCCACCCGGCGTGAAGAACGGGCCTATGGCCGCACCTTCCGCGTGGGGATCATCGGCACGGGATGGATTGCCGAGGCCCACGCCGAAAGCTACCTCAATCAGCCGGACGTCAAAATCGTGGCACTGGCCGACCTGATTCCCGGCAAGGCCGAAGCCTTTGCCAAGCGCTACGGCCTCACCGACGCCCGCTGCTACCCCGATCATAAAAGTCTGCTGGCCAGCGAGCGGCTGGACGCCGTATCCGTCTGCACCTACAACACCGCGCACGCCCAATGCACCATCGACGCGCTGGCCGCCGGCGTGAACGTTCTTCTGGAAAAACCCATGAGCGTGACCGTCCAGGAGGCGGCGGACATCATCCGCGCCGAAAAGAAAAGCGGCAGGCTGCTTTCCATCGGCTTTCAGCCCCGCATGGACGCCAACATGCAAAAGCTCGGGGAAATCGTGCAAAGCGGCACGCTGGGCAAGGTCTACTACATTCAGACCGGCGGCGGGCGCCGCCGCGGCATTCCCAACAGTACCTTTATTGAAAAGAAGACCGCCGGTATCGGCGCCCTGGGCGATATCGGCTGCTATTCGCTGGACATGGTGCTCAACGCCATCGGCTATCCCCGCCCGCTGACCGTGACGGGCTACACCTCCGCCTATTTTGGGCGAAGCGAGCGCTATCAGTCCCCCGACGCCTTCCACACCGCCGCCCAGAACGCCGCGCGCTTTGATGTGGACGACTTCGCCGCCGCATTCATCCGCCTGGAGGGGGACGTGGTGCTGGATTTCCGCATCAGTTGGGCCATGCATCTGGACACGCCGGGCGATACGCTGATTCTGGGCACGGAGGGCGCGCTGCGCATTCCCTCCACGGAGTGCTGGAACGGCACCGTGGGCGGCCCCATGAAGCTGTACACCGATGTGGCGGGCCTGCAGACGGTGACGGAGCTGCCCATCATCCCCGACGAGGGGCCGGGCCTGTTCGACCGCAAAATCCGCTCCTTCCTGGACGCCATCGAGAGCGGCGGGCCAGCGCCTGTGCCGTCCTCGCAGATTCTCTACAACCAGGCCATCATCGACGCCATCGCCCGTTCGGCGGAGGCGGGCAGAGAGGTGGAGGTTGTCATTCCGGAGGTGTAAAGCGCCGCCAATCTGGCCAGGCCGCGGAGCCCCCTCTTGCAGCCTGGCCGCTTTCCCGTGGCGGCCTAGCGTTTCGCGCCGTTGACATTCTCCTCTCCGCCGCGGTATCATAGGAAAAAATCGTCGTTTCGATATGGGAGGTTTTGAGCATGAAGCTCAATTACAAGCGAACGCTCCTGGTGGGCCTGGCCTTTCTGTCCATCTGTGCGTTCTGGCAGCTGTATGACAATGTGGTGCCCCTCATTTTGAAAAACACCTTCGATATCCCGGACGATATCGCGGGCGTGATCATGGCGCTGGACAATGTGCTGGCGTTGTTTCTGCTGCCCCTTTTCGGCAAGCTGTCGGACCGCACGCACACGCGCCTGGGCCGGCGTATGCCCTATATCCTGGGCGGCACGCTGGCCGCGGTGGTGCTGATGAACCTGCTGCCCGTCGCGGACGCCGCGCGCAGTCTGTGGCTGTTTGTGGTGGCACTGGGGCTGCTGCTTCTGGCGATGGGCGTGTACCGCTCCCCCGCCGTGGCGCTCATGCCGGACGTAACCCCCAAGCCCCTGCGCAGCAAGGGCAACGCCATCATCAACCTGATGGGCACACTGGGCGGGGTGTTTACGCTGGCTGCCACCGGCCTGCTGGTCACGCGGGACGCCACGGGACGCGAGAACTATTCCGCGCTGTTTCTGGCCGTTTCCATTCTGATGCTGGCGGCCGTCGTGGTGCTTTTGCTCACCATCCGGGAAAACCGGCTGGCCCGCGAGGTCGAGCTGCAAAACCTCGCCACGCAGGGTGAAGATGCCACCCAGGCGCAGGCCGACGAAACGCCCTCCACCGGCGCGGGCTTTTCCTCACTGGACCCTGCGCTGCGCCGCAGCCTGATCCTGATTCTGTGCTCGGTCAGCCTGTGGTTCATGGGCTACAATGCCGTCACCACCGCCTTTACCAAATATGTAAGCGTCCAGTGGGGCTATGACATCAAGGCGGCTTCCCAGTGCCTGATGGTAGCCACGGTGGGCGCGGTGGTCAGCTACCTGCCCGTGGGCTTTCTCTCCTCGCGCTTTGGCCGCAAGCGCGTCATTCAGGCGGGCGTTTTGCTGCTGGCGGCCTGCTTTGGCACGGCGGCGCTGTTTGCGCAGTTCAGCCCTGTGCTGTATGGGATCTTTGCCCTGGTGGGAGCGGCCTGGGCCATGATCAACGTCAATTCCTACCCCATGGTGGTGGAGATCTCCAAGAGCGGCGACGTGGGCAAGTACACCGGCTACTATTACACCTTCTCCATGGCCGCGCAGATTGTCACGCCCATTGTAAGCGGCTGGCTGCTGGAGCACGTGGGGTATTACACGCTTTTGCCCTACGCGGCGGTGATGGTGGCGCTGTCCTTCGTCACCATCAGCCTGACCCGCCACGGCGACAGCCGGCCCCAGCCGCCGCGCAGCCGGCTGGAGGCTTTTGACGCGGGAGATGATTGAAGATGAGCGTGCTTTTGTGGATTTTATTGTGCCTTGTGCTTCTCGCGGGTCTGTATCTGTTTTTGATCGCTCCCGGACGGAAACGGCCCGACGCCTCGGCCCTCACGGGCTGGCTGTACGCGCACCGCGGTTTGCATGGCGGCTATGTGTCCGAAAACAGCCTGGCCGCCTTTTCCCGCGCAGTGGAAGCAGGCTATGGGATTGAGCTGGACGTACAGCTCACCCGTGACGGCTTCCTGGTGGTTCATCACGATGCCAGCCTCAAGCGCGTGTGCGGTGCGGATTTGCGCATCTGCGACATCACCTTTGAGGAACTGTGCCGCCATCCGCTGCCGGATGGGTCGTGCGTGCCGCTTTTCAGCGACGTGCTCACGCTGGTTGGCGGCCGCGTCCCGCTGATCGTGGAGGTCAAGCATCACGGGGGCGCGGCGCGCAACGCAGCTTCGGCGCTTCAGCAGCTTGGCGCCTATGGCGGGCCCTACTGCGTGGAGAGCTTTCACCCCCTGGCCATGCGCTATTTCCGCCTGCACGCGCCGGATGTGGTGCGCGGTCAGCTGGCCATGGGCGGCGCGCGTCAACCGGGTGAAACCGGGTTCATCGCGTACTTTGCGCTCAAGCACCTGCTGGTCAACAGCCTCAGCCGTC
>ERZ826242.3504-NODE-3504-length-11208-cov-9.210795_pt1 | contig 11208 bp, 7 predicted proteins | sample MGYA00519871_ERZ826242 | MGnify/ENA primary metagenome ERZ826242 (study PRJEB31778, sample SAMEA3449226) | human gut metagenome | biome: human gut; feature: human-associated habitat; material: faeces | place: United Kingdom | collected 2010/2012 ...
ATTACCATGTGGTCAACAAGCTCCTGAGCTTCTTTCTCTGTAAGAGTTCCGTTCTGAAGATCTCTTTCAATATAAATATCAAGGAATGTGGAAATACGTCCGACACTCATTGCAGCACCGTTCTGAGTTTTGATGGCTGCAAGATATCCGAAGTACAGCCACTGGAAAGCTTCTCTTGCATCTTTGGCCGGTTTGGAGATATCATATCCATAAGATTCAGCCATAACTTTCATGCCTTTCAGAGCACGGATCTGATCAGCGATCTCTTCACGAAGCTGGAAGTCATAACGTCTCATACCCTGACGGTCGCATGCTGCGAAGTCTTTCTGTTTTCCTTCGATCAGAGCGTCGATTCCGTACAGAGCCACACGTCTGTAATCGCCAACGATACGTCCACGTCCGTAAGTATCCGGAAGACCTGTAAGGATCTTGTTGTGACGTGCTACTTTCATCTCAGGTGTGTAGATATCAAATACACCCTGGTTGTGAGTTTTAAATTCATAGTTGTGGAAAACATCTTTAATCTTGTCACTTACTTTATATCCGTAAGTTTCACAAGCCTGCTCTGCCATTTTGATACCGCCGTATGGCATGAAAGCACGTTTCAGAGGTTTATCTGTCTGAAGACCAACAACTTTTTCAAGGTCTTTTGTTTCTTCATCAATATATCCGGGACCATATGCTGTCAGAGATGTAACTACCTCTGTCTCCATATCAAGAACTCCGCCTTTGGCACGTTCTTCTTTCTGAAGTGCCTGGAGCTTGCCCCACAGTTTGTTTGTAGCTTCTGTAGGTCCTTCCAGGAAAGAAGCATCACCGTCATATGGTGTATAGTTCATTCCAATAAAGTTACGTACATCGATTTTTTCTTTCCAACGGTTGCCCTTAAAGCCATTCCACTGTTCGAAATTTTTCATTCTTTTACCTCTTTCTCTAAAATATTTCCGCGCATCTCTCACTGGCCTGGAGTGAGATAATAAAATGTAAATTGTACTTATTTAGGACACTTTTCTGCCCATGCAGTCAGTATACGTAAACATGAGTGTTATGTCAATTAATTTCCTTTATGATTTTAATTAAATACAATTCTGATAGCTTTTCATCGGAGTTTGCTTCTTTATTGTACTTTATCGCGTACATTAAGACTTTCTTGTATTTTTATAAATACAAAAAAATACCGGTCAGGAAGTCCTCTGGACAATCTGACCGGTATCTGATTTTTGATATTTTATGTAAACTATATTATTCCCTGCCAAGCGGATATTAGTCTGATCTGCAGAAGTCAAAAAACAGCAGGAAAAAATCGGGCGTGTCGGAACAATCTAACGGTTATTGATCGCTGTTACAAGTGCATCAATAGATGCGCGAATGATATCCGCGTCTACGCCTGCACCCCAGGCAAGGGTTCCATCCGGCTTTTTGATACCGACATAAGCAATAGCTTTGGAACTTGAACTGCGCTCCAGCGCATGCTCCTGATATGTTTCCAGGGAATATTTCAGCTCATATGCCTTCTTCAGTGCATTGCTGACTGCATCAAGACGTCCGTTACCGGATGCCTCTGTAGTGATTGTCTTTCCGCGGAAAGTAGAGGTAACTTTTGTTACAATACCGCCATCTTTCTGCTGGAAATGTACTTCATTGATGCTGTACGGTTCTGTGATATTCTCAAAGGTCTGTTTAAACAGATTGAAAATTTCGTCAGGATGAAGCTCTTTATGTTTGTGGTCTGAAACAGCTTTTGTGGCATATCCCATTGCCTCACGCATTTTCGGAGGAAGGTTAAGACCGAATTTGGTCTCAAGGATATATCCCACGCCACCTTTACCGGACTGGCTGTTGATGCGGATAACATCTGCGTCATAATTTCTTCCCACATCTGTCGGATCGATTGGAAGATACGGAACATTCCAGTGATCCGGATCCTTGTCATCTCTCCAGTGCATACCCTTGGCAATTGCATCCTGATGAGAGCCGGAAAATGCGGCAAATACAAGTGCACCACTGTACGGACTTCTTTCGCCTACTTTCATTCCGGTACATTCTTCATATATTTCACAGATATGTGGCATATCAGAGAAATCAAGTTTTGGATCTACACCCTGAGAATACATATTCATACCAAGTGTAACAATATCTACATTTCCGGTACGCTCACCGTTTCCAAACAGAGTACCCTCGATTCTGTCTGCACCTGCAAGTAATCCCATTTCAGAATCTGCAACACCGCATCCTCTGTCATTGTGCGGATGGAGAGATACGATTACATTCTCGCGGTATTTCAGATTTTCACACATATATTCTACCTGGCTTGCATATACATGCGGCATGGAATGCTGTACAGTTACAGGCAGATTGATGATGCATTTGTTATCTGCTGTAGGCTGCCATACATCAAGAACTGCATTGCATACTTCCAGAGCGTATTCCGGTTCTGTGCCTGTAAAGCTTTCAGGGCTGTACTCAAACTGGAAATTTCCTTCTGTTTCATCAGCCAGTTTCTTTAATAATGCGGCACCATCCACTGCAATCTTTAAGATTTCTTCTTTGGATTTCTTAAATACCTGTTCTCTCTGAGCTACAGAGGTGGAATTGTACACATGTACAATTGCCTTCGGTGCGCCTTTGACAGCTTCAAAAGTTTTGCGGATGATATGCTCTCTGGCCTGAGTCAGAACCTGAATAGTTACATCCTGTGGAATCAGATTCTGCTCGATCAGGGTACGCAGAAATTCATATTCTGTTTCAGAAGCAGCCGGGAAACCTACTTCAATTTCTTTAAAACCGATTTTTACAAGAAGTTTAAAGAATTCAATTTTCTGTTCCAGACTCATTGGAATCACCAGTGCCTGATTACCGTCACGAAGGTCTACAGAACACCAGACAGGTGCTTTGTCCACATATTCTTTTTCTGCCCATTTCATGCATTTAACAGGCGGCATAAAATACTGTCTCTGATATTTGCTTGGATTCATCATTTTTTCTTCCTCCGTTATGTAAATATTATGTTTGGACTGTGGGGATTGACTGTAAAAAGACATAAAAAAATCTTCCATCTCCACAGACTTATCTGCAAGAGACGAAAGATATTATCATCTTACGCGGTACCACTCTTATTTATGAACAATGTCATACACTCATGGGATACGGAATCTCCGGATATCCGGTATTCTTATATCCTCTCCATATAACGGTGGAAACCGTCTGCACCTACTCTTGTATAATTTCAGGCAGCTGCTCAAAGGCGAGTTCCACAATTTCCTTCCACTGCTTCTCAGCAACCAGCAGTTCTCTGTGCTCCGGTCCGGGTGTACTATTCCTTATCATTGCATTTTACTTATAACTTTATTTGGCTTTTTTGAAATGAAATGAACATACGTCTGAATCATTCATTGTAAATATACTACAAACGATTTAACCATATGTCAGTCGGGGCAACAGGATTTGAACCTGCGACCTCACGGCCCCCAGCCGTGCGCGCTACCAAGCTACGCCATACCCCGTAACGCAAGTTAGTATAACAAATTATTTCTGTGATTTCAACTGTTTTTTGAAAAATTTACAAAAATTATACAAATTTAGCAGGAAGAAATTTCATGTACTTTTTTATGTTATAAAATTTCTTCCTGTTTATCCTATGTACAAGCCTTACAATCATCTGTTACAGTTACGCTGGCATGATGGCTTTTTCCAAATTGTCTACACGCATATCCAGTTCAAAAACTTTCTCTCGAGTTTCCTTATTCTCCTTTCTATAGCGAAGCTCATCCATATGTGCATCAAATAGGGCAGATATTTTTCTGCCAATTTCATTTTCCAGTTTAAGTTCTATAGTTTTTACGCTTCCCCTGAGTTGCACAATATCTGATTTCATGTTCGTGATATCTGCCTTCATGTTTGTGATATCTGCCTTCATGTTCGTGATATCCGTCTTCATGTTCGTGATATCCGTCTTCATATCTGCGATATCGTTCTTTACATCGGACATATCATTTTGAAAACCGGCAATGCTTCCCTGTATAGAAAAAAGGATATTTCTCAATTCCGCATCTTCCACATTCTTCCCTCCTTTCGTTATAGTACGTTTCGTTCTCTTTTGTATAGAACCAATTGTACCATTGAAGGAAGAAAAAGTCTACAGCGAAATTATTATAATATTTTTATAAGACATCTTCGGCAAATTATAACTTATGTATAAACAGCCCACTCCGAAGCTTTGGCTCAAACCAGGTGGATTTTGGAGGCATTAATTTGTTCTCGTCTGCAATCTTCATCAGGTCTTCCATAGATGTCGGGTACATGACAAAGGCTACACCGCCGGTTCTGTCCGCAATCTCTGCCAGCTCTGCTGCCTTATGGCTTCCGCCCACAAAGGAGATTCTCTGGTCTGTGCGCGGATCTTCGATTCCCAGGACTGGTCTGAGGACTTTTTCCTGAAGAATGGATACATCCAGCTGTCCGACCACGTCCTTCTTCTCATAGATATCCGGCCATGCTTTCAGGTGATACCACTGTCCGTCCACATACATTCCCATACAATGCTTCTCTACAGGCTTGCATGGAAATCCCGGCATCAGCATCAGTTCAAAGTTGAACTTCAGGGCGCCCAGAAATGCCTTTACAGTCAGGCCGTTCAAATCTTTTACAATCCTGTTATAAGGAAGAATGCAGAGCTGATCATAGGGAAATACAACAGACAGGAAATAATTAAACTCTTCCTCACCTGTATATCCCGGATTCTGTTCTCTTCTCTTTAAACCTACTTTTACAGCGGAAGCTGCGCGGTGATGTCCATCTGCGATGTACAGAGAATCAATCCCTGCAAATTCCTTATTTATTTCAGAAATGACCTCATCTTCATCAATCACCCATACTCTGTGTGTGATCTGATCCTCTTCTGTAAAATCATATGCTGCTTCATGATGATCTTTCCAGTTATTCATCAGTGTAAGCAGAGAATCCGGATATCTGCATGCCAGAAAAATAGGACCGGTATTTGCATTACAGGAATCTACATGGTGGATCCTGTCCTGTTCCTTATCTTCTCTGGTAAGCTCATGTTTCTTCACTACACCATTCATATAATCATCAATGGAACTGCATCCTACGATACCGGTCTGTGTCTTTCCTTTTCTTACAAGTTCATATATATAGTAACAGGCCTTCTGATCCTGAACAAGAATTCTCTTTTCTTCCATATTGTCAAGATTTTCTTTTGCTTTTTCATAAACCCGATCATCATACAGATCTGTCTCAGGTTCCAGATCCATTTCCGGTCTGTCAATATGAAGAAAGGACAGGGGATTCTCATCTCCGATTGATTTTGCTTCTTCCCGGTTTACCACATCATATGGAAGTGCTGCCACATCAGCAGCCTTTTCCGGTGTAGGTCGAAGTGCCCGGAATGCATGAAATACTGCCATAATATTTTCTCCTCTTCTGTATCTTTTGTATTGCTCTTTTATACCCACTTTACTGTCTATCCTGTAAAAATAAAACGAACATTACTCATTATTTTATCATATCCAAATCCTTATATCAATGTACAAATTATAAAACCTAATTTTTTTTTGAAAAACCTAAAAATTTTTGTATTTTTCTATTGCAATTTTTAAAATATATGGTATGATAGAATCACAAGTTAAGGAAACCAAATGATAATTTTTAAGGGAGGTCATTTTATGACAGAAGGATTAAAATGGACTGTAAACGAGGTTCCGAAATCAGATGATAAACACCTGGAACTGATGTCCGAAGAAAATGTAAAGAAAGCAAATGAGTTCCACAGAAGTTTCCCACAGTACAGTGTGACGCCTCTTCAGAACCTTTCATCCCTTGCGAAATATTTAGGAGTAAAAAATATTTTCTGTAAGGATGAATCCTATCGCTTTGGCTTAAATGCTTTCAAAGTACTTGGAGGTTCTTATGCAATGGGCCGCTATATCGCAAAAGAACTTGGACGTGATATCAGCGAGCTGCCATACAATGTTCTCTCTTCTGATAAATTAAGAGAAGAATTCGGACAGGCTACATTCTTTACTGCAACAGACGGTAATCATGGACGTGGAGTTGCATGGGCAGCTAACCGCCTTGGACAGAAAGCAGTTGTAAGAATGCCTAAGGGAACAACAAAGACTCGTTTCGATAACATTGTCAAAGAAGGTGCTACTGTTACGATCGAAGAAGTAAACTATGATGACTGCGTAAGAATGGCTGCAGCAGAAGCTGCCAAAACAGAACATGGTATCATCGTTCAGGATACCGCATGGGACGGATATGAAGAAATTCCATCCTGGATCATGCAGGGATACGGAACACTGGTTCTTGAGGCTGACCAGCAGTTAAAAGAAATGGGTGTTGAACGTCCGACACATGTATTTGTTCAGGCCGGTGTTGGTTCTTTAGCAGGTGCCGTAGTCGGTTATTTCGCTCATAAATATAAAGATAACCCGCCGGTTATGGCTGTCTGTGAAGCAAGTGCTGCTGACTGCCTGTACCGCTCCGCTGTTGCAAAGACAGGAAATCTGGTAAATGTTACAGGTGATCTTCAGACAATTATGGCCGGTCTTGCATGCGGTGAGGGAAATACGATCGGATGGGATATCCTGAAAAATCACGTAGATGTATTTGCATCCTGTCCTGACTGGATGAGCGCAAAGGCAACACGTATCTACGCTAATCCACTGGGAGATGATCCACACGTTGTCTCCGGTGAATCCGGTTCCGTTCCGCTTGGTTTCTGCTTCACTGCTCTTCACGATGAAGATGCAAAAGACTTAAAAGAAGCGCTGAAACTGGATGAGAATTCCGTAGTACTTGTTATTTCCACAGAAGGTGACACTGACCCTGTTCGCTACCGCGAGATCGTATGGGACGGATTATACGGAACAAACGAATCTTTAAGCAAATGATGTTTTTGGTGAACACAGACAGGTAAGTAGTATGGTTATCTCGAAAATGATATACCAGTAACTAATAATATGATATCAGATTAGGGGCAAAATACCTTTTGACCCTAACATCATAATATTTTATACATATTGGGAGGGTAAAAAATGGATTACGCAAAAATTAACGAAGCTGCAATGGGTTATAAGGATGATATGACTAAGTTCCTTCGCGATCTGGTTCGCATTCCTGGCGAAAGCTGCGGAGAAAAAGGACATATCATGAGAATCAAAGAGGAAATGGAAAAAGTCGGATTCGACAAAGTTCAGATCGATCCGATGGGCAATATCCTCGGCTACATGGGAACAGGTAAAACTCTCATTGGTTTTGACGCTCATATTGATACAGTCGGTATCGGTAATATCAAGAACTGGGAATTTGATCCATACGAAGGTTTCGAATCTGATGAAGAAATCGGCGGACGTGGAACATCTGACCAGATGGGCGGTATTGTTTCTGCAGTATACGGTGCTAAGATCATGAAAGACCTTGGTCTTTTAAACGATAAATATCAGGTACTTGTGACAGGTACTGTACAGGAAGAAGACTGTGACGGTCTCTGCTGGCAGTACATCATCCATGAAGATGGTGTTCGTCCTGAATTCGTTGTTTCCACAGAACCAACAGACGGCGGTATCTACAGAGGACAGCGTGGACGTATGGAAATCCGCGTAGATGTAAAGGGTGTTTCCTGCCATGGTTCTGCTCCGGAACGTGGTGACAATGCAATCTACAAAATGGCTGATATTCTCCAGGATATCCGCGCATTAAACGAAAACGATGCTGCTGATACCACAGAGATCAAAGGTCTTGTAAAAATGCTTGATGAGAAATACAACCCTGAATGGGAAGAAGCACGTTTCCTTGGACGTGGCACTGTTACTACTTCCGAAATCTTCTTCACATCCCCAAGCCGCTGTGCAGTAGCTGACTCCTGCTCTGTATCTCTTGACCGTCGTATGACAGCAGGCGAAACATGGGAAAGCTGCCTGGATGAGATCCGTGCTCTTCCGGCTGTACAGAAATATGGCGACGACGTAACAGTATCCATGTATGAATACAACCGTCCGTCCTATACAGACCTTGTATATCCGATCGAGTGCTACTTCCCGACATGGGTAATCCCGAAAGATCACAAAGTAACACAGGCTCTGGAAGAAGCATATAAAGGACTGTACGGCGAAGAGCGTCTCGGAAATGCTGAGACAGAAGGCATGAGAAAAGCTCGTCCGCTTACAGACAAATGGACATTCTCTACTAACGGTGTAACAATCATGGGACGTAACAGCATTCCTTGTATCGGATTCGGACCTGGTGCAGAAGCACAGGCTCATGCTCCGAACGAAAAAACATGGAAGATCGACCTTGTAAGATGCGCTGCTGTATACGCTGCTCTTCCAACTGCATACTGCAAATAATAAATAAATTTTCAAATTTTTTTAGGCGACGGATTTCCTATCATCCTAAAGGCTTAATATGTGTCCGGACAGAATCCCTGCTGTAACAGGCAGGGACACAAGATAAACAGATACAGCCGGATAACCGGTGTTCTGCCAAACGCAGAGATTCAATTATTTCATATCAGGAAAGGATAAGCTATCAAAGCATAGCAGGTATTGATTTTATGAAAACATTACAGGATTACATTGATAAATTAAACAGCTTAAACTTCAAAGAAATGTACAACAACGATTTCTTCTGGACATGGGACAAAACAGATGATGAACTGGAAGCTGTTTTCACAGTTGCTGATGCTCTCCGTTTCATGAGAGAGAACAATATCTCCACAAAAGTATTCGAGAGTGGTCTTGGAATCTCTATCTTCCGTGATAACTCCACACGTACACGTTTCTCTTTTGCTTCCGCATGTAACCTTCTTGGTCTGGAAGTACAGGATCTTGATGAAAAGAAATCTCAGATCGCTCATGGTGAAACTGTTCGCGAAACAGCAAACATGGTATCTTTCATGGCTGATGTGATCGGTATCCGTGATGATATGTACATCGGAAAAGGACATGCTTACCAGAAAGAATTCATGGAAGCTGTTACAGAAGGAAACAAAGACGGTATCCTTGAGCAGAGACCTACTCTTGTAAACCTTCAGTGCGACGTTGACCATCCGACACAGTGTATGGCAGATATGCTCCACATCATCCATGAATTCGGCGGTGTTGAGAATCTGAAAGGCAAAAAGATCGCTATGACATGGGCTTACTCTCCATCCTATGGTAAACCACTCTCCGTTCCGCAGGGCGTTATCGGTCTGATGACACGTTTCGGCATGGACGTTGTTCTTGCTCATCCGGAAGGATATGATGTAATGCCGGAAGTTGAAGAGATTGCCAAGAAGAATGCTGAGAAAAACGGCGGATCCTTCACAAAGACAAACGATATGGCTGAAGCTTTCAAAGATGCTGATATCGTATATCCAAAGAGCTGGGCTCCATTTGCAGCTATGGAAAAACGTACAGACCTTTATGCAGAAGGCGACTTCGACGGAATCGATAAATTAGAGAAAGAACTTCTTGCACAGAATGCACAGCACAAAGACTGGGCCTGCACAGAAGAACTTATGAAAACAACAAAAGACGGAAAAGCTCTTTACCTGCACTGCCTGCCGGCTGATATTACAGGTGTAAGCTGCGAAACAGGTGAGGTTGACGCTTCTGTATTCGATCGTTACAGAATCCCGTTATACAAAGAAGCAAGCTTCAAACCATACATCATCGCTGCTATGATCATGCTTTCCAAATTTGAAAATCCACAGGATATCCTGAAGAAACTTGAAGTCAAAGCAGCTCCAAGAATCCTGAAATAATCAGGCGCAGATTAACAGTTGGATTGCAGTAATATTCCAGCTGCTTTCAAACAGATATTTAATTTTGAAAGCAGTTTCAGAATTTAAATATATTGAAAAATAGTACTCATCATATTGTATAGCAGGCGGGGCTGTCGCAGAAAGCACACAATCTTTATTGCGGCGGCCCTCTTTGCCTTTAAAATCAGGAGGTTTTTACAAATGTTTACAAGAAAAAGAATCGTTATTGCGCTCGGTGGGAACGCTCTGGGAAATACTCTCCCGGAACAGATGGTAGCTGTAAAAACTACTGCAAAAGCATTATGCGATCTGATCGAAGAAGGTCATCAGGTTGTTGTTGTACATGGAAACGGGCCACAGGTTGGCATGATCAACAATGCCATGTCTGCTCTCTCCAGAGAAGATGAGAATCAGCCAAACACTCCGCTCTCTGTCTGTGTTGCCATGAGTCAGGCTTACATCGGATATGATCTGCAGAATGCTTTGAGAGAGGAACTTCGAATCAGAGGATTTGTCCGCACACCTGTCGTCACTGTTGTCACTCAGGTTCGTGTAGATCCCAATGATCCTGCTTTTGAAAATCCATCCAAGCCGATCGGCAAATTCCTGACAAAAGAGGAAGCAGACCATCAGGCCAAGGCATATGGACATATCATGAAAGAAGACGCAGGGCGTGGTTATCGTCGTGTAGTTGCATCTCCAAAGCCTGTTGAAATCGTTGAACAGGATGCGATCAACAGTCTTGTGGATGCAAATAAAATCGTTATCTGCTGCGGTGGCGGCGGAATTCCCGTTGTTCTTAACGGACATCATCTCAAAGGTGCATCAGCAGTTATTGATAAGGATTATGCAAGCTGTCTCCTGGCCAAAGAGCTGGATGCAGATATGCTTATCATTCTTACAGCAGTGGAGAAGGTTGCTGTAAACTTCGGCAAGGAAAACGAAGAATGGCTGGATGACATCACTGTAGATGACGCTAAGAAATATATTAATGAGGGACAGTTTGCCCCAGGTTCCATGCTCCCGAAAGTTCAGGCTGCCGTTGATTTTGCAAGCTCCAAAGAAGGAAGAACTGCCATGATCACTTTACTTCAGAAAGCCAAAGACGGTATCCAGGGAAAAACCGGAACCAAAATCCATCTTTAATCTGTTCAGCAGATATCTTATTATATATCAGCTGTTTAATACTGATATATATAACTGCCACATATTCAGGATATCTGCCATATAGCGAAATAATTACGCAAAAAAAGTTCCGGTGACCTCGCCCGGAACTTTTTTTGTGATGAGTGGACCAGAGTGTCTGGAAAATCATTCCTGTAATCTGCACGCCCCACTTTTCGGTATATTTTGACATACATCTTGCGGAAAGCATTTTCAGACACGCTCTAGTACATCGTTTTCGAAATAACTATACCACTCACTTGTCTGCAAATCCGAGT
>ERZ826242.3509-NODE-3509-length-11197-cov-9.892389_pt1 | contig 11197 bp, 7 predicted proteins | sample MGYA00519871_ERZ826242 | MGnify/ENA primary metagenome ERZ826242 (study PRJEB31778, sample SAMEA3449226) | human gut metagenome | biome: human gut; feature: human-associated habitat; material: faeces | place: United Kingdom | collected 2010/2012 ...
GCCTCAACGATTCAGCCGTCTGCTTTTCTCAAATTCGATGTTGCAAAGTTAGGGTAGGAAACAAGGGAAAACAAGAAAATGGCATCTACAACCGATTTTCATAAATCACTTAAAAACAAAGGATTACAAAAACCATATCTCTACAAGAAGAAGGGGAGAATAAAGCTGAAATAAGAAGAATAAGGTGGTAATCTCGACAAGCAATACACGCAAACCTCTGATAATGAAGGCACCTGTATCTTCCGGTCTCTACAGGGTAGTTGTTATAAGCTATTCCTTGCAATATGACATCATTTACATTTTAATTTTGTAATCGAGAACTCTCTCATTACCGTCACAAACTCATCAGGCAGTCTTTTAAGTACCTCTTCCCTTATGGCAGTAGGCACACCACCATAATAGGCTTCCGCAATGCCACCCGTAATAGCCCCCATCGTATCCGCATCTCCTCTTAAAGAAATGGTCAGTCGAATGGCACTTTCATAGTCCGTACTTTCCAAAAAAGCAATGATAGATTCCGGTACTGTACCCTGACAAGAAATATCATAACTATAAGTAGCCCTTATCTCATTGCAGGTACGGTCAAGATTATAACCGAACGTTTCCTCCAATGTATCAAAAGCGTATACCACAATTATATTTGTACAAGACTTCTGATTCAATTTCTTTATTAATGCGAATCCTTTTCCTATCATTGAAGTTTATGCTCACTGTTTCTCGAACTAATCCTTTCCAATCATTCCAATAACAGCACCTGACTTTAGCCATGTTTCCTATTAGTTCAACCCCTGGTAGAATATCATCGGCTATATTCGAAATATCGACCTTTGAGAATATATTTCCCCGACAAAAACCTGAAAGGTTAGAGATGTCTGATTTTGAGAAGACATATTGCCTGTTCTCATAATTGCCATGCCAAAAAGCTGGCAAAACCGTTGATGCTGTTGTCAACAAATATATTTGCCATGCACTCATTTCTGAACATGTAGCACCTACTTTTTCAATTAAAAGTCTCTTTTCTAATGCTTTTGTTGAATGACCGGTATCAATATAAAACCAAGAATTATCTCCTATACTGACATGCTGTGCAAAATATATTTTCAGTATTCCATTAAAAGTCAGTTCGTCCAAAATGGATAAAACGTCATGATTATATCCATCAGGCGGCATTGTTTCTTCATGCAGAGATTTCAAATACCTATGAAATACGCGACCTATCCAACCATACTCATTACTTTCTTTGATTAGACGGACAAGGCCCTTCGCCTTCATCCGCATCTCCTCGATTTCTTTCTCGTCACTCTCCAACACATCATACTCTATAATCTGATTCAAAAGAGAGATTCCTTTGCCCACATCTTTAATGAGTGTGTTTCCTTTTTGTCGTTCTCCAAGTATATATAAAACAGCCAAATTCCACAAGCAGCGAATAGAAGGGCAAGGTTCTCCACAAACTTTCAATAGATATTCAATAGCATGTTTAAAATCACCAATACCCCATAATACACTGAAGGTATTTTGCATAGCATTCTTAGAACCATTTGATGCCGCAAGACGTAACCATCTCACCCCTTCATTCATATTATTTTCGCAATTCAGCAAAAGAATGCCTATATTGTTTGCTACTTCATAGATTCCATCATTGTATGCTTGCACATAACAAGCCTTTATGTCATTATAAAATTGAATATTCTTTTTGAAGAGATGAGAAAGCATGAACTCATTAAAACCTCCTGCACATTCGGCAAGACTGCAAGGTTTACATACCGGAAAATCAGCAAAAGACCTGTTCCCTGAATCCACTACATAGTTTTTATCAAGATTATCAAAATACTTGGTATCTTTTAACGGATTATCAAAATACAAGTTTCTCGTTATGAGCTGAGACAAAATAAACACATCCTCCTGTCTAACCTTATTTTCTACTTTATCAATCTTTTGTCCTTGAACTTCTCCGTTGTCAATCGACACATCGGGGTAGAATTCAACCATTTTCCGACAGTTCTCGCATACAGACACAACACCGGCATAAGACAGTGGACTAAGCTCTATATTTACTTTATACCATACAAGCCCCTCTGATGAATTGCCACACTTCAGGCAAGGAAGTCTTTTGGGCTCACCCGGTATTTGTTCCTGCACATTATCCATGATATAGCCATACGCAAACGGTAACCGTTTAAAACTCCAATACCTAACTGTTGAATCTTGTAATGGGTCTGGCGCACACACCACATGGGTTACAATATCATCCTTAACTCTAAAAAGAACATACATCGGTTTATAACCCTCTATTTGGTCGTACACTGCTACATGACTATAATAATTGCAAAATTCAATACTTGTGCGTACATTGATACAATCATGCTTTAGTCGCTTTTCCTTATCTATCCAATATGATTCAAAATCAGCAATGCCACTTAGTTCTTTGTGCTTATAAATAATAAGTTTTACGTTTTCTGACAGGAAAGGCCTTAGTGTAGAAAAATCCTGATTATATCTGCAAAACGCAAATCTCTTTGCAATCTCAGTATATATATCATTAGGCAAGGAATCTTCAATCAGCAATCCTTGCCTATCTATCTCCATAGCATCCTTAAGTTTCTTATTCTTGACGTGTCCTACAATAATCCATACCATTGCTGATAGTGTAAGAATAGCATACGCGACGCCTATAGTCAACCAAATATTCATAACACATTCAAAGATTATCCCAGAACTCCGGAGATTGCTGATCCATATCCAAATTATCATTATAATAAGGATTATCATCTATACTCCCCCAACCATCAGAATCATCCTCCTCAATATAATTCTCCTCTATTACATTATCTTCAAATTCTTCTACAAACCCAGAGCCACTTTCTGCTATATCCTCTACCCCATCCAATTGAGCAGCAAGCATGTCTTGCCCTTCAAAATCCTCATCTACCCTATCAAATTGCGCTCTTAACAAATCTTGTTCAACCGCTTCTTCTACATTATTATACTTTGCTTCAAGTGCTGCGTATGCATCTTCTTGCTCACTAATAGAAACTTGATTAGCAATAGTTTCGTGCATTACCATTTCATCATCCATAATTAAATTTTGTTTTTCCATTTTTATATCTCCTATTTTATTAACACGATTAAATATCTAAAAATCAAGTCTTTACTTCTCACGAAAGGATTGATATTATTTCCCAAATATGTTTCTTATAGAATTGGTCATAACCTATTTTTTTAAGTGTTATAGATTTACTCTTTTCAAGTTCTTCTACCGTATATTTACCCAAATTCGAACTATGCAGAAATATCTTTATCCCATTTAACGCACGTATGATAACACCATCCTTCTTCTTATAAAGGAATCTTCCTGTATAAATTGTTCCGAATGGTATATCTTTATCTTCAATTTTTATTTGTTGCTTTTCTCCTCTCACAGGAACAGCACTTAGGTATAGCAATGACCTTTCGACATTAACAAATGAAAAATATAATTCTTTCATATTTTGAGGCTGCAATCCCAAATTTCGAGCTTTATTTTGTTGACGAAGATTCATAAGAGCTTCCCGTTTACCAAGTTTGAAGATTAACATCTTTCTGTCATTTCTGGATATATATTCAACTTTTACGGGGCAATCTGCATCTATATTTTCATCTATAATAGAAAAAGAGACACCACTAACCCCGACAAGTCTATCTTTATAGGAACCTATTTCATCATACTTACCGGGAACAACTATCGAGCCATCTTCACGTTCAATCCCCCATTTATCCATTTGAAGAAATTTCTCCATTCCATTATCCAATCTTCTACTCTTCTCCTTCAAGCTCTTACAATTACTATCTATAAAACCATTACAACCATCACATTTGACATTTGCTATATTGTCAGCGTTTAACTCACTGATATAATCATAATTACTTATTTCTAAAACAGTATCAGTATCAATAACAGTATCTATGGTACGTTTAGTTTTATCAACATAACCTAAATCTGTATTTCCTATTGGTCCTATTGTTATCATAGAACCTTCACCTACTATTATTTTCTGTTCTTCGCTACCTATTTTTACCTTATTGTCTTTTTCTATCGTAGGCACTGACTTGTTCAATCCAGAAATCTTATTTTGCAATTCGACTTTCTCTTTATTCAAAATGTCAATTATTGCATCTTTAGTACAAATTTCAGCCTTACAATCCTTATACTCTTTATTTATACTGTCATATTGCTCTTTGAGATTTTGATATTGCATCTTCAAGCTGTCTATTTGGTCTTGCATCTGTTCATCAGATATTCTTTCATTATCTTCATCTACAGATTCTAACGCTTGAATATTTGCTTGCAGTTCTTTAATAGTATTATCTTTTTTCCCAATTTCTATTATGTGGTTTTGGCTCTGTAACTCCAAAGATTTAACTTTTTCTTTTGTTAATGTCAATTCCTGTTTTAATGAACTAACACTTTCTTGTAACTGTTGAGATTCATTTATATTACTATTCAACTCATCCAACAAACGTTTTTTTTCATTTTGTAATACAGTATTCTCTTTTATTAGAATGTTATCTTTGTTTTCCAACGTTGCATTTTCCTCCAATAATTGTTTCGTTTTATCTGACAACACTTTATTTTGTAACTGAATGCCTTTGATATCAATCTTAAAAACTCTCTTTAGAAGCCCCATTACAATATTCTTCATATAGTCTGCCATAATCACCCACCTTTTAAATTATACCATTTAAATAATATATCTATTGTTTATAAGACTGATTTAAATAAAAAAATAAAGTACTATACATATCCCTTTCACAATACCCGATAAGCATTTTTTCGCAAATACTTGAAATAACATTGCAAGTTCTTGACCATCAAACACCAGTTTTTTAACTTTCATACGATTAGATTTTACATCTTCCCAGCCCCTAAGAAAACATTTATACAAACAAAAACGTGGAACTACGTACCCACTATCTGTAACTGAAGGTCCTAGGAAAACCTGAAAACATAAATAGATGGACAGCAGTCCCACGCTGAATCAGCGTAGGAAACATACTATGCCATTCTTATGTTTTCTTGAAAATTTCCTAGGTTTTCAGTCACAAGAACAAGCACAACGCTTCTTACAATTTTATCTCTAAAAAACATTGAAGGACATCACCATGTGCTTCATCCGCAAACTTAAACATTTTCTTTCACAAAAAAGAAAATTAGAGTAAGTTTTTAGCTCCTACAAATATTTTCTTGAGACAACCATCATAGCCACCGTCCAATCTATTTATTGATAACTATTAATATACTACTCCAACCACTTATACAGCAACGCCCAATACAAACATTCTTACACAGCATTCAAACTTACCATATTCTATTTTTCTCTTCTTTTCGCAAACGCTTAGACTCCCTCATATCCGCTTTATATTCATAACTCATTTTCAGCTTTCTGAATATCTCCGCTCTGATACGATAACATTCTGCTGTCGGCTTTTCACATATTGCAAAATAATGGTTGGCAACTTTCAAAGCCTCATCATAATCTTTCAGGAAAAACAGTGCTTCCGCCTTATTGATAATAGCATCCGACCATACTCTTTCATTATGCGTTATCAACAACTGATTGTCAGCAACCGCCTCACGGTATTTACCGATATGTGTATAAAGAATGGCACGGTCACGATAAGCGGCATAATATTTTGGATTGAGATTGATAAACGCTGTATATTTTTCTATCAACGCACCTTTAGGATAGGATTTATCGAAAAATAGCCTGTTTAATGCGCAATACTGCTCTCGCATTTCTTCCAATTCCTCTTTTATAACTTTCTTTCTCTCCTCCGGTACCAAGACTTCAATATCAGAAATTTCCTTCGGATAAATAATCAAATCGCGTGGAAGCATTATTTTCTTCAGAAGTTCCACATATATAGAGTTCTTCTTATTCCCTTCTCCTCTATATTCATGTCTATCCAATACGATATAGTAATTCCTGGCAATGAAATCATCCGCTACTTTCAAGAAAGCTTCCTTAATCCGTGAACATTTCTCATTTATCGCATTATCCGTTACATCTACCAAGCGACGGATGGACTCTTTCTGCTTTTCAGCATCCTCTCTATTGGAGAGCACTTTATAAATAGCCAACAGTTCATCATAGTAGGCCGACAGCATTTTAAACTCTACTCCCTCCGGATGGCGCAGATAAAATATATACAGTGTCTTTTGCAAAGGGGTCATCCGCACCTCCTTATCATAATCAAGCAAACGAATCTTGAATTCATCTGTAATCTGAAGCCTGCTCAGCTCCGGAATCACTTTTACATTCTTCAACTCATCTAAGGTCTCAGTTCCTAATGTGTGCAACAATAACTCATAATACCCTGCACCTTTCAGAATTTCAATCTCCTTCTTAATGTTTTCTGCAATATTTTTCATAACAATGGGAAATTCATGGTCTGCAAATTCTTGTTGCGGTTCTCCCTCACTCTCATAAAATTCTCCTCCCTGCAAATTCGACACCACAGACATACAAAGACCTCCATGAGGCCTTTGCCGATCCTCTTTTATGAAGGCGCAATAGTCCAAGAAGAAAGTCTCCCAACCATCCTCTGTCATTCCTTGCATTGGATAAAGTGTGAAACGGCTCTCTCGCACTATGTTCCACATGCCGGGTGTAGAGTCATACATGAAACAAGCAAAATGAAAGATACCACTTTCCATCTCTGCCCAATCAAGATGCAGTACTTTACAAAGCAATTTTGTATATTCCACTGTGGTCATTGAACCCAGAAAATTCTCAATGTCCCTATTCCTCTCTTCTGTCAAATTAGCCAAACTATTCAAAGAAGTATCAGGTTTCCACTGAGGCAAATAAATAAAACGAAAACCGTTTTGACGAAAAATGGCTTTTATTTCATCCAAATTCTCCCGGATACATTGGTTCAAACTATCGTCATAACGATTTTCTACATAAATGTAAGTGTCCGCATCAAAATCAAAAGAAACTTTCCCAGGATAATGAAACTTCTTGAACTTATTCCATTTCCGCCGATAGTTTTCCTCCCTTTCTTGTTGCTCTCTTAACCATGTATCATCCGTATCATTGTTTCTAAAATTCCTAAAAACAAAGTATACAGAAAGAAGAGGCAACAATGGGAAAAACAACAGACAACAAAATAAAAGAATTAAAGTAATAAACAACATCAAGAAACATGCCAAGCAGATTCCCTTTTCATCTTTTGCATCTTTATATAGCGAGTTCCATTCGTACATTAAAGATTCTACTATATTCTTCAGATACGCCCGACAATCTTCAAAACACAAAACAAATATCATGAGGAGTGTCCATGCACCTATTATCAACTGTATCATACCCATTTCTACCTATACTATTAATCAAAGAACTACCACATATCTTCATTGTACTACCTTACAAGCTGTATAATGAGGCAGAGTCATATCCTTTACTTATTTTAATGTAGCAAAGGTACTATAATATAACAAATAACAACAAGTTTTGCAAGGCTTGCAAAATCATCATTGATATTCTCCTATTAAACATAAATACAAAAGAGAAAGAGAACGATGAATAGCAATGTTTTGAAAATCACATCTCCGAATTTCATTTTGTAACAACATTTCAAAACCCAAAGACATCCGTTTCAAGCCATCAAGCCGTCACAGTCCATCCCCTCCCAGAACACCTTCTGAAGTGGGGGTAATTCAGTATACGACTGAATAGGATTCAATATACGACTGAATGGCATTCAGTATACGACTGAATAGGGTTCAGTATAGGAGTGAAAATAATCCATCTTCTTTTTCGGTTCGGAAGTGCAGTTTGCAAAGCATGATTCTGTAAACATTTCCCACCCACAAAGCCACGTCCGGAACAGGCGTTGGCAAAAAACAGTTTATGGAAATTGAGAAACACCAAGTGAGATTATGCCTGATTCGCAGACGAAAGTGCAGCTAAAATCTTCTTGATTCTTCGAGATTCTTGAAGAATCAAGAAGAAATTCCAGAAAAAACCGTATTTTTGCATAAAGAACTAATTTATAGGAATTATGTTAGAGCATCCACCTATAGCAAATGCACAGGAAAAGTCGGAATCCTTGAAACCGGACTTTTTAGCTGAAGTACAATCCGCCAATGCCGATTATCCGTATTGGGATAAAGTGAAATACATTCGTACAGAAAGCGGACTGAGCGGGAAACAACTGTGGCATGCGCTCAAATACCTCCGGCAACTGAACAGAACCTCCCTGCATTTCGGCAAGTACCGTTTCAGCTTTATGATGACGGATGAGATATTTGAGTTGCTGCACTATTTCGACATGAATATCGGTGGCAGTCTGACAGGTGAGCACTTGATTCCTTCTGAGAACAAGAATGCCTATCTTGTTTCGTCCATCATGGAAGAAGCCATTGCTTCCAGCCAGATGGAGGGGGCTGCTACCACTCGAAAAGTAGCGAAAGACATGCTTCGCAAAAGTGAAAAGCCCAAAGACAAGGGACAACAGATGATTCTGAACAGCTACCAGACAATCTGCCAAATCAAGAGAAATGCGGAAAGTAATTTTTCCGTCCGGCAGCTCCTGGATATTCATCGCTCAATGACCGAGAACACGCTCGACGAAGAAAACGATGCAGGACGAATACGCCAACATGACAACATCCTCATAATGGACGGCATCACCGGTGACGTTGCCCATACGCCTCCGCATCATGAAGAATTGCCGAACTTGCTTGCCGATTTGGAAACGTTTTTCAACAAAGACGGAAAAACATTTATACATCCCATAATCAAAGGCATCATCATCCACTTCATGCTGGCCTATTTTCACCCCTTTGTTGACGGAAACGGACGAACCGCCCGCTCACTGTTCTACTGGTATATGCTCAAAAAGGGATATTGGCTGGTGGAATATATGTCTATTTCACGAACCATATACAAGACCAAAAGGAACTATGCAAAAGCCTACCTCTATACAGAATATGACGACAACGATCTGACTTATTTCATCCTATACAATTTGCGGACGATGAAGAAGGCCTTTGAAGAATTGAAGATATACCTGAAACGCAAATCGGAAGAGAACAGCAGCATTGTCTTGATTGCAAACATCAAGGGAATCAATACGCGTCAAGCACAAATATTAAAAATTATCCACGAGCAGCCTAACACTTGTTTGTCTGTAAAGGAGGTTGAAAATCGTTTTTCCGTTTCCAATTTCACAGCAAGGACAGATTTGGAAGGACTGGTCAGTTTAGGTTATTTATCTGAACTACAAATAAATAAAGTCAAACGGAATTATATAAAATCGGACAAATTTGACAGTTTAATGAAAAACAAGCTGTAATATTCTTCTTGAAACTTCGAGATTCTTGAAGAATCAAGAAGAATCTATCATTCTCAGCAGCTTCCAATCACCCCCTCCAGCGTCTCCCCATCGGCAAACAGCCTGCCATCCGCCTGCATCATCCGCTTCTTCAGGCGGAACTTCTGCCGGGACACGGAAGCGGGAGACACGGCAATGAGCGTGGCAATCTGTGCATTGCTGCATCGAAATCACTTTCCAATTGCGTCATTTCGCGCATCCGATAGATATTGAACTCCGGTCGGAGGGTTTTGCTTTCTTGCATGGCTTCGATGAGAAGTCCGTCATCAAGGGGTGGAAAGCGGACTTTAAAGAGAAAAGCATAGCCTAAAATAAATTTATTAGTAATAATATTATTAGTAATAGATATATTACTTATCTTTGCTCCCGGAATAACATCTGAAGATTATGGAGAAAAAACCTTTTATATTCGGTGTCGCGACATCGGGCGATAATTTCACCGACCGGGAAAAAGAGACCTCACGACTGGTATTGAATTTCCGGCATGGAGTGAATACGGTACTGATTTCGCCTCGTCGTTGGGGGAAAACCTCTTTGGTGCAGAAAGCGTGTCGCTTGGCGCAGTCCGACAAATTGAAAGTCGTTTATATCGATATTTTTTCTTGCCGTAGCGACAGGGATTTCTATGACGCATTTGCTTCCGCCATTCTCAAACAAACCTCTTCAAAGTTGGATGAATGGCTGGAGCATGCCAAATTATTCCTTTCGCGTATCAGCCCTAAAATATCGTTGGGGACCGATCCGATGACGGATTTTTCCATATCGCTTGAAATGAATCCCAAGAGCAACGAGATCGATGAAATCCTGCAACTCCCTGAAAAGATAGCGCAGAAGAAAGGTTGTAATATCGTTGTTTGCATCGACGAGTTCCAGCAAATTGCCGAATTCAAAGATTCCAAAACATTCCAGAAGCGGTTACGCTCGATCTGGCAATTGCAGAAATCGGTGTCTTACTGCTTATTCGGCAGCAAAAAACACTTGATGAACGAACTCTTTGAAAAAAGGAGCCTTCCGTTCTATAAGTTCGGAGACGCTATCTATTTGACAAAAATCGGGACGGCGGATTGGGTGGATTATATTTGTGGGCGTTTCGAGGCTACGGGCAAACAGATTTCAAAAGAGTTAGCCGAGAAGATCTGTCAGAGAGTTGACAATCACTCTTCGTATGTGCAGCAGTTGGCATGGTTGGTATGGATTCATACGGACAAAGTTGCCACGGAACAAGATTTCGAGGAGGCATATCAGGATATCATCGACCAGAATACACCGTTGTTCGAGAAGCAGACCGAGAGCCTTACGACCTATCAAATGAATTTTTTGCGAGCCATTATTGATGGGGTACATAGCGAATTTACCACGCAAGAGGTTTTGCAGAAATATCAACTCGGTTCATCGGCTAATGTCAGCATCGTAAAACGGGCACTGGTCAAGAAAGAGCTTATCGAGATCGAGAAGCGTCAAGCCATTATTCCCGACCCCGTGATGAAGGTGTGGTTAAAAAGAGAATTAGGTGTATAACAATAGTTCGTTAAGTTTTATACACTGCTTTTTGTATAGCAACAAATGTCATATTACCTTTCCTTTTTCATCTAATGCAGCAAAGCTACGATTTTTTTTATGAGCAAGAAAAAAGGATATAGGATTTGCTATCATGCAACAAAGTAAATCATTAAAAAGCCTCAGCAGCTTCCAATCACCCCCTCCAGCGTCTCTCCATCGGCAAACAGCCTCCCATCCGCCTGCATCATCCGTTTCTTCAGGCGGAACTTCTGCTGGGACACGGAAGCGGGAGACACGGCAATGAGCGTGGCAATCTGTG
>ERZ826242.3511-NODE-3511-length-11196-cov-3.088771_pt1 | contig 11196 bp, 7 predicted proteins | sample MGYA00519871_ERZ826242 | MGnify/ENA primary metagenome ERZ826242 (study PRJEB31778, sample SAMEA3449226) | human gut metagenome | biome: human gut; feature: human-associated habitat; material: faeces | place: United Kingdom | collected 2010/2012 ...
TCTCGAACTTCGTTATCTCCTTGTTGCGTAACACCATTCCCAACCGTATCCGTATCATCGTTCAGTTGGTGGTTGTTGCCGCATTGGTAACTATCGTTAGTGAAATTTTGAAAGCGTTCGCATACGATGTAAGTGTGCAGCTTTCTGTATATGTAGGTTTGATTATTACAAACTGTATCCTGATGGGACGTCTGGAAGCGTTTGCTATGATGAACGGTCCTTGGGAATCATTCCTGGATGGTATCGGTAACGGATTGGGTTATGCCAAAATCCTGATTATCGTGGCATTCTTCCGTGAACTGCTGGGAGCCGGTACATTGTTTGGCTTCCAGGTTATCCCGCAGGCTGTTTATGACTTGGGCTACCTGAACAACGGCTTGATGCTGATGCCTCCTATGGCGTTGATTATCTGTGCTTGTATCATTTGGTACCAACGTGCAAAACACAAAGAATTGCAGGAAAGTAATAATTAATCCCCGTTATAAAACGAAAAGAATATGGAATATTTAAGTTTGTTTGTAAAGTCCATCTTTGTGGACAATATGATTTTCGCATACTTCCTGGGGATGTGTTCTTACCTGGCAGTATCGAAGAACGTAAAGACAGCCGTAGGTCTGGGTGCAGCCGTTACTTTCGTGTTGATTGTAACTCTGCCGGTGAACTATTTGCTGGAAAATTACGTACTGGCACCTAATGCGCTGATTGATGGAGTAGACCTCAGCTTCTTGAGCTTTATCCTGTTTATTGCCGTTATTGCCGGTATCGTGCAATTGGTGGAGATGGTGGTAGAACGTTTCAGCCCGTCGCTCTATGCTTCATTGGGTATCTTCCTGCCGCTGATTGCTGTAAACTGTGCCATCATGGGTGCTTCATTGTTTATGCAGCAACGTCATTTCATCAACATTGGCGAGGCAACCACTTACGCTTTGGGCTCAGGTATCGGTTGGGCACTGGCTATTATCGGCCTGGCTGCCATCCGTGAAAAAATGGCTTACTCTGATGTTCCCGCTCCGTTGAAAGGTTTGGGTATTACGTTTATTACGGTAGGACTGATGGCAATGGCCTTTATGTGTTTCTCTGGATTGAAATTATAACTAAAGTAAAAAGAATAAAACAATGACGTCTTTAATATTAGCAAGTATCGGAGTCTTCCTTGTGGTGATCATCCTGCTTGTCATTATACTGCTCGTTGCGAAGAGCTATCTTTCTCCTTCGGGCGAGGTTACGATTACGATGAATGGAGAACAGGAATTGAAGACTAACCCCGGCGGCACATTGCTGGGTACGCTGTCTGCCAACGGTGTTTTCCTCTCATCAGCATGTGGTGGTAAAGGTTCTTGCGGTCAATGTAAATGCCAGGTTGTAGAAGGCGGCGGTGAGATTCTTCCTTCTGAAAAGGGACATTTCAGCCGTAAACAACAACAGGATCATTGGCGTCTGGGTTGCCAGGTGAAAGTAAAAGGTGACCTGGGCATCAAGATTGATGAATCTGTACTGGGTGTTAAGGAATGGGAATGCGAAGTAATCAGCAACAAGAACGTTGCCACTTTCATCAAAGAGTTTATTGTGGCTTTGCCGAAAGGTGAACACATGGACTTCGTTCCGGGTTCATACGCTCAGATTAAGATTCCTAAATTTGAAATGGACTACAACAAGGATATCGATAAAGACCTTATCGGTCCGGAGTATCTGCCCGCATGGGAAAAATTCGGTCTGTTCGGCTTGAAATGTAAGAATACGGAAGAAACCATCCGTGCTTACTCTATGGCCAACTATCCTGCCGAGGGTGACCGTATCATGCTGACAGTGCGTATCGCTACTCCTCCGTTCAAACCGAAAGATCAGGGTCCCGGCTTTATGGATGTGAATCCGGGTATCGCTTCATCTTACATTTTCACGCTGAAACCGGGTGACAAGGTAACGATGAGTGGTCCTTACGGAGACTTCCACCCGATCTTCGATTCTAAGAAGGAAATGATTTGGGTAGGTGGTGGTGCCGGTATGGCTCCGTTGCGTGCGCAGATTATGCACATGACCAAGACACTGCACACTACCGACCGTGAACTTCACTATTTCTATGGTGCGCGTGCATTGAACGAAGTATTCTATCTGCAAGATTTCCAACAATTGGAAAAAGACTTCCCGAACTTCCACTTCCATCTGGCTTTGGACCGTCCGGATCCCGCAGCCGATGCAGCAGGCGTGAAGTATACCGCAGGTTTCGTTCACAATGTGATGTATGAAACTTATCTGAAGGATCATGAAGCTCCCGAAGATATTGAATACTACATGTGTGGCCCCGGCCCGATGTCTAATGCAGTCGTTAAGATGCTGGATAGTCTGGGTGTTGAGCCTTCTTCTATCATGTACGACAACTTCGGAGGATAATATCAGGATCTCCTTTTATTAATAATGAAAATAAGCCCGGTAAAAGTGAACTTTTATCGGGCTTTTTCTTTACTTTTGTATAAAACGAAAATGAATATGATAGAGAACATACTAGCCAATTTGAAAATTGAGCGGCTGAACCCGATGCAAGAGGCGTCCATCAATGCTTGGAAAGAGGGAAAAGACCTAATATTATTGTCTCCTACGGGGTCCGGCAAGACGTTAGCTTATCTGTTGCCTTTGGTGCAGAGTTTGAAGCCTGGTATAACAGGCGTACAGGCTATAGTGCTGGTTCCTTCCCGGGAACTGGCTTTACAAATAGACCAGGTATTTAAATCCATGAACACATCCTTCAAGGCTGTAAGTTGTTATGGAGGACGACCGGCCATGGAAGAGCACCGTACCATCAAAGGGGTGCAGCCATCAGTCATCATCGGTACTCCGGGCCGTATGAATGATCATCTTTCCAAACAGAATTTTGATGCAGATACGGTCACAACTCTGGTAATCGATGAATTTGACAAATGCCTGGAGTTTGGCTTTCAGGAAGAGATGGCGACTGTCATAGGACAGTTGCCCAACTTGCAACGCCGTTTTCTGTTGTCGGCTACCGATGCGGAAGAGATTCCGCAGTTTACGGGGCTGGACAAGACCATTAAATTGAATTTTTTAAATCCGGAAGAGCAGCTTACCCACCGCCTGCACTTATATAAGGTACTGTCTCCGGAAAAAGACAAACTTGAAACCTTATATAAATTGCTTTGTACCTTGGGAAGCCAATCGACATTGGTTTTCTGTAATCACCGTGAAAGTGTGGAACGGGTAGGGAAATATCTTCAATCCCAGAAGTTTCAATGTGGCATTTTTCATGGCGGCATGGAACAGGATGACCGCGAACGCTCCCTATATAAATTCCGCAACGGAAGTTGCCATGTGCTTATTTCTACCGATCTGGCCGCTCGCGGACTGGATATCCCCGAAATAGAGAATGTAGTACATTATCATCTGCCTGCCAATGAAGACGGATACATTCACCGCAACGGACGTACCGCCCGCTGGGAAGCCGAAGGTAATTCTTATGTTATCCTTCATGCCGAAGAAACAGTGCCCGCATATATAACCGATGAGCCGGAGGAGTTCATTTTACCCGAAGTCACCCCCAAACCTTCTTTGCCCGAATATGTGACATTATATATAGGAAAAGGCAAGAAAGATAAAATCAATAAGATAGATATTGTGGGATTTCTCTTTAAAAAAGGAAACCTTAATAAAGACGAAATAGGACGGATTGATGTAAAAGACCACTATTCTTTTGCAGCCGTATCTCGCAAAAAGATAAAACAAACTTTGAATTTAATACGAAATGAGAAGATAAAGGGCATAAAAACACTTATTGAAGAAGCTAAATAATGACAATTTGTCAATTCTCGAAATAAAATGATTAAAGAATAATTCAAAAAGATATTTTTTTTATGCTTTAGATCATTGTTTACTAGGGATGTAGTTACAAAATGAAAGCATAAAAAATCAGATTTAACTAATTTGAAAGAAAATTATGCGGAAATTCGTAAATTTATTAGCGATTTTTTTGGAAAACTGAAAATAATGTGTAATTTCGCCCAATGTAAGATATAAACAAATTGTATAACCAAAACAAACTTCAAATGAAAAAGCATAATTTCAATGCGGGACCATCTATCTTGCCTCGCGAGGTAATTGAGAAGACAGCACAAGCCGTTCTTGATTTTAATGGGTCAGGCCTTTCCATCATGGAAATCAGTCACCGTGCTAAAGATTTTCAGCCTGTAGTAGACGAAGCTGTTGCTTTGTTTAAGGAACTGTTGAACATCCCGGAAGGGTACTCGGTACTATTCTTGGGGGGTGGAGCCAGCTTGGAATTCTGTATGATACCTTTCAACTTCCTCGAAAAAAAAGCTGCTTACCTGAACACAGGCGTATGGGCTAAGAAAGCGATGAAAGAAGCCAAGGCTTTCGGCGAGGTAGTAGAAGTGGCATCTTCCGCTGAAGCGACCTATACCTATATTCCCAAAGATTATACGGTTCCCGCCGATGCAGATTATTTCCACGTCACAACGAATAACACAATCTATGGAACAGAACTTCATGAAGATCTGGATTCTCCGGTTCCTATGATTGCTGATATGTCATCTGATATTTTCTCTCGTCCTATCGACGTTTCTAAATATATTTGTATCTATGGCGGTGCGCAGAAGAATTTGGCTCCGGCCGGTGTCACTTTCGTTATTGTAAAGAACGATGCTGTGGGCAAGGTATCACGCTATATTCCTACTATGCTGAATTATCAGACTCACATTGACGGCGGCTCTATGTTCAACACACCTCCTGTACTTCCTATTTATGCCGCTTTGCAGACTTTACGCTGGATAAAAGCCAACGGTGGTGTAGCAGAAATGCAGAAACGTGCTAAAGAGAAGGCAGACATGCTGTATGCTGAAATAGACCGTAACAAAATGTTCCGTGGCACAGTAACGGATAAAGCCGACCGCTCTTATATGAACATTTGCTTTGTAATGAATGACGAATACAAAGACCTGGAAGCCGATTTCTTGAAATTTGCCACAGAAAAAGGTATGGTGGGTATTAAGGGACACCGTTCTGTAGGCGGTTTCCGTGCATCTTGCTACAACGCTATGCCGAAGGAAAGCGTTCAGGCTTTGATTGACTGCATGCAGGAATTTGAGAAACTTCATTAATAATTATGTTCACCACAGATTATACGAATTGCACAGATAGGAACAATAAATGGAATCTGTGATAATCCGTGATAATCTGTGGTGAACCTTTTTAATACAATAAGACCATGAAAGTATTAGTAGCAACAGACAAGCCGTTTGCAAAAGTTGCAGTAGACGGTATCCGTAAAGAAATAGAAGCAGCAGGTTATGAACTGGTATTGCTGGAAAAATATGGTGAAAAAGCTAAACTACTGGAAGCTGTAAAGGACGTTAACGCAATCATTATCCGCAGTGATATTATTGATGCCGAAGTATTGGATGCGGCAAAAGAACTGAAAATCGTAGTACGTGCAGGAGCAGGTTATGATAACGTGGATTTGGCGGCTGCTACGGCACACAATGTGTGTGTTATGAATACTCCGGGACAGAACTCCAATGCAGTAGCCGAACTGGCTTTTGGCATGATGGTGATGGCTGTCCGCAATTTCTATAACGGGACTTCGGGTACTGAACTGATGGGCAAGAAGTTAGGTATCCATGCATACGGCAATGTAGGTCGCAATGTGGCTCGTATCGCTAAAGGTTTTGGCATGGATATTTATGCTTTTGACGCTTTCTGCCCGAAAGAAGTGATCGAAAAAGATGGTGTGAAAGCTGTTTCTTCTGCTGAGGAACTGTATGCTGCTTGTAATATAGTGTCCCTGCATATTCCTGCTACGGCTGAAACTAAAAATTCCATCAACTATGAATTGGTCAACAAGATGCCTAAAGGAGGAGTATTGGTAAATACTGCCCGTAAGGAAGTGATCAATGAAGCGGAATTAATCAAACTGATGGAAGAACGCACCGACTTAAAGTATGTTACTGATATCATGCCGGTTGCCCATGCAGAGTTCTCGGAAAAATTTGCCGGCCGTTATTTCGCTACACCGAAAAAGATGGGGGCCCAGACGGCTGAAGCGAATATCAACGCAGGTATCGCTGCTGCCAGACAAATAGTAGGCTTCCTGAAAGATGGTTGTGAGAAATTCAGAGTAAATAAATAAGTAATCCAATAACCGCAGGGGCGGATTGAATCCGACCGGATGCATATAGCTTATGTTTTCGGGCGAATGCAATTCGCCCCTGCAAGTAAAATCTAATACCTTTATTTTATGGCAATAATAAAACCCTTCAAAGGCATCCGCCCTCCGAAAGAATTGGTAGAACAAGTAGCTTCACGTCCATACGACGTACTGAATTCTGAAGAAGCACGCGAGGAAGCGAAAGGTAATGAAAAGTCACTTTATCATATTATAAAACCGGAAATTGATTTCCCTGCCGGAACAGACGAACATGATCCTAAAGTATATGAGAAGGCTGCCGAAAATTTCCAGATGTTTCAGGACAAGGGCTGGTTGGTGCAAGATGAAAAAGAAAATTATTATGTATATGCACAAACCATGAATGGCAAGACCCAATATGGACTGGTGGTAGGAGCGTATGTTCCCGATTATATGAACGGGGTCATCAAAAAACATGAACTGACCCGTCGTGACAAGGAGGAAGACCGCATGAAACATGTCCGCGTAAATAATGCCAATATAGAACCGGTATTCTTTGCTTACCCGGATAATGCGGAATTGGATGCTATCGTTAAGAAATATACTTCACAACGGCCGGAATATGATTTTATCGCTCCGGGTGACGGCTTCGGACATTCATTCTGGGTGATCGACAAAGAAGAAGATATAAAAGCTATCACAAAAGCTTTCGAAGCCATGCCGGCTCTTTATATTGCCGATGGTCATCATCGCTCGGCTGCCGCAGCCCTGGTAGGCGCCGAAAAAGCGCAGCAAAATGCAAACCATCAGGGAAATGAGGAGTACAATTACTTTATGGCTGTATGTTTCCCGGCCAACCAGCTGACTATTATTGATTACAACCGTGTTGTAAAAGACTTGAACGGGCTGTCTCCGGAACAATTCCTGACCGCTGTCAGCAAGAATTTTGTGGTAGAAGAGAAAGGAACTGAGGTCTATAGACCACAGGCTCTTCACAATTTCTCTCTCTATCTGGACGGTAAATGGTACAGCTTGACAGCAAAACCGGGCACATACGATGACAATGATCCTATCGGAGTATTGGACGTGACTATTTCTTCCAACTTGATATTGGATGAAATATTGGGAATCAAGGATCTTCGTTCCGACAAACGGATTGACTTTGTAGGTGGTATCCGTGGCCTGGAGGAATTAAAGAAGCGTGTGGACAGCGGTGAAATGAAAGTGGCTTTGGCCCTTTACCCTGTTTCTATGAAACAATTAATGGATATTGCCGATACCGGTAATATCATGCCGCCCAAAACAACTTGGTTTGAACCGAAACTTCGTTCGGGATTGGTTATTCATAAACTGAGCTGATCCATAGTGGAACACGGACAGAAAGAACAAACCTGCATTTCCCTTTCTGTCCGTGTCCGTTCAATCATTTCATATAATTTTTCAGCTGCTACAGGTGATATAAATTCTTTTATATTTGTTGATTAGGTATAATTAAAATAAATAGATGTCAGAGTGAAAGAATAAAGCATTTTTCCTTTGTTTATTGCTGACAAATATCTAATTTCGCGCCGATTTTAAAGCGTGTAATAAAAACGATGACTAACAACAAGACTAAAGGATTTCTCCTTGGGGCAATCGCAGCAGCCAGCTACGGCATGAACCCACTGTTCACCCTTCCTCTTTATAGTGCAGGAATGAGCGTAGACTCGGTATTATTTTATCGCTATGCACTGGCTATAGTTGTACTAGGTATCATGATGAAGATGCAAAAGCAATCTTTTGCCATTAAGAAAGCGGATGTGCTGCCACTTTGCATCATGGGACTGCTGTTCTCTTTCTCTTCCCTGTTTCTCTTTATGAGTTATAACTACATGGATGCCGGTATCGCATCCACCATACTGTTTGTCTACCCGGTACTGGTAGCTATTATTATGGCTGTAGTATTTAAGGAAAAAGTATCGCCGGTCACTATGTTTTCCATAGCGCTGGCCTTTGTGGGAATTTCCTTGCTCTGTAAAAGTCCGGGAGGACAGACACTCAGCCTGGTCGGGATTACTTTTGTCTTTTTATCATCCTTGTCTTATGCTATCTATATAGTTGGCGTAAACCGTTCTTCCCTGAAGGATATGCCTATAGCCAAGCTTACTTTCTATGTCCTGCTTTTCGGCCTGTCTGTTTATGTGGTGCGATTGAAGTTCTGTACAGGATTGCAGCCTATCCCTACACCCTTGTTATGGGTGAACGCAGTTTCACTGGCTGTTTTTCCTACTGTTATTTCGTTGGTGACCATGACAAAGGCCATACACTACATTGGTTCCACCCCCACTGCTATTCTGGGTGCTTTGGAGCCTGTTACAGCTTTATTCTTCGGAGTACTGATTTTTGGAGAGCAGCTGACACCGCGCATTATTCTGGGCATTTTGATGGTGATTACTGCCGTAACTCTGATTATAGGAGGAAAAACATTGCTGAAAAAAAGCAAGATTCGGTTAAGGCATACTGGCAGATAAAGTCGGATTTTGTATCTTTGCCCTTGCAATTATAAATTTTCCACTATGAAAAAACAACTGATGCAATGGGCAGGAGTGGGAATGTGGATGGTATTGGGGCTGTCCGCATGTTCCCCTACAAAAACAGAAATCGGAAATCTGAATGTCATTCCGCAGCCCCAAGAAGTAAGTCAAGACATTCAAGCCCACCCTTTTGTTATTAATCCGCAAACCGGTATTGTTTATCCGGAAGGCAATGAAAAGTTGCAACGGACGGCAGAATTTTTAGCTTCCTATATTGAAGAGGCAACGGGAATTACTGTCCGGACAACAACTGAAGCCGCAAGGAAGAACTCCATCATTTTGGCGGTTGACGGTTCCATTACCAACAAAGAGGGGTATCAACTGGAGGTAACTTCTGAAAACATCCATTTGAATGGAGGAAGTGAGTCGGGAGTATTTTATGGAATACAAACGCTCTACAAGGCTTTGCCGTTGACCAAAAACAAACAGGTATCCGCTGCCATCCCGGTGGGAACTGTTAATGACTATCCTCGTTTCGGTTATCGCGGCTTCATGGTAGACGTGGGCCGCCATTATTTTCCGGTTTCTTATCTGAAACAAATCATTGATATGCTGGCACTGCACAATATCAATTATTTTCATTGGCATCTGACCGAAGACCAAGGCTGGAGAATTGAAATCAAGAAATATCCCAAACTTACGGAAATAGGTTCGATGCGTCCGCGTACATTGATTGACCGTGAAACCCAGACTTACGATGAAACTCCTCATAGCGGTTTTTATACACAGGAAGAAGCAAAAGAAATTGTCAAGTATGCCGCTGACCGTTTTATTACTGTAATCCCCGAAGTTGACCTTCCGGGACATATGATGGGAGCTTTGGTTTCCTATCCGGAATTAGGTTGTACGGGAGGTCCATACGAGATTCCTTGTAAATGGGGGGTATTCCCTGATGTGCTGTGTGGAGGAAACGACCGGACTTTACAGTTCGCCAAAGATGTATTGAATGAAATAATGGATATCTTTCCATCTCCTTATATCCATATTGGTGGGGATGAATGTCCGAAAGTACGTTGGGAAAAATGCCCTGTATGTCAAGCTAAAATTCGGGAACTGGGTTTGAAAGATACACCAAAACATAGCAAGGAGAACCAATTACAGACCTATTTCATGTCCGAGGTAGGCAAAGTTATCAATGACAGAGGGCGTAAAATGCTGGGCTGGGATGAGATGTTGGAGGGAGGATTGGCTCCAGGTGCCACAGTGATGTCATGGACCGGTGTCAAAGGTGGTATCGAAGCCGCCCGTCTGCACCATGATGCGATTATGACTCCTATTCAGTATCTTTATTTCAGCAATCCTACTTACAACCGGATAAAAGGGACTAAAAGCCTTGGACGTGTCTATACATTTGAACCTGTTTCTAATGAATTGGCAGAGGATGAACGAAAATATATCATCGGTACCCAAGGATGCATATGGACAGAATGGACGCGTGACAGTTTGAAGATGGAATGGCAAATTCTTCCCCGTATGGCTGCCTTGTCCGAGATTCAATGGACGGAACCGTCACATAAAAATTTCGACAGTTTCTTGAAACGTTTACCGGCTCTGCTGGCTATCTACCGGGATAGAGGTTATGATTTTCGCCAGGACATTTATGATGTGAACATTGATATTGTTCCGGCTCCCGATGAAGGAAAAGCCCGGATTGCTTTTCAGACGTTTGATGACGCGGAAATACATTATACATTGGACGGCAGCGTTCCCGATGTGCAATCCCCATTGTATACCGACACTATACAAGTGGATAAAGATGTTATCATACAAGCCATTGCAGTTCGTCCGCAGGGTGCCAGTCAGATAAGTAAGGAGGAAATACATTTTAATGCAGCCACAATGAGACCGGTTACCTTGAATACCATTCCTCATAAATCATATACTTTTAAAGGAGGAAGTACCTTGATAGACGGATTATATGGGGATATGAATTATCGCTCAGGACGTTGGATTGGTTTCTACGGGACAGATATGAATGTGACCCTTGATTTACTTGAGCCTAAGGAGGTGTCTTCAGTTTTCGTAAACACAATGTTGAACACAGGCGATGCTATCTTTGGTACAACAGGTCTGAAGGTGGAAGTTTCTGAGGACGGGAAAAATTTCCGCAGGGTAGCCTCCGAAGATTTTCCCGTTGTGGAAAAAGGAACTAAAATGCAGAGCCGCAAAGACTCTGTCTCTTTTGACAAAGTAAAAGCCCGCTATATTAAAATCATAGCAGAAGTTACTCCGAAACTTCCCGCATGGCATTCCATGCCTGGCGAAAAAGCGTTTTTGTTTGTTGACGAAATAGGAGTGGAGTAAATCCGCCTTCGGAGCAATGGCTTTCTAAAGAACAAATACCAAACAAGAAACGGACATTCTGACAAAAACAGATGTCCGTTTCCTTATTCATAAGCCTTTCATGTATTTTCAAAAGCTGGGACATTCATTAAATATTACAAAATCAGCCAACTAATTCATACACAAAGTATT
>ERZ826242.3516-NODE-3516-length-11178-cov-3.386946_pt1 | contig 11178 bp, 15 predicted proteins | sample MGYA00519871_ERZ826242 | MGnify/ENA primary metagenome ERZ826242 (study PRJEB31778, sample SAMEA3449226) | human gut metagenome | biome: human gut; feature: human-associated habitat; material: faeces | place: United Kingdom | collected 2010/2012 ...
TGCGGCCCCGTTCGCCGCGCACGGCGCGGGGTTATTTTAAATGAAAAAGGGGTTCTCCACCCCTTTTTCAAGCTTTTTCCCCGGACGCTTCTTTTCCTTCTTTGCCTTTTTCGATAGTCTAAAAACATCCTGCCCGGAATTTATACGGGCAGGATGTTTTGCTCCTTCACGCTGTCGGCCACGCTGTCGGCGCTTCAATGAAAAGAACCGCTTTATCCCAGAACATTTTATCCGTTCGGTTCCGCCTTACTCTTTCTCCAAGCGCTTGAGCAGCAGCATGCAGAGAACGGACGACATTGCCATCACCAGAGCCAGCGGCCACAGGTTCCCAGCGGAAAATCCGCCGTCCTTCATCAGGCAAAAGCCCCATGACGCAGGAAATATCCGTCCCGCCGCACCAAGAACGCCGGGCAGCAGCTCCGACGGGAACATAATGCCCGACAGAAGAATGGAGGGAAGAAAAACGAGCTGGGAAAACATGGTCAGCTTCGCCTGATCCCTTACTGCCACCCCAAGCACGCCGCCCACGCTCAGCGACGCGGCAGTAAAAACCGCCAGGGCACCGAAATACGCTGCCGGGTCGGCAGGCGCCGCCGCGCCGAATGCAGGCGGCGCAGCCAAATAGATCACCGCGCTCATCAGCATCAGATGCAGAAATGTGGACAAGAGCGCCGGGATGAGACCGAAGTACAGCGGCACACCGTTGGCTTTGTACATTTTTTTGATATCGCTGCCGTAAATCTCCACCAGCGAGGGCGGCAGGCCGATCAGCGCCCCCATGGAGACACCCATCACCGTCATGGACGGAACCAGCGTTTCCCGCGCGGACGGGTTGACCGATGTAAAAATCCCTCCCATCATTGCAAAAAACAAAAGCGGCACCACATAGCAGGTAATGAGCAGCGTCCTGCTGCGGATGTCCAGCCGCCATTGCAGCGCCGTGCCATACAAAAACGCCCCCATCATACATCCTCCTTCGCAATATCCATAAAATGCTGCTCCAGTGTTCCCCGTCCTACTGTAACATCCAGAACCGCGACGCCGCACCGTTTGTAAGCTTCCAGCAACGGCAGCAGGGCCTCCCCTACGTCGTCAGCCTCAAAACGCTCCTCACCCTGCGCTGTCCGGACGCACACAAGGTATCGGCTGCCGATATGCGCGGTCAGTTCCGTCACAGTGCCCAGAAAAACCAACTCTCCGCGGTTCAGGATGCCGATGCGGCTGCACAGGCTTTCCACCTCCGCCATATCATGGCTGGCCAGGACGATGGTTTTCCCCTGCGCCTGCAGTGCGCGGATCTGCGCGTGGAGCGCCACCCGCCCCTCCACGTCCAGCCCGGCTGTGGGTTCATCCAGAAATACCACGTCCGGCCTTCCGGTGAGCGCAAGTGCAAGATGCAGCCGCCGCTTTTGTCCGGTGGACAGCGCGCCGTACTGCGTTTTTTTCATCCCACCGATGCCCAGTGCGTCCAGCATGGCCGCATCCGGCTTCGTTCCGTTCCATTTTGCAAACAGCGCCACGGCCTCCATGGGCCGGATGTGCGCCGGCAGAGAGGCGGACTGAAGCTGTATCCCGGCCTTGCCCCACACCACAGCACTGCCGCCATCCTGCCGCCGCAGGCCCTCGATGCATTCCAGCGCCGTGGTCTTTCCCGCGCCGTTCACCCCCAGCAGCGCAAAGATCTCGCCCTGCTCCACCGTGAAGGTCAGTCCCTTCAGCACCGCACGGCCTGCGTAACTTTTTTGCAGGCCCTCCACCCGTATCGCACAGCTCATTGCATATCCTCCCCTGTCGGCCCTGTCCCGATCCGGGTAAAATAGGCGTCCAGCGCCGGCTCGATGTACGCACTTGCCGCGGCCTGCCTTTGCCGCCACGCGGCGTCCGCTCCGTCAAAGCTTCCCATCTCCATCAGCTTTGCCAAAATTTCCATGTCCCCGCCGGTGAACTCCGTCACCATCTGCCAAAATGCGGCCGCCAGCGCCTGCCCCCGCGCCCCTTCGGGCGGCTCGCCTGCGGCCTGCAGACGCAGCGCCTCGTCCTGCAGGCGGTTGAAGGTCTCCAGCATCGCCCGGCCGCTCTCTTTGTCGAAGCGGCTGCGGATATGGTCCAGCGTTCTTTCGTCAAAATGCTTGATGAGCCAGTAAAACTCATTTTTCATCTGCAGGTTCACAATAATATCCGCGTACTTTTTAAAGTCCACCGTCTGCATCTGCAGCACCTCGGCACGCAAAGTCTCAATGGCCGTGAGTGATTCCGTCAGCACCGCGATCTTCTCCCGCACGGCGGCAGCCTGCGCTGCCAGCGCGTCCGCAACATCGGCGGGCGTATCCAACGGCGCAAGCCTGTTTTTGATGTCGTCCAGGGAAAAACCCAGAGACTTCAGCGACAGGATTTGATGGAGCTGTATCATATCCTTATCCGTGTACAGTCTTCGCCCGCCTCCGCTTTCCGCCGTGGGAGAAAGCAGTCCCTCCCTGTCGTAGTATTGAAGCGTGCGGACCGTGACGCCCATTCTTTCCGCCAGCTTTCCCACGGTCATGAAGCCATCCGGCAGCGCCCGTTCATTTTTTGGCATCTCTATCACCTCCCTGCCATTATATTTCATGACGCCGCGTCACAAGCAACCCTTTTTTGACGCCCATGCAAAATATTTTCCGGCGCTTGGCGCAAAAAAGCGCCGCGCGAAACTTCGCGCGGCGCTCTGCCTGCAATCTTCATTGAAAAGTACGCATCAGCGTTCCGGAATCAGTACGCCGTAGCTGCCGTCCTTGCGGCGGTACACCGCGTGGATCTCATCGGTGTCCGCGTCGCGGAATAAAAAGAACGTGTGGCCCAGCATATTCATCTCCAAAATCGCCTCGTCCACGGTGCTTGGCTTGCAGGAAAAGCGTTTTTCGCGGATGATGCTGTATGCTTCTTCCGGCTCCGCCTCGTGGGCGGCAAGCGCGAATTCCTCCACCGCGGGCTGATAGACACGGTTTTCCAAACGCTTGCGGTTTTTAACGATGCGCCGCGTCAGCAGGTCTACCGCCGCGTCGAACGCATCTTCCATACGGTCGGCCGATTTCTCGGCACGGCTCGTAAAGCCCTTGTCTTTAACGGTCACCTCCACCGTCTGCCAGTCCTTTTCCACGGTCACGGTAACGTTCGCCTCCGCGCTGTCGGAAAAGAATTTGTCCAACTTTGCAAGCTTTGTTTCCACGCGCTGTATAAACGCGTCCTTCAGGTTGACTTTTCGTCCTGTGCATGTGATCTTCATAAACCAAAGCCTCCTTTAACAGTTGAAAAAGCGGCGTGGACAACCCCGCTTCTTCTGTTTTGATTATACCACGTCAGCACGTGATTTTACAAGGATTTTATAGGCAATATTTACAAAATGTTATTTTAACATACATAAAAAATATACAATTCGCACGCAATGTAAATTAAAAAGCGGCGCAACTGAACAAGCCGCGCCGCTTTGAGCGGAGATTTCTTTCATTATACGCCGGAAAAGCCCGCGCGCCGCAGGCTCTGCCCGCTCAATGCCCCCGGCGGGAGTAACCGCCGCCGCGGCGCGCCTCGGTGACGCGGCGCAGGTCGGAGATTTTTTCCTCGCTGCGGGATTTGAACTGGCTCATCATGTCCTCAAACGACATTTCACCCTGCGGCTGCGACTGAGTGCGGGGCTGCCAGGTGCGGCCGGTATCCGCGCGCTGGGGGCGCGGGGGGCGCGGCTCAGTGCGCTTGATGGAAAGCGCGATTTTGCCCTCGGGCGAGATGCTCATCACCTTCACCTTCACGGTCTGTCCTTCGCTCAAAACGTCGGAAAGCTCCTGGATATACTCGTTGGACACCTCGGAAATGTGTACCATGCCGGTTTGGCCGCCGGGCAAAGCCACGAACGCGCCGAATTTTTTTACGCCGGTGATCTTGCCCTCTACGATGCTTCCTACCTCTACTGCCATGGATTGCGATAACTCCTTACGTTAAATAAAGTTATAAAAATTGCGAAGCCGCAATGCTTACCAAAACCGGTGCAGTCAGTCCCCCGACATATCCACATAGATATGCTCGCCGGGCAGCACATATCCCAGCTTGTCGCGCGCGATGCGCTCCATATACGCCGCTTCGTCGCCGGAATCCAGCGTGCGCTGCAGCTCGGTGTTGGCCGCCTCCTGGGCGGCTACCTGCTGCGTCAGGTTCTCCAGCTGCTGGCGCTTGGAAACGATGTCGATCTGCGCAAATACAAGCGACACGCACAGATAGATGCAAACGCAAACAAGCCCTATGCGTACCGCAAGGGCCGAAAAGCCTTTTTTCTGTTTGCGCTTTCTCTCTGCCATAAACCTTTCTCTTCCCCGGCCGGCGCGTTTTGCAGCGCGGCCGCACGGGGATGCTCCATCCACAAAAGGGTACACTTCCCCCAGTGTCACTTTGAATTATACAACACGCGGCCGCTGTTTTGCAACCTTTTCTTTCTGGCTGCCCGGCTTTTTTTCACACGGCCGGCGCTGTGCGCCGTACGCACACGCTGAAAACGCGCCGAAACCGCACCCGCAAACGGGCGCAGCACCGCGCGCCACAGCATTACGAACGGCCAGGCCAGGCACCAGCGAACGAACGCTTCGACGCCGGAAAGCAGAGGCTCCAGTGCGGCGCGGCTGGCCAAAAAACACAGCACACATCCCGCCAGCGTATACCAGCGCGGCTGGCCTGCATAAAAACGGCTCATGGCCGCGCTGCGGTACAAAAGCGCCCCCACGGCCAGCACAGCGGCGTCGCAGATAAAGCATACCGCTTTGCCTGAACCCAGCAGCATGCGTGCGGCGCTGTAGCCCACACACAGAAGAAACCCCAGCCCGGCGGCGTAGAACAGATCCCGCAGCGCGAGCCCCACCGGGACTCCGCCAACCATTTACCGCACCAGCCTTTTAAACAGGGATTCCTGTTTTTCCCGTTTGGCGGTGTACTGGACATATTCGATGGAACCGTTGATCTTCACCTCGCCCGTCTGAACGGAAAGCTCGCTGACCGTCAGCCCTTCACCGCCGATGGCAAGCGTGCCGCCGGGCGTTTCCAGCGTGGCCGTGAAAGAGTCGTAGGAGACGATGGACAAAATGCCCGTCGCTGTAAGACGCTTGCGGTCCTCTATTACAACACTGTGCGGCGTCTGCCGCGCCTGGTTCGCCGCCGGGGCGGCCGGATTGATCGTCATTTGTTTTGCACCTCTCTTTATCACCATGTGTATGCAAAGAGCGGCGCGCATATGACGGCGCGCAGGAAGCCGAAGGGACTGCGTGCAAACCAAAACGGCTTACTCCGAAAGCACCACGTACATCTCGCGGGCAAGGTCCTTGCCTGTGGGCGCCTCGGTGGATACCACCTTCACGCGCACGGGCCTCTGGCCGAACGCCACCTCGATGACGTCGCCTTCCTTGACGGCATAGCTTGCCTTAACGGGCTTGCCGTTCACTGTGATGCGCCCGGCGTCCGCCACCTCGTTGGCCACAGTGCGGCGTTTGATGAGACGGCTCACCTTCATAAATTTGTCAATGCGCATGGCTGCGCTCCTTTCTGTTGTCTTGTAAGAAAAATGCAGCCGGAGGGCTTGTCCTCCGGCTGCATGGAAAAGGGCCGATATCGCTTATTTCGCCACGGCGTCCTTCAGAGCCTTGCCGGCCTTGAAAGCGGGAGCGGTGGTAGCGGGGATCGTGATCTCCTCTTTCGTGCGGGGGTTGCGGCCTTTGCGGGCGGGGCGCTCGCGGGTCTCAAACGTGCCGAAGCCGACAAGAGCAACCTTGTCGCCGGCCTTCAAGGCCTCGGTGATGCCGTCCAGAACAGCGGCGACAGCCTTCTCGGCGTCCTTCTTGGTCAATTCAGCCTCAGCGGCAACTTTCGCGATCAGATCAACTTTGGTCATTGTAATAAACCTCCGAAATAATGATTGAGTGTATGTTTTCAAAGCACGGTTAGCGCTTTGTAAAAACCTCTTTTGCTCTTTTCCATAGTTTGTCCAACTCTGCGGCGCTTAAATCATCCACCGCGCAGCCCTGCTGGGCGGCCAGGCGTTCCATTTCCCTGAAGCGCCGCACAAATTTCACCGTTGCGGCGTCCAGCGCCTCTTCCGCGTCGCAGTCCAGAAAGCGCGATACGTTCGCCGCAGAAAACAGCACGTCGCCCAATTCCTCCTGCTGCGCATCCGCACTGCCCTGCGCCACAGCCTGCTTCAGCTCCGTCAGCTCCTGTTCCAGGTCCGCGATGGCAGCCTGCGCGTCGGGATAGGTGAAGCCGTGGTCAGCCGCGCGTTTGGCCACCTTTCGGCTGCGCATCAGCGCCGGCAGGGCCGCGGGCACGCTGTCCAGGTCATCCCCCGCGCCTTCGCGGTGCTTTTCCCGGCGCTTGAGCGCCTCCCAATTCTGCAGCGCCTCGTCCGGCGTCTGTGCGCCGGCGTCCCCAAAAATATGCGGATGCCGGTAGATGAGCTTTTTGCAGATGCCCGTACAGACGTCCCCGAACGTGAACGCCCCCTGTTCTTCCTCCATACGCGTGTGCAGAGCCACCTGGAGCAACACATCGCCCAGCTCCTCGCACAGAAGGCTGGCATCGGCAAGGTCGATGGCGTCCGCCACTTCGTAGGTCTCTTCGATAAAATTCTTGCGGATGGACGTATGCGTCTGCACCTTATCCCACGGGCAGCCATTTTCCGGATCCCGCAGCAATGCGACAATCTCCAGCAGGTCTTCCATGTTATAGCGTTCTTTCTGCGTCAGCCCGTTCATGGAATACCCCTTTCCGTCTACTCCATAGATTTTACATGATAGGCCCTCACTTTGCAAGTAGTTTGGCCCTTTTTTTCCCGGATTTGCCCCCATCCGCGGGCTTTTTTTACATCTGCGGCCCCAAACTGCGCGGAACCGTTTTTCTTGCGCGGACACCATGCGCCATGGGCGCACGCCAAAGGGCAGAAAAGCGCGCCGCGCTCCCCTTTTCCGGCGCGCCGGCCCCGCTATATTTTTTTGCGCCTGCGGATCACCGCAAAGCGCATTTTCGGCCCGTTACAGTTTGCCCCCGCACCCAGGACAAAATATGGCATGTGGGTCTACCTCCGCGCCGCACTGGGGGCAGTAGACAGCCGTCTGTGCATCGTCTGCCATGGCGGCTGCTGGCGCAGGCTCCAGCGCCGCGATATCCTTTTCGACAGCCGCGATGGTCTCTATGTAGCGCTCTACCAGCGCCGTGTTTTCCTCGCCGTTTTTGTGCAGCGCATACACCAGAGCGCCAAGCTGGCGCTGGGCGCGGCTCAGCTTGTTTTCCAGCGCCAGCAGGTTCATCTGCTTTTTGCCCTTCTGGGCCAGGTCTCCTGTTGTCTTTACGGCCGCGTCCGCCAGCGTGGCGGCCGCGCCCTTAAGTTTATCGAACGTGGTCATTTCCAGCACCTCTCTTATTTTACCTGTTTTACTTGAGCTTTGATTATAGTATAGTATGAAGCCGCGCGCTTTGCAATGCATTCATCCGATGAATTCCCGCAGCATGGACGTCCTGGGGATGCTCTGTTCGGGCAGCGGCATGCACAGTGCAAAACGGCTGCACAAGCTTTCCAGCTGCGCCGCATAAGGCGTTCCCGGCGCAAGCTCACCCCGCAGCGCGGTGACAAAAGGCGCAAGACAGCACACCTCGTAGGAAAAGCTGGTATCCAGCAGCAGGTCTGCTTCGGGTTTGAAAACCTTGATGTTCTTATCCTCTCCCTCGCAGACGGCGGGCCACATGGAAAAAGTCTTTTCCAAGCTGTGGCCGCGGAACTTGTGGTCCCGCACCATGCGGCGTGCCAGGCGCACGTCCCGCGTGGGCAGAATGCGCTGGCCGTCCCGGGAGTATTCCTCCCGCATGCCCGCATAGATCTTGAACGCGCTGCCCTCGGGCAGCAGCGCCGTCAGGCGGGGGTTCAGCGCATGGATGCCCTCGATGACCACCACACCGTCCCCCACCTCCACGGGGATAACGCCGTGGCGGCGGCGCTCTCCGCAGAAATCGAAATCCGGAATCTGTGTTCGGCCCGTGCGGATGAGCTCCAGCAGACAACGGTTGATGGCCGAGATATCCAGTGCGTCCACGCTCTCATAATCCACACTGCCGTCGGGCAGACGGGGATAATCCTTTAGGTCCTTGTAAAAATTGTCCAGCGACACCACCGCGCTGCGCCGCCCATGGGCGGCAATGCAGTCCGCCAGCTTGTGAGCGGTGGTCGTTTTGCCGGAGGCAGACGGCCCGGTGAGCATCACCACATGCGCGCCGCTCTCCCGCACGCACGCAGCCGCGTGCTCGACGCGTGCGGCATAGTCCTGCTCGCAGTAGTCAATGAACGCCTCGGGCGAGCGGGCCGCCACGTTCACAAGGCCCAGTTCAACGAGCCGTTTCGGGATCCAGATCAGCGTATTTGGCATAAAAGTCGTCAACTCCCTGCTTGCGCGCTTGCACCACATCAAAGCGCTCGATGTATTCCAACGGATATTTATGGTTGAAGATGCGCCGGATGTGCCCGTCCGGCCCCACCAGCTTGGTGGAACCGCCCGCTCCCGCCGAAAGGATGGTGTGCACCTCCTCCATAATAAACACGTTGTACAGCCCCGCATAGCCGGGCCTGGTGTAGCCCGTGTTCTCCAGATTCTGCAGCGTGCCCTTCTGGCGGTACAGGTAATACGGCTCATAACCGTTTTCCCCCAGCAGCGCGCAGGAATCCAGCATGCGTGCCACATCCCCATAGGCATTCGGCGCGTGCTCGATAACGAGGTTTGAGGCACGCTTGAGCGTGAGCGTATGCACCGTGATGTTCTCCGGCGCAAGCGCCAGCACCCCCTGCAGCGTCTGCGCAAACCGTGCAGGCGTATCCAGCGGCAGCCCCGCGATGAGGTCCATATTGATGTTCCCGTGGCCCAGCCGCCGCGCCTGTGCAAAGCAGTCCAGAACATCCTGCGCAGTATGCCTGCGGCCAATGGCCGCCAGCACCTCGTCCGATAATGTCTGCGGATTGATGGAGATGCGGGTCGCGCCGTATTCCTTGATGACGGCCAGCTTTTCGGCGTCGGTGCAGTCGGGGCGTCCGGCTTCCACCGTGTATTCCACGATGGTGGAAAGGTCGAAGCAGTCCCGCACCGTCCCCATGAGCTGGCGCAGCTGCGCTGCCGAGAGGCTGGTGGGGGTGCCGCCGCCGATGTAGATGCTGCAGAGCATCAGCCCGGCCTTGTCAGCCTCGTCCCGGATGGCCTCGACCTCTCTGCACAGGCAGTCCACATAGGGCTGCACCAGCTTGCGGTCACGGTCGAGGTTGCAGCTGACGAAGCTGCAATAGCTGCACCGGGAGGGGCAGAACGGGATGCCGATATAGAGGCTGTAGGTCTTGGGCGCACTGCCTGCTTTCAGGATAGGCTCCTGCAAGTCCGCGATGGCCTTGGCCATGCCGTATTTTTCGGGCGAGCAGTCGAAGCGCTTGAGGAAGAAATCGTCGATTTCCTCTTCCGTCCAGCCTGCGGCCCGCTTGTCGTGGACAAGGCGCACCGGGCGGACGCCGGTCATCTTGCCCCAGGGCGGGCGGATACCCGTCCAGCTGCGCAGCAGGTCATAGGTCAGGCTGGCCAGCGCAAATTCCGGCGTCTCGCCGCCCTCTTCCACGGGAATGGGCAGAGGTGCTTCGGCGGTCTGGCTCTTGCCGCCCTGCCGCACCATGGCCCAGAGCTTGTCAGGCCGCTTCTCGGCCCAGACGCAGTCTGCGCCGTCCTCGGGCGGGGTGAGGGTGAGCGGGGCCATTGGGTAGAACAGGCGGACGAGGTGCTCCACCTCGTAGCCCGAGCCGAGGCCCGTGATATAGATATTCATGTGAAATCCCGCCTTTTTATGCGTTTCTCAGCGCATTTTTGATATAGAAGTTGGTGGCTACCTCCTGCCCGAAGGTGGAGAAATCGCCGTGGCCGGGCAGCACCTGCGCCTCGGCCGGGACGGGCAGGGCCGCGAACTTGCGCAGGCTCTCGTCCATCTTCCGGCTGTCGCCGCCCTCGAGGTCGGTGCGGCCGATGCTGCCCTGAAAGACCGTATCGCCCACGAAGAGATAGTTTTCGCACAGCAGCACCACGCTGCCCTCAGTGTGACCGGGGGTGTGCCAGACAGTGAAGCTCAGCTCGTCGAGGGGGATGACCTCGCCCTCTTCGTAGCCGCTGTCCGAACCCTTGAGGGGCAGCAGCTGGGTCCCCCGACAGTCGACGAGCTCACAGTAGAGCTTTGCGCCCCACTCGCGGCTCAGGACCCCCGCACTGCCCACATGGTCGTAGTGGCCGTGGGTGCAGAGGATAAGGCTCAGCTTGCTGCCGTGCTCCTTTAAGATCTTATCGTACTCCTGCACCTCGGCGGCGGGGTCGATGACCACCGCGTTGCCTGCGTCCGAGATGAGCAGGAAACTGTTGGTGTAAAACGGCGCAGGGCCGACCAGATGAAATGCCTTCATGGTTTATTTTTCTCCTTTATGCCACTCGTCGGTGTCGATGACGATGGTGCAGGGGCCTTCGTTGACCAGCGACACCTGCATATCCGCGCCGAACTCGCCGTGCTGGACATCCTTGAGGCCCTGCTTGTTCATCTCAGCGAGGAACAGCTCGTAGGCGTCCACAGCCAGCGGCGGTCTTGCCGCCTTGATGAAGCTGGGACGGAAGCCCTTCTTCGTGTCGCCGTAGAGGGTGAACTGACTCACCACCAGTGCAGAGTACCCGAGGTCCTTTGCGCTGAGGTTCAGCTTGTCGTTTTCGTCCTTGAAAATGCGCAGGCCCGCGCATTTTTCAGCCAGTTTCGGCACGATGTCGAGAGTATCGGTGTCCTTGACGCCCAGCAGGATGACGAGGCCGGGACCGATGGGGCGCGGCTCGCCGCCGTTGACCCGGACGCTGGCCGAGGATACGGCCTGAATGACTGCACGCATATTAGCTCCTTGTTACCTTGAGCACATCCTTGACTTTGGACAGACGGGCCACGACCCGGTTGAGGTGCTCTGTATTGTTGATGCCGATGGTCAGGCTGATGACGGCACAGTTGTTCTCCACCTGACGGGCGTTCATGGCGTAGATGGGGACGCGGATGTCAGCCAGCGCGGCCAGCACATCGGACAGCAGCTCGTTGCGGTTGAGGGCAATGATCTCCAGACCGGCCTTGTAGCTG
>ERZ826242.3519-NODE-3519-length-11174-cov-7.546002_pt1 | contig 11174 bp, 17 predicted proteins | sample MGYA00519871_ERZ826242 | MGnify/ENA primary metagenome ERZ826242 (study PRJEB31778, sample SAMEA3449226) | human gut metagenome | biome: human gut; feature: human-associated habitat; material: faeces | place: United Kingdom | collected 2010/2012 ...
TTTGCAGGTCGTTTACATATAAAGCAATGTGTTCGATTTTCATAATTCACCTCCAAATTTCAATCTGTTAATTTGTTTTATTATAGCACATGTAAGCTCATTCACAATAAATAAGAAATTGCAAAAGAATCAGTTACCAGTTAATCAATGAATTAGATATAGATGTTCTTCCATTTTCTCCGAAATCATTAACAGTCTTTTCAAAATCATAAATCAATAGTTCCGGTTTATTTCTAACACATTCCTTGATACATTGACCAGATTTTCCAAAAACCATTGTCGGTGCCGTTTGAAAAGGCGAGGTAGCATTTACTGAAATAGTAGTAGTAACATTTTCAACTGCACGAGTTTGCAGATGTCCTCTAATCATACTATATCGCTCCTTGTCGTCCGTATCCGCTACATCATAAAACAAAACCACATTTATGTCGGTATTTCTTTTATACAATTCTCTGAAAAATTCGGGAAATCTTATTTCAAAACAAATTCTAATTCCAAACACAACCCCATCTATCTCAACTATTCCATCACTATTCCCTTTTGCGAAATTATCATTATCCCATCCCCATAAAGCCCGCTTGTCATAAGACTTGATTTGTTTATTAGGCTGAAATAGTAATGCTCTATTATATATTTCTTTTTCTTTAAATATGGTTCCGACAATAAAAGAAATATCATTTTGGTCAGCTACCGATTGAAGTCTATCACACATTGACTGCACAAGGTTAAAATTGACACATGATGAATTTGATATATCTCTAGGTGGATATCCTGTTAATGAACATTCTGGAAATATCAGTAATTGAACATCTTTATGTTTTGCTAAATATATTGCTTTTTCTATTTCTTTATAATTCTCATTTACATCTCCAGATATCGCAAATTGATACGCTCCAATTCTCATTTATCAATCATCTCCTTTTCCGCTGTAAAAAACATTTACAGCTATATAAACTTGAATTTCACTAACCCTTAATTGGTATCCATATTTCAATGATTGAATTTTCTCTATTCCAATGAAAACGATAATCGTATCTTTCAAAGTGCAAAAACTCCTCTTGCAGAGGCGTGTAGTCCGTATTAGGTAATATTTCCTGATAAATCTTTCTGTAAGTTTCATATAGGTTATCCATAGAACCAATATGCTCTACAGCAAGATATTTATACGACTGTATGTCTTTATAGATAAAGCCGTCTGGAATTACGTTTCTTTTTGGAATAGAACAAAAATAAAACAGTTTTCCGTTTCTCTTTATCATAAAGGCATATTTTATCCAATTCTCAAATTGCGAAAGATAGGATTTCTTCAAATCAGCGTTAAACTTTCTCCAAAATTGTGTGCTGATTTGAATATTTCGTTTATGATAATTTGTAAGTTCTACTTCTTGTCCTATAACTGAAAATGCTTCTAATTCACGAATTGTATATTTCATTTCTTTTCCCTATGTGCCGTAATAATCGTATAACTATAAGCATTTACAGTTATGATACAGTTATCTATATTCACATACCAGTTCTTCCCACTTCTTGTGATTACAGCCTTTACAGAATCGATTTTAGCTTTACACCAGCCGACTACATCATCTGTATCTAAAAACAGATTTCTTTTAATGCGTTCTACGCCTAATTCTGTTGTGTGCAATTTATCCAAATTCTTTAGTAATTCATCATCTGCATTCATTTTATAATTATCCATTTCTCTTCATAAAATTACGATTGTTCTAATTCTTTTCACGCCCACCTTCTTGCCCTTCGGACAAGAAGTATCCCTCGCTCAAAGAGCTCGGTCAATCCCGATTTGTCAGATTCTAAAAAACTATTTTCCGTAATTGTATCATAATCGCATAATCCAGAAAAGTAATTATTTTTTCTTTTCCAATCCTTTTAATATCTTATCAAAATCAGATTCTATCGGCTGTGTCTTGTTAAAAATATCATATTCCTGATATGCTTTCTCCACTGCCTGCTTATGGGAAACACGTCCATTATCTTTCAAGATATCGTATCTGCGGAACGCAAGGAACTCGTTCACGCTTTTTGAAAATTCCTCCATTGTAAAGACGTTTTCACGTTCAATCAAATCCTCTATGTAATCAAAATATCCTGTGACAGCACGTTCTAACTGACGAATCTGTTTCTCGTCCAAATAGTTTTTGGCAATCGGTGTATCAGATTTGAGAATACGACCATCGGGAGCATTTTTCCATGTGGTCAAGCCCATATTTTCCTTGGTGTGGTCAGCCTGATTATAGACGATTTCAGCCGCTGTTTTACCGGTAATGGCATAATGAAATTTGTTCTGTATGGTTGCATAAAAATGATATGCAGTATCAGAATCTCTATTGTAATCAATGCTGCACTCGGCAAATATATCCGTTATCTGTTGCCATATTCTGCGTTCGCTGGCACGGATGGAGCGAACTCTTTCCAGCAATTCACGGAAATAGTCTTTTCCAAAAGCTGTTTTACCCTGCTTCAGGCGTTCGTCATCCATAGCAAAGCCCTTTATCATATATTCCTTCAAAATACCGGTTGCCCATATACGGAATCTGGTTGCCTGAATGGAGTTTACTCTGTAACCAACGGAAATAATGGCATCTAGATTGTAATAATTGGTAGGAATAGTCTGCGTTTTATCCTGCATTGCTCCGTGCTGAGTGGTTGTTGCAATTTTTGCAACAACCACTTCCTCATCCAGTTCACCGGATTCAAAAATCTTTGCTAAATGGCGGCTGATGCCCGATTTGTCAATACCAAACAATTCAGCCATAGCTTTTTGTGTCAGCCATATCGTTTCATCTTTTATCAAGGCACTGACCGTTACATTGTCATCTTCGGTTCTGTACAGTACCATTTCCATTTGCTTTGTAATATCTGTATTCATAATCAGCCTTCTTTCTTATAGCAGATGAATTAGTTAGTGTTGTCTTTATCCTTAGCCCGGCTCTTATACACATTATACCGGTTTTTACATTTACCACTGCAAAATACGCTGTTGGGTCTGCTGGCAACAAAGGCTTTTCCGCAGTGTTTACATACCTTCAGCGAGGACTTTTCATCTGTAAGCATAAAAGAAAACATCATCTGCACACCCAATAGCAGAGAATGAAAATCCCAGACAATGGTAGGACGTTCAAGCAACTCTATGTGATAGGTTGGCGCAATACCGCCAAATGTCGCCATTCCCTGACGGTAAAGCTGTTTTTGCATATCATCCAGCATGTCAAAGTCCTGATAGTAGAGGAAGCTTGACATAAAGGTAAATGCCCAGTCCTTGAACAGTGTTACAAGCCAGTCATACCTTTCTGCATATTCTTTCTGAAAACTCATCATTACTGCCTGCGGTTTGTTTTTCATGGTCATAATTAGTGCCATCATCTGCACATCGTCCGTATTCCATGAAGATTTATCTTATCCGTTGTCGCAGTCCATCAAAGATACTTCAATTATAACAAACATATGTTTGCATTTCAAGGAGGAGGTGAAATTATTATGGAGCAGACAGCAAGTAAGGAGCGGGCGATGTCCTCTTTTACCAAAAGAAAAGGACAGACCACCTATAAGGTAAATGTGTTTTTCGCAGAGAATACCACAGCAACCTTGCCTTATGTATTGTCAGCGTAACTTTGGCATTGATTGCCGTAAGGTATATTCCAGTGGATATCAATGTAGTGAGCTGGAGGATTGGCTTTTCGGTCTGACTGAATATTTTGTATCATGGCTGCTGTAAGATAAATCACTAAGCTGAAAAAAGTACTCCCACGGGCAGATAAAATCTACTCGTGGGAGTGTGGTAAAATTAGTTAATGTGAAAGTTCCTTTTAATTTGTTAAACCGGCATTTACAAGTGCCTATAATTTACAAATCATAATATATTCTTCATCATTTTCATCAACGATTTCAAATCCTACCTTCCTATACATACGGACAGCATAATTCATCTTCTGAACAGCTAATGATGCTTGTTTATATCCTTCTAGTTTTAATTTCATTAGCATCTGTTTCATTAATTCTGTTCCGATACCATAGTTTCTATACTCTTTAAGAAGTGAAATTGCAAAAGACGGTGTTTCATTATCTATATGCCCGTAATCATTCATAATCCGAACCCATACAGCACCAACAATCTCATCCGCAACTTGAGCAACCAAACATAAGTCTCCCTTGTTCTCACCAAAGTCTTTTACATATACCTGCAAATCTGGTTTGTTAATGATATCTTTGGACGGTACAGGAACACCTTCAGGAATAAAAATCGCCTCGTACAAAAAAGTATCTAATATCTTATTTTCATCTCGTTTTAATTCTCTTATTGAATAATTCATATAAACCTCCGATTTATTTTTATTTATAAATCAGTTGTCATTCCACATATAATGATTCCTCCGCTAAATATCGAATTGTGCAAAAGCCCAAGGGACTTTAATGCCCCTTATGCTTTTCTCTTTTCTTTTGCTGTTTCAACTCAAACATTCGCTGTTCTTCCGCCTCTTTTTTCTTGCGGTTTCTCTCTTTACGCTCCTGATTGTTCTGTTCCTGTTGTAATTTTAATGCCTGCTGCGATTTTGTGCCGATGCCTGTTTCCATCGTCTGCTTTTTTGCTTCTCGTTGCATACGCTTTGGATTTCTTTTTATATCCTTTACAACAGTTTCAACAGCCGGACTGAATTTCAAACTAAAATAGTATTTTTGAATATATTCCTGCACTTCGTAATCCTTTGGTTCTGCACCAAATGTTACCTTCGCCACAGATAGTTTACCATCTTCAATACGTTCAAATACACCTACCCAAAATGGTTCTTCAAAATATACCGTCAGTTTTCCACTTGCTTTGTCCATAAGAATCCCTCCTAAAATGAATTGAACAAAGAATGGACAACCCGGAGGGGCAGGTTACTTACCCTATTTGCATAGGACGGCTGGGCTACCTACCAGCTCTAGTACATTTTTAATGTACATTGCGTTTTTATCTTTGTATTTATAATCAAGCCATATGGCACGATTAACTTATTCGGTCAATTCCGATTTGTTTCTATCTTTATTTCTTAATTATACACGGGATTTGAAGCTTTTTCTACTTATCTATTGTTCTAAAATCTCTCTCAAAAAAAATTAAAAAAATTTATAAAAAATAGGGTGTCAAAAGCCTGAGCAATTCCAAATAAGTGAAGGGAGTAATTTCAATCAACAAAAATGGAACGCCTTCCTTTGAAATTTAAAACTGAATATACAGGTCACTAAGACGTTAATTCTGATGATAGCCACCTTATCGGGTACGCCATAACTTTTGCAGTTGCAGAACAGCGAGAACTCCCGGTATGAGTGTCAGGTTGCCCCTGACATGGCGATGACAGTCAGAAAGATAATGATACTTCTCTAAGGAGCTGGCGGAGTACCCGGCAGAGGTTAGAATCCTATGATACAGATCAGCAGTCTGTTCCTTAGTGGCTTCCCATGAGCGATACGCTCGGCAAGGGGTGTTGAGAACAAATGTTGCCACGACCGTTTAGGAAATGAAACGGTCAGGTACATAGTCATTCTACAATGGCTATGAATTTCAGGAAAGGAGGACGCAAGAAGTGTCAAACTGCAAAACGATTGCCATCTGCAATCAGAAAGGCGGAGTTGGAAAGACTACCACGTCGGTCAATCTTGGAATCGGTCTTGCAATGCAGGGAAAGAAAGTATTACTTGTTGATGCTGATCCACAGGGAGATTTAACGACTTGTCTGGGGTGGCAGGATGCGGACAGTCTGGGTATCACGCTTGCAACGAAATTAACAGATGTGATGAATGAAACGATGAATTGGAGCATTATAACAAGTATCTCAGGCAGAGGGCAGACCGTGACAGCAGATAACGCTTTTATCGTTCCCCCTTCTCACACTCTACCCCCTATAACCTACCGTTTACCTGCTGAAAATATATATTCTATCTCCATATTTATAACTATCTCATAATGTTATGGTTATCTATAAGAACCAGTCGCACAGTTGGAAAAGTGCAGGAGGTTTTGATACGATGAAAAGTTCAGATTTCTTCTTCGGCAGGTATTGGAGTAGTAACAGGGATAAAGATGCAATAAAAGTTGGACGCACTGTGGATAACTGATGCGTTCGTTTCGTTTAAGGAGGAAAAACGAATGGCAAAATTAAAAATCAAGAGGGCTGTGTCGTTTGTGATGGCAACAGTTCTCAGCCTTACCGCCTTCATGGGCGTAGGAGCGAATACCGCTTTTGCCGCAGCCGGGGAAAAGACCAACGTGTATATGGTCGATTTCCCTCGTGATGGCGATGCGAATTACGATGGCGTATGGGGATACAATAACCTGACGCTGAAAAATGGATGGCATACAGGCAGTGCCACACATACCAACCTGAAGGCAATCGGTTCTTTTTCAGGCAATGTTGGCTATTGTATTGAACCGGGTGTGCATCTGAGTATGGGGCAGTCTATGACCCAGTACGATGAAAACTATTTCAATAACATTCAGGCAAATGGCGTTATTTCCGGAGATGAGATCAGACAGTATATCGGTCGAATCTTACAGTACGGTTATCGTGGAACGATTTCCACAAGCTGGCGTTCACAGAATGAAGCTGCCGCAAACAGTATTGCCCATGCTGTCCATTCATGCCCCAGTCGACACTTCCAGATGACTTTCTTATGAGAACCTACGGTTACCTCTGTCGGTTTGATTTCATTCTTCTTGGACCACTCAGAAGCCAATCCCGGCTTCAATGTACTTAGATCGTTAATTCCTGCGACTGCTCTCACCCCGGAGCAGATCGGGCATTTCTCGCCCTTTGACCTTGCCTTAACACTGGTCTGCCATTCATGCCCACAGCTGCCTTTCCACCAGACGACTTTGTTAGAGCCGAATGTAATACCATCTGGTGTCAGTGGCAGATTCTTCTTAGACCACTCAACTATCAATTCCGGATGCACTACTGATAAACTGTTATTCATATCAAAACCTCCACTTCCTCTGTGCTTAGAGTATATGAAGTTTTGGCTTTATCTTGTAGTTTGCGAATATCCGTATAAATAGAAAAAGCCCTTTGAGAAAAGGATTTTCTCCTCTCTCAAAGGGCAAGTTGACAAACTTGAAGTCATCGAACTACTTCAATTTTTCATTTTCACAACTACATTTCCAGCGTGTTCTACATCACCTGCTGTCCGGATTGCCTGTTCCAGCTTATCCAATGGAAACTCATGAGTGATGATACTCTCTAACTCCCATTTTCCACTTGCCATGATTTTTTGTACATCCCATACATCCTCTGGCATATAGCCGCCAGAACCAATAATGCTCTGTTGTGCATAGGTCATGTAAAGCAGGTCGATATTGCGAGGTTTATTGTTTACTGCGACAGAGACAAATCGGCTCTCAATTTTTCCGAGATGTAGAAAATCATCTAATATGTTTTCTGCACCAGCGGCATCCAGCCAGCAGTCAATGTCGGCAGTCGCACCATTTAAAGACATGGCAATACCGAAATATTCTTTGGATCTTTTACTGAAATCTTCTGTTGCAGGATTACAAATCTCAAAGCCCAGCTTTTTCGCCAGATTTAACCGAAAATCGGAAAAATCGCAAACCATGACCTTCTTCATCCCAAAGTATTTAAATGCAACCGCAGCAGCAATGCCGATGGTTCCACTTCCAAAAACTACCGCATTTTGCCCTGAAACATATTTTCCCTCTCCCCAGGGAATCATACCTCTGCGAGCAGCACGGCAGCCAACAGTAAAAGGTTCTATCAGACTTGCAAGCTTGTCGGAGATACGCTCATCAACAGTATAAAGCGAATAATTGCGTCTGGCATTCGGAATAAGAATATATTCTGAAAATCCACCAATGGTCCCGGCTCGTTTTGTATCATCTTTCGCATAACGAGGATACGGATATATCCGTTCTCCCACGGTAAAATCGGTGACATTCTTTCCGACTTTAACCACACGGGATATTGTCTCATGTCCAAACTCACCGCCGACCGTAACTTTATGCCCTGTATTCGGACCGTGTGAAAACACGGCAACGTCTGTACCACAAACGCTGGAATAGAGATTTTGTATCAGCACATCATCTTTTCCAACCTCTGGTAACGGCAATTCTCGAATTTCTATATGCTCTTTTCCTAAATAAATACCTACTTTCATTTTTCCTCCCTGCGTCGTTTTACACACTGTTGAATCACCTTTATTATATATTCAATGGAATCATCACAATCCGTTCTCAGCCATTCCGAAATAATCGCCATAATCCCATGAATGTAAAATGCCATGATATAATGCCTGTCCTTTTTCGATACTCCATACCGTTCCAGTATCGGTATAAATACATGGCAAAACATTTGTTCATAGCTTCTATCCATTCCTAATATAACGTAGTGTTCCATTGCAGTGCGAAATAATCGTTGGTGCTCTTTGATATAATTAAGATATGGTGTCAGATACTCTTGTGTAACAAGATATAATTCATCCAATGGACACTCTTTCATTTTTGTGACAAATGTTTCTGTATTCCTGTTCATATAAGTCAGAAATTGTTCATTCATATACTGGGCACTTTCCGAGAGCAAATCTGCCATTGTTTCATAATGTAGATAAAATGTGGATCGGTTGACACCTGCCGTTTCACACAATTCTTTTACTGTAATATAAGCAAAATCCTTTTTCTCCAGAAGTCTCAAAAATGCTTCATCCATTCTCACAGCAGTTGCAAAATACTTACTTTCCGATTTATTCAATACTTTCCACCTTCTTTTGCGATTTTTTACTATGTAGCAACATAGTAATTGCAATCACTATAACAATACCATAAATAAATCCACCTGTAATAGTGTTCATCATTTTTCTATACGCTTCTCCATTTTCAGAAAAACGTGAGATCATTGCCGTCTGCAATCCAAGAATTGACATCATGGCTGCTATAAAATTCAGCACCTTTGACGCAGACAAAATTGGACTGCCTAATTTACGGAATTTCACAAGGTTCAGAACAGATATTACCATCGTATAAAATGTATAAAACGCCGACATACAGTAAACCAGATATGCCAGCGTACTTTTGGTATTTTGGATTTCAAAGATGAAAACAAGTGCGGCAAATGACATTGGCGGCATACAAAGTAAAATCCATCTGTTCGGCTGCAACACCTTCTTAAAAATCATCTTTGTCCGTTCCACAGCTTATTTCTCGCTGATTTCTTTTGCCAGTTCCATGATTTCAAAAGCATACTTTTGTTTTCCTTTTGCCAGCATTTTCCTGTAAACAGGATAGTTAATTCCCATTCCCATTAACCCGATAATTCCAATAATCACGCCAAGCACAAACATTGTACTCGTTCCATTGCCAATTACATTCATAGAAAAACACATTCCTATACCCGTCACCAGAGCAGCGATAATTCCAAATGTATAGGCGAAAATGATAGCTGGAAGTTTTGCTTTCGTATCCAGTTTGCGAAGTGCGACAACCTTTGAGGTGTCTTTTGGTGCATACTCGTTAGCGAGCTGTTCTGCATAAATTTTATCTGTATTCATAGCTCATTGCCTCCTTTATTTGATGACTCTATGATATTATCAACGGGAGGAAAATTGAACAACACAAAGAGGATTTTGTGTTGAATTCAAAAACTCACAAATTCAAGTTTGGAGAATTGAGAAAATCGAAATTTTGCTTTCGATGACCAGAATGAAAATCGTTACCGTTGCGCCTGTTTTCACAAGCGTTGCGTGACATAAAAAGAATTCTATTTTAATATCAAAGTATCAAAAACAAAGGAGGTCCTTTTTATGTTGAAGGAATTAAAGAAAAACAAAATGAGTGTTGTTGCAACTGGAATTTTATTTGGTGTTATGGGGGTATTAATTATTCCTATGATAGCAGTAATTGTAAAATTATCGAATGCATTATCCCAAAAACATCCTAGGATATACAAGTATAGTATGATTGCTTTTATCGGTATGTTATTGGCAATTAGCCTATTTTGCGTTGTTATTAAACATCAGATGAGTTTTCTTGTAATAGTTGCTTGTTTAGCAATAACATTATGCGACACTATTAAAAACAGATAATAAATGGAGTACAACTATGGAAATATCAGATTTGATTAAATCAGCCAGAATTGAAAAGGGCTTAACCCAACAACAACTGGCTGATGTTGTCTTTGTTACGCGACAGACAATTTCGAAATGGGAATTGGGAAAAAGTGTTCCTGACCAAGCCTCTCTTATATTGCTATACCAGTATTTGGACATCAAGGATAATGAGAAAAAACAGTTATCAAAGCTTATTTTTAATAAGCAAAATATTATATTAATTTTGATTGCAATCTTATTTTCTCCTATGGTTATTGGAGTACGTTTTATCTGTTGTAAAATTGATAAGATTGAAAATCGAAAAATTAAAGCGGTAATCAAGGTTATTGGCTTTGTTGTATTCTCATCGTATCTAGTATCTTTAAAAGAAAATGTGGCGTATTTGTTAATTGGTATATTTTCTCTGGTGTATTTGTTATATCAATTCTATTTGAGTGGATTGGAAACTAAATGATTTGTGTCAGCAAGTTTAAGGCAAGCGATAACTCATGAAATTCCATTTGTATGGATAATATTCCCATTAAAAAGACCGCTTGCACTTCGGTGTAGGCGGTCCTCTTATATTCTGGGCAATTTGATTAGATGAATAAATTATGCTTAATTTATTGGTGGAAGATGTCTTCCATGTAGAAGATTGAACTGGGTAGATGCCACCAGCTCTTTTTATGTTTGAATCGTCAACCTTCAATTCGATTATGTTTTCATCTCCAAACACATTTTTTCATCCAATGCAATGTTATATTAAATGAAAAAATCATTTGATATCATAACAAAAGTTATATTATTCTCTTCTTATATGTGCATATAATCCCAACTATAATGATAGTTATGTAATAAAGAATAGTACGAGCATTTTTAATTTTATCAGCTATCATAATTCTGTATGCCTCCTTCTTCCATGAGATTACAGCAAACGTAGTAGTAATGTCTATCAAAAGGCTTTTACATATTAGATAAAAGCATGTAAAATTTCTTTTACATAGCTTAATTGCGGTCTATTTAGCTTGTTTCTTGACTACTCAGGAAAAATATTTCTACCCTCGCCCCACCTGTATTTTCAGAATTTG
>ERZ826242.3520-NODE-3520-length-11169-cov-8.878082_pt1 | contig 11169 bp, 11 predicted proteins | sample MGYA00519871_ERZ826242 | MGnify/ENA primary metagenome ERZ826242 (study PRJEB31778, sample SAMEA3449226) | human gut metagenome | biome: human gut; feature: human-associated habitat; material: faeces | place: United Kingdom | collected 2010/2012 ...
AAAAAGACGCGGCTGGCTGCCGCGCCTTAAACCGTAATTATTATTGTAGGAGGTGAAATGCGTGGAACAGACCTTTGGCAGCTTCCTTCGGGAGAAGCGTATGGCGCGCGGCCTGACGCTCCGCGGCATGGCGGCAAAGCTGGACTTGTCGCCGGTCTATATGAGCAACATTGAGAATGACCGCCGCGCGGCTCCTTCGCAGGAATATCTGGAACGGATGGCCCTGCTGCTGCAGTTGGACAAGCCAGAACGGGAATGGATGCTTGACCTTGCGGCAAAATCCAAGCAAAATCGGGTATCCGCAGACCTTCCGGACTACATCATGGATCGAGAGATCGTCCGGGCTGCATTGCGCACAGCCAGGGAGGCAGACGCCACCGACCAGGAGTGGCAGGATTTTATCGACCGAATCAACCGGCGCATGAGATCATCAGGAGAGGACAGTGATACCAAGGCATGAGAACACCATATTACAGGGAACAGGCTCTGGAGGGGATCGCCCGCGAAGTCATCACCGCCTATGATCCGAATCTCTACTATGGCGTTCCCAGAATGATCCCTATCGAGGATATCATCGAAGCACAGGGGATCACGCTGGAATATCAGTGCCTGCGGAAAACCGGGTGTGTCTTGGGCGAAACGATTTTTGATGATGGCGGTACCATTATCTACGATTACGATATCCCCGGATATACCATTATTGCGGTCAAGGGAGGTACCATATTCATTGATAGCTCCCTCTGCGGAGAGGACGCCTCCACAGGCCGACTGCGCTTTACCTGTGCCCATGAACTGGCGCACTGGCTGCTGCATAAGAAACTGTACAGCGGAACCGATGAGGGGGCAGCCATGATGACGGAAACGAACTTCATCAGAGCACAGAACAGTACATTGGAAATACAGGCGAATCTGCTGGGTTCTATCCTCCTGATGCCGCTGCCCCAAGTGAAACGATGCTTTTACAAGCTCCAGTCTGGCAGGAATCGTCAGCAATTGATTGCAGACATGGCCGACATTTTTCAAGTTTCCAAGCAAGCCATGCGTATCCGGCTGGAGAACCATCATCTGCTGTGAAAAAATTTTAGGAAACTGTTCTCAAAAAAGAGAACAGAGGAAGTGAGGCACTATGGAACAAGAGACCCGCAAGATCCTCCGCTGTCCCATATGTGAAAAGGGGCGGATCGCGGACGTTCCCGCGGAAGCGGCCCTTTCCCAATACCGGGTGTTTGCCATGGGAAGGGACGAGCCTGCGGACATCATCGCAAAGTGTCCAAAGTGCGGTGTGCAGGTAGGCATCGCCGTGCTACATCAGACCGCAGTCCCCATCATTACGTCCGTACTGTACGGCAGTGCGGCACGGGCATGACCCCAAATCTATAAAATCATGTGACTTCGTCAAGCGCACCAACCACCCAGCGTCGAATCAGACGTAAGCGGGAAGTATTGAGTTAGGAGCCTTACAAGTAGCTTTTCAGCTATGCGTAAGGCTCTTTTTTTGCGCCCTTTTCGCATCGTTGAGCGGCGGAAAGGACTTGTATGCTCCAGCGTTGGCAGACCTATGTCGCCAAATACCCGTGACCCGATCTCAGAACTTTCAAAAAAATCTGAGATCGGAGTCATGAAAAATGAAAAAATGGCAGGAAGAACGCAATTATAGACGCATTTACAACGAAGCCGGTGAAGTGATCGCCAATATCATCACCGTGGATGGTGTGGATGTGAATGTAGCGGAGGACGTGTATCTGGCATACTCCCAGGCAGACCGCCGGGAGCGGTATGTGCGGGAGGAACAGTTTTCCGGGAAACTCCTCTCGCTGGAGCAGATGGCGGAGGACGACCTGCTTTCGGACTATGTCGGCGCGGAAGCAGCCCCAAGCGCGGAGGAAGAAGCACTGGAACGGGAGCAGGCACAGAGCCTTGCGGAACGAAAGGAGATGTTGCTGTTGGCCATGCTGTCTCTGAATGACGCGGATCGGGAGTTAATCAACGCGCTGTTCTTCGATGGCGTGTCCACCAGAGACTACGCGGCGCGGATCGGAATTACCCAGAGGGCGGTCATCAAACGCCGGGACCGTATTCTGCGGGATCTGAAGAAATGTTTTGAGAATTTTTCAAATTAAGGGTATTCACCCGAGGGCTTTTTCGGGAGGACAGTGAGGGACCCAAAAGGAGATCCCTCACTGTTCCTTGAAAAGTGCATACCAGCAGTACGGGCAACCGCCCGGACGGATGAGCGTTCGCGCAGTGTGCGTCATGACCCGGAGGAGATATCTTCGGCGAGCGATAAAACCTGTGACGGGCCGACTTTGGCAAAGTCGGCTGGCATTGACTCTGTTCGGGCTGATAATGAGACACAAAGCACTGGCCAGCATGATGAGGCTGGGCTGCCCTGGGGTTGAAAGCAGTAGAGACCCCAGGAATACGCCCGTGAGAAGGTAGCCGCCTTCTGTCCGTACTGTTCCCTTTATCCACCGGGGCGCGAGCTGCAAATACGGTGAAACGAATGACAAAAATACTTTTTATCATGATAGGGGAAATCCACGGATGAATACAAATGATACAAACAGGCAGAAAGCCCACGCCATGATCGACCATATTTTCAAGGACCTGCTGCCTGCCCAGGGCATGGCGGAGCGTTCCGAGCAGATCAAGCTCAGCCACCGGATGCTGGATACCATGCTGAACGGCGGCATCGCCCTGTGCGACGCAGGCACCGGCATCGGCAAGACCTACGCTTATCTGGCAGCTGCCGCGGCGGCCAGCCGGTTCGGCGCTGGTTTATCGCACCGGCCCGTCATTATCTCAACCTCCAGCATTGCCTTGCAGAACGCCGTGCAGACGGAATACCTTCCGCTGCTGTCCTGCATCCTGCTGGCAGACGGACAGATCGACCGCCCACTGCTCTCTGTGATCCGCAAAGGCAAAGGCCATTATGTTTGCGACGAACGCCTGCAAAGGCGGCTTCGTCAGGTGAACTTTCAAAAGAAAGATCCGGCAGCCGCCGACGCCCTTCGCGCGCTGAAGGGAACGCTGGACATGGACAATGTCCCCCATCTCAGTGGTTATGACCGGGAACGTGTCTGCGTTCCGCAGTTCTGCGACTGTGATCATCAGGACTGCCGGTACAAGCGCTTCCTGAAACGCTGCGACGCGGATCGATATGTGTTCCAGATCTGCAACCACAATCTGTTGTTGGCGGACGCCATCCACCGCAGTCAGGGCAAACGACCCATTTTCCCGGAGCATAGCGTCATCATCGTAGATGAAGCCCATAAGCTGCCGGAAGCGGCACGGGAGATGTTCGGCATGACGCTGACTGCCAGTGACATCCAAAGCATGATCAACCAGCTCCGCGCGGAACGATATCTGCTGGCAGCGGATGTACTGACAGACACGATGGGGTCGCTGCTCCGCAAGCTCACGCAGCCCAGAGAGGAAACCGAACCCCTGGATGCGTACCTTCGCTTACTGACGATCCCCAGCCGATCTCTTCTTGTTATTGAGAAACAGGTCGGCAGGCTGCTGTCGGCGCAGGGGCGCAGGCAGTTGGAAAAGCTGCGTGGCACGGTGTCCCTCTTGAGTAGTCCGAGAACGAATATGATCCTCTACACAGCGGATGACGGCGATGGCGGAACCATGCTGTGCGCCACCGTTTCAGATTTGACGGAACAGATGCGCCAAGTCCTGTGGAGGCCGGAACACGCTTTTGTGCTGGCCTCTGGGACTTTGGCTGTAGGGGATGACTTTCACCGTTTTCGTTCGCAGACTGGACTGATGGACGGGCGGCGCGTAACGGAGTCGGTTTCTCTTTCTCCCTTTGACTATAAGCGGAATTGCCTGCTGTACTTGCCGCAGCTTCCACCGAGCCAAAGTTCGGAAGCATACTATGATGGATTGACAGATGAAATTGCGGAACTCATCCGTGCGGCTTGGGGCCATGCGCTGGTGCTGTTCACCTCCTACGCCGCCATGTCAGCGGTAAAGGATAGGCTGCGGGAGCGGGAACTCAGCTTCCCGTTATTTACCTTGGGCAGAAACGCCATGCACATGACGGAGCGGTTTCGGCAAACACCGGGGGCTGTACTGCTGGCCACAGGCGCGGCATGGGAAGGCTTTGATTTCCCCGGCGACTGCGTATCCCTGCTGGTGATTCCCCGCCTGCCCTTCGCCTATCCTGACGCATTGAAGGAAAAAGAGCGGGAGGAATACGCTTCCCTTCGCCAATTTATTCAGAATGTGGCCGTTCCGGAAATGCAGATTAAGCTGCGTCAGGGCTTTGGGCGGGCTATCCGAACGGAGTCCGATACCTGCGTCATTGCCATTCTGGATGAGCGCGCAAGCCATGGCCGCCGCTACTACGCAGCCATGCGGGAGGCTATGCCGGACATGCGCACCACGAGCAGCCTGCGGGCTGTAACGAAGTTCCTGCGGGAGCTGAAGCCGGAAAGCTATTTTGAGGTGTGCGCATGATCGACGCCAAGAAGGAATTGCAGTACCGGCTGGCCATCCGGATGCTGGAACACTTATCCGAGAAGGGCCTTCTGTCAGCAAAGGAATTGGCTTATGCCAAGGGACTCGCCAGAGAAAAATACGCCCCGCAGACTGTTCGGGAATAGTGCTGGCTATTCCGCGGATAGTGTGGTAGCTTGTGTGTTGCCCAAAAAGATGCAAGGAGGACACAGTGTGGAATACCAGTATTATTTGAGACAAATTTACCGCAAAGACGGTTCTGTTTGGATCGACATCCTTGAGGCGGCGCAGGCGGAAAAGCTGGGGTATCAGGACGGTGACAAGTACACGCAGAATGACGGCGTTGTTTACATCAACGGGTTTGACAGCCCGTCTGCCCTGAACACCTTTATCGAAGACCTGCATGGCTGCGTGAACCGCAGCGAAGCGATGGCTGCCCACCAGCGGGAGGAACGCTGATGGCTACGGTAAAAGAGATTGCGCCACACGCACTCCAACCGGAACACCTGCGTGTCGCCGCCTACTGCCGTGTCAGCTCAGACTCTGAGGATCAGCTGCATTCCTACGCAGCCCAGATCCGCAACTACACCGAGGTGATCGCTCAGCACGACGGCTGGGATCTGGTGGATGTGTACGCCGACGAGGGCCTGACCGGCACGCGCGTGGACAAGAGGGACGATTTCAATCGCATGATGCGGGACTGCCGAAAGGGCAAAATCGACTGCATTCTGGTGAAGTCAGTAGCCCGTTTCGCCCGCAACACCAAAGAGTGTCTCGCCTCCCTGCGAGAACTCTCCGGTATGGGAGTCACTGTCCGATTCGAAAAAGAAAATATCGACACAGGAACGCTCACCACCGAACTGATGGTGAGCGTTTCCGGTTCTCTGGCCCAGCAGGAGTCCCTATCCATCTCGGCAAACCAGCGTCTGAGCTATCAGCACCGCATGGAATGCGGAGAATTCATCACCTGCAGCGCTCCCTACGGATACCGGATTAAAGACAAGAAAAACCTTGAGATCCTGCCGGAAGAAGCGGCTGCGGTACGCTGGGCCTTTGATGCATATCTCAAAGGAAACAGCTCCAAATGGATCGCGGAGCAACTGACGGCAAAAGGCATTCCGACGCAGAATGGCGCCGAGAAATGGCAGGAGACAAGCATCCGATATCTGCTGACCAACGAGAAGTATATTGGAGACACGCTCTGCCAGAAATCCTATAGCTGCGGCTTCCCGTTCGTGCAAAAGCGCAATCGGGGGGAGCGGATGCAATACTATGTCGAAAACAGTCATCCGGCCATCATTGACCGTGATACCTTTGAAAAAGTGCAGGAGCTGCTGCGCAAGAAAGCACAAAAAGAGAAAAGGCGCCGAGAGAGAAGTCCATTCGCCCTGAAAATCCTATGCGGGAACTGTGGGACGATGTTTCTGCGCCGAACCAGCAAAAACGGATATGTAACATGGGTCTGCCGAACCCATGACCGCAGTGCCGATGCCTGCTATGTAGGCCGCATTCCGGAGAGCGAGATCCGCGCTGCATTCCTGCGGATGTACCGCAAGCTCAAGTGCAATGCCGACACGATCCTAAAGCCCGCTATGGAGCAGATGAACGCCCTTGACGCCGTCCTGCAGCAGAATAACCCGAAAACCCTGACCATCAACCGGGCCATCGCAGAAGCCACAGAGGAAAGCCATAAGATCAGCACCCTGCGTGTCAATGGCCTGCTGGACGCCGATACCTGCACGGCTCGCATGAATGTGATCAGCGCCAAGCTGGCGCAGCTCCGCAGGGAACGGCGCAGGCTGGCGGAGAATGAAACATTGGACGAGGTCATGGACGCGCTTCGGAAGGTGCGGCAGACGATTCTTGACGGGCCGGAACAGATGGATGACTTCGACGATGATCTCTTCGAAAGTCTCGTGGAAAAGATCATCGCGGAATCTCAAACAGAGATTCGTTTCCGACTCTATGGCGGGCTGGAACTGAGGGAGCGATTGGAGGTGGCGGTAAGATGACAAAACGCAAGATTTTATATGGATACCAGATCCGTGGCGGCGCATTGGAGATCGTTCCGGAAGAGCAGCGGGTCGTTCAGATGCTGTTCGCCCTCTACAGTGCCGGAGCATCTTACCAGGACATCTCCGATGCGTTGAATCGGCAGGGCGTTCCATACAGCTCCGAAATACCGCTTTGGAACAAGCATAAGATAAAGCGCATGTTGGAAAATGCCCGTTACACCGGAAAAGACGGTTATCCTGTGATGATCGCGGAAACCGATTTCCAAGCTGTGCAGGACAAGATCTCAGAAAAGAATGACAGGCGGCAGGTGTCCGAAGAGGTGACGGTCGTTGACCGGTTAAAGCCCTACTTTCGATGTACCTGCGGTGGAAAGATGGTTCGTCTGGGTGGACGCTGGCAGGATCGCAGCAAGGTGTATCTCAAATGCGAACACTGCGGCATTTCCGTTTCTCTGGATACGGATGAGACGTTCCAAGAAGTTGCCCACCAAATGCAGACGCATGAATGCCAGGAGACGGACGCTTATGTTCCCTCTGCGGAGGTCATTCGGCTGAACAACGCCATCAACCGAGGGCTCGAACAGCCTGACTCACCCGAAGCAGTCATGGCTCTCATTTTACAGGGGGCAGCCGCACGATATGACTGCTGCCCCCAGCCTATTTCTGAATGTGAACCCTCAGACTGCCCAGTGGAAGTGGATTGGCTCCGCTTTCGCCGGGTGGTCTCTTATATCACCGTCGCGTCTGACGCTACGGTGAGCCTCACATTTACGGATGATAACTTCACTGGAAAGGACAAATAACCATGGAAGCAGCAACAACCACTTTAGAACGGCGTGTGCGGGAGATCCCACCGACCAGGAAGCCGGAAGAATTACTTAGAAACTACGATGGCAAGATGCGTGTGGCGGCCTACTGCCGCGTATCCACCGACAGCGAGGAACAGCTCAACAGCTATGAAGCCCAAAAGACCTACTACACCCAGAAGATTCAGGACAACCCTGATTGGGAGATGGCCGGTATTTACGCCGACGAGGGCATCTCCGGCACAAGCCTCAAAAAGAGGACCGAGTTCAATAAGATGATCACCGCCTGCAAGCGTGGCCGCATCGACTTCATCATCACGAAGTCCCTCTCCCGCTTTGCCCGAAACACGGTGGATTGTCTGGATACGGTCCGACTTCTTAAAGCCAATGGCATCGGCGTGTACTTTGAAAAGGAGAATATCAATACTCTTACGGAATCCAGTGAGTTCCTGGTCACCCTGTTCAGCGGCTTTGCCCAGGCAGAGTCTGAGTCACTCAGCAAAAATGTTGCATGGGGCAAAGAGAAAAGCGCAAAGGCAGGCAATGTCCACTTTCAATATAAGAAAATGCTGGGCTACCGCAAGGGTGAGGACGGCCAGCCGGAGATCGTGCCGGAGGAAGCCGCAATCGTCCGCCGCATCTACCGCAGGTACCTGGACGGCTGCACATTAGGCAAGATCAAACGGGAGCTGGACGAGGACGGTGTTCCCACAGCCCAGGGTGTGGAGTGCTGGTCACCCGCCATCATCCATAACATCCTGACCAACGAAAAGTACATTGGGGATGCTCTGCTGCAGAAAACCTATGTTACGGACTGCCTCTCCAAGAAGGTTCGAAAAAACCGCGGTGAGCGCGTCATGTACTATGTTGAAAACAACCACCCCGCCATCATCTCAAGAGAGGCATTCGATCTGGTGCGGAAAGAAATGACGCGCCGCTCCAGCAAGCGAAAGGTGCTGCAAAAGAGCGGCAAGACGGAACTCGGGAAATATTCCGGCAAATACGCCCTGACGGAACTGCTGGTGTGCGGTGAGTGCGGTTCCCCCTACAAGCGGGTGACATGGGCCAGAGACGGAAAAAAGCGCATCGTCTGGCGGTGTGTCTCCCGGCTGGAGTTCGGTACAAAATACTGCCATGCCTCGCCTACGCTGGATGAAGGCAAGCTCCACAGCGCCATCCTCAACGCCATGAACGAGTACGCAGCCATCCGGCAGGAGGTCTGCCCCGATGTGCTGGCGATGGTGGAGGAAGCCAAGCAGGCGCTGACTCAGACCGGTACAAAACTGCTGACGCTGAAGCGCCGCCTTGACGAAGTCAGCCATGAGCAGGCAGATATGCTGGACATGCTGCTGTCCAACATGGCCGACGCTGATCTGAACGCCAGAATGAAAGCCCTGACGGATGAGAAGGCATCTCTCAAGGAACAAATTTTAGAGACCCAGCAGGAAGAAGTCGGTCTGGAAGAACAAGTTGCCAAGCGCCAGCAAATGTGGGACAGCCTGATCGAATGCAGCGAGGGCTACACGGAGTTCGACGATGAGTTCGTCCGGCAGATCATTCAGAAGATCACAGTCGAGGACGCTGATACGATCCGTATCCAATTTAGAGACTCCGATATCGTGCTCGAGCAGGGATTACAATGAAAAGGGAAGGCGAAAAAAGATGGCAATTTTTATGACCGGTGACACCCACGGTGATTTCAGCAGGCTCCGCCCTGTGGCATTCCGCGAGCAAGGGGGCCTGACCAAAGACGATTACCTCATCATCTGTGGCGACTTTGGCGGCGTCTGGGATGGCAGTGAGATTGAACAACAATGGTTCGACTGGCTGGAGGACAGGTCATTCACCACCCTGTTCGTCAGTGGGAATCACGAAAACTATGATCTGCTCCGAAGTTACCCGACAAGTGAGTGGCATGGCGGTCTGGTGCAGCCGATCCGTCCCAGCGTCCTGCACCTGATGCGAGGACAGCTCTACGAGATCTGCAGAAAGAAAATCTTTACCATGGGTGGGGCCAGCAGTCACGACATTCGAGACGGCATTCTGGAGCCTGACGATCCAAACTATGAGCGAAAGCTTAGGCAACTCAACGCCGCAGGTGCTCTCTACCGAGTCAATCACCGCTCCTGGTGGAAAGAGGAACTGCCCGGCGAGGACGAATACCGGACCGCAAGAGAAGCACTGGACAAAACAGGTTGGGATGTGGACTACATCATCACCCACTGCTGCCCCAGCAGCATTCAGGACACATTCAGCGGCGGGTTGTTCCAACGGGATGCCCTGACAGACTTTCTCGATGAGGTTCGAGAGCGATGCCAGTTCAAATACTGGTTCTTCGGGCACTACCATGAAAACATGGTGGTGGAAAAGAAATTTGTGATGCTGTATGAGCAAATCATACGGCTGAAATAATGAACATAATTTCTGATTCTGTTTTTGCATAAGAGAGAGTTGAGTGTCCCGGTTCTGCATTTCCAGAATCATTTCTGCCATTAAGGTCTGCTGTTCTTCGATTTGCCCAATCATGGATTCCATTAAGGGTATAATTTCCCGGCTTTCTTCTAATGTCATTTAATCGCTCCTTCCATAATGATAATGCACCCGATACTTTCCCAAAGGTGTTTTCTATCCCTTCAGCGTCAAAATGATACTCTACAATTCCAGTACGAAAAGACTTATCTAAGAGTAACTCCGCTTTTTTCAATACAAATTTTTGAAAAGACTTTGCATTAAACGCAAGAAGCAGACAAACTATTCCAAGCACCATATAGATATACCATAAAATAGCAGGAGAATTTATAATTAAAAATATGCTACTAAAAATAATGACGATACCCAAAATCATCAGAAGCGGAACCGCTATCTTACGCTTACGAACATTTCCTTTACTTTCCAAAGCAATTTTAATTGCAGTTTCTTTTTTTTCATCACTTAAATTCATACAATATTTAACCACAAAATTACCACCTTTACTTTTCACAGTTCTATAAATTCCGATTCATAATGTAAGAGTAAGGTCTATCTAGCCTTGCTCTTTTCTTTAAAATGGAGGTATGGTCTGACGAAATTTCCGATTGGGACACCACGCCCGCAGACAAATGTGTCAGCCAGCCTCCATTGTTTTGTGCTCGATTCAGCAAGTTGGGACATAGCTCCCGTTTCACGATTGAATATGTGCGTACTTTGGAAAAGCTGGATAGCCATAAATCGAAACGAAAGAAGGAATGTCAATGCTCGCAGTAGGAATCGATATTTCCAAGTCAAAAAGTGTAGCAGCCATCTTAAACCAAGATGGATCAATGCACACAAGTCCTTTTGAATTCCACCATACGCAGCCCGAACTAGACGCTTTCATCAAGTATATTTTGAATAGCAATCAATCTGCTACCATCTTAATGGAAAATACCGGGCATTACCATTATCCTGTTCTGAAAGCGTTTCGGGAAGCCGGGCTCCCTGTTTGTATGGTTAATGCCTATCAAATCAAGAAATTCGGAGACATGGATCTTCGCAAGGCCAAAACGGACAAGAAAGATGCAGTGCGGATTGCCAGATATGCATTGGAAAAGAGTTATTCTCTGGTTCCATACACATCTATGGAGCAGAAATACGAAGATTTAAAATTTTTGGCACGACAGTATAATCAGCGAATGCTTACCCTTAAAACCAACAAAGTATTTCTACTTAATCTATTGGATGAAACGATGCCTGGCATAACTAACATTCTGCCTCTAACGACCAGAACGCCAGAAACCAGTCTTTCCGTTCTCTTTATCAATCGTTTTAAATCCTACGATCGTATAAAGAAAATGGGAAAAAGTCGTTTCCTTGACGCATTTGAAAAAATCGCAAGAAAATCTCGAAATCACCAAACCAAA
>ERZ826242.3521-NODE-3521-length-11165-cov-8.511431_pt1 | contig 11165 bp, 10 predicted proteins | sample MGYA00519871_ERZ826242 | MGnify/ENA primary metagenome ERZ826242 (study PRJEB31778, sample SAMEA3449226) | human gut metagenome | biome: human gut; feature: human-associated habitat; material: faeces | place: United Kingdom | collected 2010/2012 ...
TTATTAATGTTGTACTTACTGCCGCAAAGCCTATACTCATCAGCAATATTATTCCAATTATTACATTTCTTTTTTTCATAGTTCATTCACACCATTCTACTTTTAAATTTTATAACGGATCTCTTGTAGTTGGCAAGACATTTGATACTATTTACAAAGCTTTTACGCATTAAAAAAAGCAAAATTTATATTTGCTTTTTAATATTGTCTACCAAAATAGATTACATGTTTTGCAGGTTCTCCACAGATACAGTTTCCGTTTGCATGTTCATGTTCTAGTATACAACGTGATTTCAAACCAGTTTTTTCTTTGATGTTTTCTTCGCATTCACATCTTCCACACCAATTTATTTTAATGAATCCAGGTTTATTGGCCGCAATACTTTCAAATTCTTCCATAGTTGAAGCTGAATATAGCATTGAATTTCTTCTGTCTTCCGCTTTTTTATACATATCATTTTGCATAGTTTCAAAAATATCATTTAATTTATCTGCCAAATTATCAAGTTCATTTATACTAAATTCGTACTTTTCTAAAGTATCTCTTCTTACCAAAGTAATATGACCATTTTTAATATCTCTTGCACCAACTTCAATTCTAACTGGATATCCTTTAACCTCAGCTTCAGCAAATTTAAACCCTGGAGTTTTGTCGCTTCTATCAACTTTATTAGTTATGTCATTTCTATTTAAAACATCCAAAACTTTATCAATATATTCATCAATATCTTTTCCAATTGGAATAACAATTACTTTTGTTGGCGCGATTTTTGGAGGTAATACAAGTCCACGATCATCTGAGTGAGTCATGATAAGTCCACCAATCATACGTGTTGTACATCCCCATGATGTTTGAAATGGAGTTTTTAGTTTATTATCTTTATCCAAAAATTCTATTCCAAAAGCATGAGCAAAACCAGTACCAAAATAATGACTTGTTCCATTTTGAAGAGCAACACCATCATACATCATTGCTTCAATTGTATAGGTTGCTTCAGCTCCAGCAAATTTTTCTTTTTCCGTTTTTCTTCCTACTATAACTGGCATAGCTAAATAGTTTCTTTGAAAATCTTCATAAACATGTAACATTCTTAAAGTTTCAGCCATTGCTTCTTCACTTGTTGCATGTAAAGTATGTCCTTCTTGCCATAATATTTCACGACTTCTTAAAAATGGTCTAGTTGTTTTTTCCCAACGAACTATCGTACACCATTGATTATAAAGAACTGGTAAATCTCTATAACTTTTTACGATCTTTTTAAAATGATCACAAAATAATGTTTCACTTGTTGGACGTACACACATTCTTTCATCCAACTTTTCTTTTCCACCATAAGTTACCCAAGCAACTTCAGGAGCAAATCCTTCAACATGATCCTTTTCAACATTAAGTAAAGATTCAGGTATAAACATAGGCATTTGAACGTTTTCATGTCCTAAACGTTTAAATTCTTTATCCAAAATACTTTGCATATTTTCCCAAATAGCATATCCATATGGACGAATTACCATACTTCCCTTGACGTTTGTATAATCAACTAAATCAGCTTTTTTAACGACATCAGTATACCATTTAGCAAAATCAACATCTCTACTTGTAATATCTTTGACTTGATTATCCATAAACTATTCCTCTACTTCGAAGTTTTCTAAACTTCCATTTTCTTTTAATATTTGATTAACTGCATCTGTTGCTTTTGTTAATTTATCATTACAAACTTTAACAATTTGCATAGCTTCAGTATATTTTTTTATTGAACTTTCTAAATCAGTATTACCAGTTTCTAATTCTTTGATAATATTTTCAAGTTCACTCATAAGTTCTTCAAATTTCTTATCTTCCATTTTCTTTCTCTCCTTTAACAACTGTGTTTATCTCTCCATCAAGAAGCCTTATATTTACCTCGTCATTAACTTTAACATCCTTAACACTTTTAATTACTTTTCCATTAACTGTAGAAAGTGAATATCCCTTACTTAAAACGCTTAATGGGTTTAATAACTCTAATTTATTAATAACAAGTTCTAGACTGTTTTTATTTTTTATAAATAACTCACTTGGATTTAAAATTATATGATTACTTATTACATTTTGATATCTAGAAACGGATATATCCATTTTGTGAGTAATATAACTATTTAGTTTGTTAATAATCATATCAAGTTTTTGTTCTCTAATCTCAGAATATGAAAGTGGATTAGTTAGAACATAACTATTTTTAAAGTTTGTAAGTTGTTTTTTTGATAAGTCTATTAAATTAAATATATTTTTATTTAAACGTATTTCAAGTTGGTGAATGTAGTTAACTAAATCAACCATATTCGGTACAGCCATCTCTGCTGCTCCGGTCGGTGTTGGAGCACGCATATCAGCAACGAAGTCAGCTATAGTAAAGTCTATTTCATGACCAACAGCTGATATAATCGGGATACGAGATTCGTATATTGCTCGAGCAACACATTCTTCATTAAATGCCCATAAATCTTCAATGCTTCCTCCACCTCTACCAACAATTAAAACATCTATATCATCAAATTCATTTGCACGTTTAATTTGTCTTACAACATCATCTTTAGCAAGTTCACCTTGAACTAAAGCAGGAAATAATATTGTATTACATATTGGATATCTTCTTTTTATAGTCGAAAGAATATCTCTTATGGCAGCTCCTGTTGGTGCGGTTACAATACCAATTTTACTCGGATACTTAGGTATTGGTTTTTTATGTTCTTGATTAAATAAACCTTCTTTAGCAAGTTTTTGCTTTAATTCTTCTAATCGTTTTAATAAATCTCCATTACCGGATAAATGCATTTCTTCAACATATACTTGATATCCACCAGTTGGAACGTATACGCTTATTCTTCCAGTAACTAACACTTCATCTCCATCTTTCGGGACAAAATCAAGTTTTGAAGCACTTGTTTTAAACATAACCGCATTAATTCTTGATTCTTCATCTTTTAAAGTGAAATACAAATGTCCTCTAGTATGTCCTTTATAGTTGGAAACTTCTCCTTTAATATGGACAACTTGACATTCAACCTTAGAATCTAAAAAGTTTTTAATTGCCTGATTATATTGGCTTACGGTAAAATATTTTATTTCTTCTGTGTCCATACTTTTCCTCCTTTTTATATTTTATCAAAAATATAATAAAAAGTCTTTAATTAATAAACATTATTTTATTTGTATAATAAATTTTATTCACAAATACAATTTTAAATAAAAAAAATCACATAAATTAATATGTGATCTGAAGTGCAAAAAAAAGATTTTAGATAGATAAATAATCCAAAAATGAAAAATAAAAGTATGCTTCGCACTTCACTTATAATTATAAATGCATTTTTATAAAATTACAACTATTTTATTGTATTTTTTAACTCATATAGGAAATTTATTGCATCCATTGGGGTCATTTTTAAGATATCTATCTCTTTTATCTTTTCTTCTAATTTATTATCTTCATGCTTTTCTTCAAAATTAAGAGATTGTTGAACAAATACTTCACGTTTTTCATAACTTTCATAACTTGCCAAAAATTCACTTGCACGTTTTAACAAATCTTCTGGAAGACCAGCAAGTCTTGCAACATGAATACCATATGATTTATCAATTGGTCCTTCTTTAACTTTATGTAGGAATGTTACTTTACCATCCTCTTCTATGGCATCAACATGAACATTTTTGATACTTGGAATAGTATCGCTTAAATCCGTTAACTCATGATAATGAGTTGAAAATAATGTTTTACATTTGATTTTTAAATTAACATATTCAAGAATTGCACGAGCTAAACTCATACCATCAAATGTAGCTGTTCCTCTTCCAAGTTCATCAAATAAGATAAGTGAGTTTTCTGTAGCGTTAACAATTGCATTTTTGGCTTCAATCATTTCAACCATAAATGTCGATTCTCCGCTTACAAGATCATCACTTGCTCCGATTCTAGTATAAATTGAATCAAATATTGGTAAGTTTGCTTCAGCAGCAGGGACAAAAGAACCCATTTGAGCCATTATAATGATGATTGCAAGTTCCCTCATATATGTTGATTTACCACTCATATTTGGCCCAGTTATTAAAAGAGTTGATGTAGATTCATCCATAATTACATCATTTTTAACATAGTTATTATTGCTAACAACTTCAACAACTGGATGTCTTCCGTCAATTATACGAAGATTATGATTGTTATTGAATTTTGGTCTAATTAAATGGTGTTCTTCACTTACAAGAGATAAAGAACATAACGAATCAATTTCACTTAAAAGGGTTGCTGTTTCTTTTAATTCAAATAGGACACCCTTTACACTTTCTTTTATTTCCATGAATATATTGTATTCTAAATCAATTATACGTTCTTCAGCATTTAAAACTAAAGCTTCTTTTTCCTTTAATTCTGGAGTTATATATCTTTCAGCATTAGTTAGAGTTTGTCTTCTTTCCCAACCTAACTCTTCACTTACGCGTTTTGAATTTCCTTTTGACACTTCAATAAAATATCCAAATACTTTATTGTATCCAACTTTTAAGTTATTTATTCCCGTTTCTTCTTTTAATTTTGCTTCAATTCCAGAAATAAAATCTTTTCCTCCTGAGCGAATACTTTTAAGTTCATCAAGTTCAGCATTATATCCACTTTTGATTATTCCACCCTCTTTAATGCTTATTGGTGTATCTTCAGAAATAGAGCTTTCTAAAAGTTTAAATAATTCCTCATGAGTATTTAAAGTAATATCAAATTTAAGTTCATTTAGAATTCTATTGATATCAGGTATTACTTTGATTGAATTTTTTATTTGTAATAAATCTCTTCCGTTTAAAGAACCGCATATAACTTTACCAGTTAGTCTTTCAAGATCATATACTTCATATAAATCTCTCATAAGTTCTTCTCTTTGTAAAAAGTTATTATTCAAACTTTCAATATAATCAAGTCTTTTATTTATTTTAGTTTCATCTTTTAAAGGATTCATAAGCCAGCTTTTTAAAGTTCTTGAACCCATCGCTGTTTTAGTTTTATCAAGAAGCCATAAAAGAGAAAACTTTCTTTCTTTTAATCTTAAAGTTTCTAGTAACTCAAGATTTCTTATTGTATGAATATCCATATTTAAATAGTCATCTTTTTGAACCATTTCAATATGTGATAAATGTGATAAATCTTTTAATTGAGTTACATGTAAATGATACATAATATTCTTTAATGCTTTAACTATTCTTTCATCATTTATTCCTTCATAGACATTTTTATATTCGTCCTCTAAATATAAATCATTAATGGTGATAGATATTGAATAAGTATTTTTAAAGATATTTATAAGTTCAATATCAAAATTATTTTCAACAATAATTTCTTTTAAATTTAAACTTAATACTTCATTTATTAAACTAGTTTTATTATGAGGAACAAATATTCCAAATACTTTACCAGTTGATAAATCAAGATAAACAATTAAATAGTTGTATCCATAATCAAAAATAGTTCCAATATAGTTAAAATCATGTTCATTTAAGAACTCTAAATCAACCATTGTTCCTTTTGTTACGACTTCAATTACGTCTCTTTTAACCATACCTTTAGCAAGTTTTGGATCTTCAAGCTGTTCACATATCGCAACTTTATATCCTTTGCTTATAAGTTTTTCAATGTATATTTTAGCTGAATGATGAGGAACTCCACACATTGGTACTCTTTCACTTAAACCAGCATTTTTACCAGTTAAAGTTAATTCTAATTCTCTTGAACAAACATCAGCATCTTCAAAAAATAATTCGTAAAAATCTCCTAATCTAAAAAATATTAACGTATCAGGATATCTATCCTTAATCTCCATATATTGTAACATCATTGGAGACAATTTTGTTCTATCCACACTTAAACGTTCCATTTTACCACCTACATCTAATAAAATATTATATAATAATTTTTAGATTTTAGGAAGATAGTTTTTCCATCAAATCTTCTATATTATTTGCTTCAATTAACTTAATTTTTAATTTATTTTTTTCTTTAACTTTCTTTGCCTCTTCATAGTTTTCTTTTGGTGTTATAAAAACATCACATTTATTCTTGCTTGCTCCAAGTATTTTATATTTTACTCCACCTATTTCGCCAATGTTTCCTGCCTCATCAATTGTTCCTGTACCACATATTTTTTTATCTGTAATAGTTTCATTATTTAATTCTTGAATTAAAGCAAGAGTTAACATTGCTCCACCAGAAGGGCCTGATTCACTTTTTTTGTAATTGTATTCAAGAGAATCTTTATAGTCATTTACTTTTGCATAGCTTACTCCAATAAGTGTTTTATCGTTTACTTTTATAAGACTCGCATATCTTGTATACTCTTTATCAGAGTTTTTAACCTTTATAGATACTTTCATCCCTTCTTCAAGAGTATTTAGATAATCATCTACAATATCCGGAGTAAAGTCGTGTCCATCAATGCTTATAAGTTCATCACCAATTTTTAAATCTGTATCCGATGAAGAACTAATATATGTTACATAATAAGTAGTTTTTTCGATTTTCAAAGGTTTGTTAACATATTTATAGGCAACACTTTTAGCATTACTAATGGATTCATATAAACTAATTCTATCTCTTTTTAGTGAGTCAGCCATCTCTTCATTATCATACTTTATGTCATCATTTTTTACAATGTCCCAGTTTGGTAAAATTAATGAAAGTAATAAAATCGGAACTTTTCCTTCAACAAAACTTACATATGTCATATTTACACTTGTTTTAGAATTCTTATTCAATCTTTTAGAAATATCTATTGTTCCTCCTGGAGCATAAACACTGAAAGGAAGATTTAAATTAATAGCAACTACAAAAACAACAATAATAAGTATTGATTTAATATTTTCCTTTAAAAACTCATACATTTTATTAAGCATAATTTATTCTCCTTACTTTGATTATACCATTATTATAGAGGTGAAATGTGAAAAAATTGTTAACTTTATTACTTTTTATCCTATTTATTGTAAATAAAAATGCAATTGTTTTAGCAGCTGGGGATGCCCTTAATATTTGGAGTAAAAGTCTATTCCCGGTTCTTTTTCCTACCCTTATCCTAAGCGATATTTTACTTGCAAGTGGAGTAATTGATAAAATACCTAATTTTTTTTATGATGTTTACTCTAAAATATTTAAAACTAGTCCATATGGTTTATTTGTATTTATCGTTTCTGTTTTTGGTGCAACACCAACAAATGCGAAAATATTAAAAGATTTGTATGATTCTAAATTGATAGATAAAAATAGTTTAACAAAGATATTAAGTCAAACAATATTTTTTAATCCAATATTAATACTTACATTCAGTAATCTAAAAGTTTTAATAATTATGTGGGTATCTAATGTTTTAACAAGTTTCATTTTAAGGGATGCCTTAGTAAGTGAATCCTCACTTAAAGCATCATACAATTTTGATTTTAATTTAAATAAATCTATTGAAAAAAATATGAAAACAATTCTTAATATATTAGGAACTTTAACTGTTTTTTTAAGTCTTTCAAATATAGTACCAATTAAAAATCCTATATTGAAAACATTTATATCCGGTATTCTAGAAATAACTAGTGGATTTACTAGAATAAAACTTTATACAGTAAGTCCAATAAATGATATATTGATGCTTACTTTCACTTCTCTTGCATCGTTTAGTATAATAATGCAAATAAAAAGTATTTTAAAAGAAACTAAGTTTGATTCAAAATACTTTTATACCTCTAGAATTTTAACTTTATTTATATCTTTACTCATATATTTGATTACATAAACTATTAGAACTGCTACAATTACATCTAAATTTATTAGTAGTTGCATTATTAGCTTTACATTTAAATAAATTATTGCCTGTATAAATAAATCCAATGTTTACGTCATAATGTTCACCTGTTAAATTTTTTATTGGAAAAACTAATGAAGCAGCATTTATGTTTTCACTTAAAGCTGTAAAATTAAGAACTGAAGCATCAGATAAATCAACTTCTTCAGGAAGTTCTTTCATAGTTGAAGCATCTGCAAAGAATGATTGATATTTAGGAGATCCATCAAAATTATATTCTTTGTAATATCCTCTCTTGTAAGAAATCATCCATGAAGTTTCACCTTTACCAACATATTTACCATTTTGATAATCGTATTTTGTGTAATAATTATATATTGATAAGAAAGCTATATTGGACTTTAAAAAGTCTTTTTTATATTCAATTTTTAAACATTTATATTTATCTTCATAACCACTTACTATAATAGAATTATCAATTCCTTGTTCAGATAAAGTGCAAGCTGATACTCTTTTAACACCATAGTCAGTTACATCCTCTTCAATAGCTTTAATCATTGTTGATTGATCGATTATGAAGTTTGATTGAATGGAACTTTTATTGTCTTCACTTCTCACTTGAATTAAAAGGGAAAACAATAGAAGTAATACAATCGATATAATACATATACTTACTAGAAGTTCTGTTATTGTCATACCTTTATTATCCATCTTTACACCTCCATAGAAGAATGGAAGACTTCATAAGTACCATCTTGATAATTTTTCTTATATTTTACAATCATCCTTCTTGTATTGCTGTATTTGCCTAAATGTTTAATATAATCAATTGTTGTTGCATCTAATTTAACTAAAACACCTGTATTAGTTAAAACTTCACTTGGAGTTAAAAAATATATTTTTTCAACTTCAAAAGATTGTTTTAATTGAGTTAATCTATTTCCAGAAATCGTACATTCATATACATTTGTTCCTGGTTTATTACAAGTATTCATATATGTTCCTAAAGTTCCATATTCTTTTTCAAGTATTTGTTTTGTGTAATATGTTTTATAAATCATCTCTGTTGTATCAAAAACATTTCTTTCTCTTGATTTTCTAATTATGTAGGAATAACTTCCAAATAACATTAAAAGCGTTAATGATAAAACACTTACAACTACTAAAGTTTCAATAAAAACAAAACCATTCTTTTTCATTCGCTTTTTCTCCCATCCATAATTATGTATGGATTAGTTCTCAATCCTGTTCCTCCAGATACATAAGTAACGTTGCTATTGGAATCAACTCCAAGTTCAAGCATAAGTCTAAAGTTATAAGCAGCACTGTTGGGTATAGCAATGTCATTATCTTTTGTTTCATTTGCTTCAACCACTTTATCACTTACTTTATGAGTATAAGCAACTGGAGATGCATATGAACAATAATCAATATATTCAGAATTTGATGCCGTATCCCAAACTTTATTCATATATCCAAAAGTATTATTGGAGTTATAATTAACTTTTCCATTTGAAAAATTACCCCCACAATAATTATTTAAAATACTACCATTTTTAGAGTTTGCTAAAGTAAAATTATACATACGATAGTAATAGTAATTACCTGCAGTATATGGTCCAGTTGTTTGATCAATATAAACAATGTAATTTGAATCAATTCCAAAAATAGAATTTTTAACTTCATCAGTTAAATTAGTATTATTTCTTATAGTTATAAGTTCAGTTGATGTAGGAAAACCCATTTTAAAACTAGTATAGTTTTTAAATTGAAGTGATTGTTGATATAAGTTTTCATTTCCCCAACTTCTTAAATTAATCATTTCATTAATAATACCAATAGTTAAAGTATGATACTTTCTTATAACGTCAGTTGATAATTTAAATTGAACATCCAATTTTGATGCATCAATTTCACTTAAGAAATAATAAGTTTTTATATTGCCATTTGTTTTAATATCAGCAACAATCCATTTAGCTTCTTGATTTAAAACACTTTCACCTATTTCATAAGGGTCATGTTTTGCAGGATCTGGATTATTATATGTTTCTCCCATACTAGGATCATTCATAAATTGGACATAATCACCAATATTTAAATCACTTATTTTGGTGTTATTTATTTTTAATAAATTACTTTTTGCCGCATCATTAATCTTTTGTAATAATATTTGGTTATGAAGATAAGCTAAAATTAAAGCTAAGAAAAGAGTTAGGAACACCAAGAATATTGAATAAAGAATACTTGTTGCAATAAATCCATTTTTCTTCATCTTAACCTCTCCTCTTCTATTCTAATCATAATTATAAATCATTACTAAACTATTTTCAATTATTTTGTAAAATAAAAAAGATACACAATCATGATGATTATATATCTCTTCTTCTAATATTTTTTGATAGCGATAAATTTTATAAATAACTTCTCTAATTGATTTGTGCATCTCCACTTAAGTTCATCTCATTTTACAGTTTTCTATATCTGCATTGTTTATGCGATTCGGAAAGCTGGAGAGACCCCATTAGAGTTGATCGCACTGCCGGAGACCCAAATGCCACCGCTGTCGACAAGAAGGAAGGTGTTGGCATTGCGAGAAATAGCCGAACGAAGCCACCAATATGAATTACTTCCGTTATATTGTTTTTTTGCTCCTGCATAACTGCTTGTTGTTACTCCTTGATTTTTATAATAATCTAATTGTCTTGATGTTCCTACTGATGTATCATAACTATTACCATTCCAAACTTCTTGAGCATTTAACAAATATAATTTGTCTTGGGTTTCAAAATTTGTTTCTCCTGATGTACTTCCGTGTCCTGATATTACTTTTGTTGTTGTTATCACATTTTGTAATTCAATTGGAAGGGCATTATATATTGCACTATTTACATACGTACGCATTTCTGAATCTTTCCATCCTCCTACATTTGTTGCTGTGCTATTAAATTTTTGGTTTGTTATTATATCTGCAAATTCTACTACGAATCCACATGCTGTCTCACTTGTTTCGGTCGTACATGCACTCATATTTGAGATACGCACCATATGTTTTCCAAGAGAACCTAAGTCTACTTCTTTTGTATCTCCTACATTATATTTACTTGTATTTCCGGTTTGTACTGCTTTTTGGATTGTTGTCCAAGAATCACTTGTAAATGATACTGGATCTGGAATATTTTCTCCTAACGCATCTCTTTCTACGGCATTAAATTCTAACTTGCATGTATATTCTTCACTTACTTCTTCTATTGATGTTTTATCTAATGTTACTGTTAATGTTCCATTTAATGTTTCTTTTGCTTTTACAACTGTTGCATCATTTTCTAGTTTGTTTTTGATACTTGTATATTTTGCTGTTG
>ERZ826242.3523-NODE-3523-length-11163-cov-2.439233_pt1 | contig 11163 bp, 7 predicted proteins | sample MGYA00519871_ERZ826242 | MGnify/ENA primary metagenome ERZ826242 (study PRJEB31778, sample SAMEA3449226) | human gut metagenome | biome: human gut; feature: human-associated habitat; material: faeces | place: United Kingdom | collected 2010/2012 ...
ACCGTGTAAGTCCCGACGGGCGTTGAATCGAACACGTCGCACGGAAACAGCGTGAACGTGCTGTCGTCGGTATTGAACATCAGCCCTGCCGACCAGCAGTCGTAGGAAGCGGAGACCTTCATTTCCTCCGCAGAGGTAAAGTCAGCCGCAGAGTACTGAGTCTGCGAGCCGCTCTGCGCTATAAGGTCGACTCCCCTGGAACCGCCGCCGGACGTAAATATGCACACGGCGATAACAGCCGCCGCGCCGCCCGCGATCACCGCGCCGTACTTTACCCAGCCCGGCACGGAACGCGCCCTGCCCCCCTGAGCGGCTTCTTCTATAAGGCGCTCGTCGATGTCGTTTAGAGCGCTGTTAAGCTTTTTTATGTCTTTCATAGATCGTAGCCCTCCTTCCTGAGGTACTCCCGCAGCTTCTTCAGAGTGCGGGAAATTCGCGACTTCACCATGCTTTCGCTGACGTGAAGCCGCTCAGCTATACCGGCGGTGGTATCTCCGAACCAGAACCGCCGCATGAAAATCACCCTCGTGGTCTTATCCTGCCCACGGAGGAATCCGTTCAGCAGACCGGTAAGCTCCCGCTCGGAGAGCCTGTCCGCCGCGTCCCCGGAGCCGCCTATATACTCCGCAAGCTCCTCTATCGGGAGCGTTTCCGCACGGCGCTTGTCCGCGTTGTTGTAGTCGTACCTGTCCAGAGCCAGCCGCCTTGCTATCCTGCAAAGATAGGCGCACAGGCGCTCCGGTCTGGCGGGAGGTATCGAGTTCCAGGCTCGCAGCAGCGCTTCGCTTTCGCATTCCTCAGCGTCCTGCTCGCTGCGGAGTATCCCCCTCGCAACGCTGCGCAGGAGCTTTCCGTAGCGCTCCCCTGCGGCGGATATCCCATTTTCGTCCCGCGCCTCGAACAGCTTTATAATTTCCTCGTCGTTCACACAGGCACCTCCTTTTCTGTGAAGATCTTCACTCATATAAACGGAACTCGCCGCGTTTCGTCGCAGCTATTTCAAATTGTATATCATTTGTGTAATTTCTACGACCTGACCTATTGACAACTAAATTTTTTAGGTGTATAATACTAATAGTAAGCTAAATGTTACTTAACTTATAAGTGTATTACTTAATTTAAGGAGAATCTATTATGAAAAAGTTCCTCGCAATAATCATGGCAGGAGCAATGGTGCTCAGCATGGCTGGGTGCTCCGGGGGAAACAGCTCCGCAAACTCCGCTGATTCCGACAGCCAGCAGACCTCTGCGGCTGACAGCTCCGCTGATAACACAAACAGCGCAGATAACGCAGATAACACCGACAGCACGGTTTCTACCGCAGACGCCGCAGATTCCAACGCTTCTGACGCTTCCGACTCTTCCGCGCTTCCCATTGCAATGAAGCCCGACCTGCTGTCCGCGGCGATCCAGGACAAACTCGGACTTGACCAGCAGACCGCGGACAAGGCGGCTGAGGACATGCTCCCGCTGCTGATGTACACCCAGGGCAATCCCGCGCGCATAGCGAAGGTAATAAAAAAGCTCCAGGCAGGCGAGGAAGTCACCATAGCGTACCTCGGCGGTTCGATAACTCAGGGAACCGGCGCCGACAACGAGAACTGCTACGCGGCTCTCACCACCAAGTGGATCGAAAACCAGTACCCCGACGCAAAGGTGAACTACGTCAACGCGGGAATCGGCGCGACCGGCTCCTACATAGGCGTTCACCGCTGCGACGCCCAGGTGCTGAGCCACGACCCCGACCTGGTATTCATCGACTTCTCTGTAAACGACGAATCCCAGAACAACGCAATCAACAAACTGACCTACGAGGGACTTATCCGCAAGATCTGGAAGCACTCCAGCAACCCTGGCATCATCTGCATAGCGATGACCCAGGACAACGGCACCAGCGTGCAGGAATGCCACGGCGAAGTTACCGAAAAATACTCCGTGCCGTTCGTATCCTACCACGACGCAATGCTGAACTTCCTGAACACAAACGACGTTCAGTGGTCTGACATCTCCGGCGACAATATCCACCCGAACATGTCCGGACACGCTATACTCAGCGCAATGCTGACTACCTACCTCCAGTACGTTACCGACAACCTCGACAGCATCGACGACGCAGATCCTGAGCTTGCACCCGCAGGCGACGATGGCGCGAAGTACGAAAATGCCGTGCTTCTCACCACAGACGAGGCTCAGCCTGTTTCCACCGGCGCATTCGAGATGAAGGCGATGGATTTCGGCGGCTTCAAGAACCCCTGGATCGCAAAGCTTCCCGCCGACGCTGAGATAACTGACGACGACGCGTTCGTTATCGAAGTCGAGGCGCAGAATATCGGTCTGCTTTACGCGAAGCTCACCAGCAACGCGGGCAAGGCTGACGTATACGTAGACGACGAGCTTGTGGCAACCATCGACGCTGACTTCACCGGCGGCTGGGGCAACTACGTCCAGTTCGCTCAGGTCAAGAGCTTCATGGATACCGGCAAGCACACGCTGAAGATAGTTCCGAAGGCTGGCACGGAGGGCAAGCCGTTCGCGTTCTACATCTCCGGCATCACGATCTCCTGATAGTTCGGGCACTATAATATAAAGGGTCGGCTCTTTTAAAGAACCGACCCGGATTTTTTTAATTAGGAATTCTGAATTAGGAATTCGGAATTAATGTATCGCTTCGCGATACATTTCAATTGATTGAAGCCGACATGTACCTGCGCTTTTTTACCGCTGTTCGCCTTTCTGCAAATTGAAATAACGCGCGAAGCGCGCACCATAATTCCGAATTCCGCATTCCGAATTCCGAATTTAATTATTCCTCCTGAAATGCGTATTCTTCGAAGTCCGGAAGTTCGTCGAGGGTCACGCACAGCTCGCTGTTATAGATATCGTGGAGGTTCTGCCAGCTCGTGTATTTTTCGGAAAGCTCCCCATTGTTGGTTATCATGCAGTTTCCGCTGCCCGCCGAGAACCAGGACCACATTGCGCTGTCGCGGCGCATGTAGTCCGGCGATGGGAGCCTGTCGCAGTTCGTCACCGCAAGCAGCTTCGGAACGTCGGTCATGCCCGCAAGCGCCGAGAACCTCCCCGCAAACGGCGACGAGCTGTTCTCATAGAAGCTCTGCCCGATAACGTCGCAGTAATCCTCGCCCGGGAAATAATCATCGCTGCTGCCGTTCCATACCCATATCAGATTGTTCAGCCCATGGTACTTGTCCATGCGCTGGAACATCAGCTTCCACAGCCACTTGTAGTTTTCCGCGCTGCCGCCCCACCAGTACATGCTGCTGTCGCCGTCGGGTATCGGCTGAAATATCACCGGGATATTCTCGCCGCGGAATTTGTCGAGAACCTCCGCCGCCGCGTCGATATCCTTCAGCAGAAGCACCGTCTGTTCGGAGATAAGCCCGCTTTCCTGGAGAGTTTTCAGCTCCTCGTCGTCCGCCATTGAGATGTCGCGGTCAGTCACCGCGTCGCCGAGTACGAACGTGCTCGTATCAGCGTAATAATCCGACTTCCCCTCCGGCGCATACCAGTGCCACCCGAAGGAAACTATCCCGCCGTTTCTGCCCCACTCCAGCGCGGCGGCGACCTCGTTATCAGCGTACTCCTTCGTGCCTTCATACTTCGACGGGGTGCAGAACATCAGGTCGCCGGTGCGCATTGCGGGAGTTCTTCCGGTCTCGCGAGTGATCGCGTCTATCTCGGCGTTGGAGCCGGGAGTTACCGTCTGCCCCGCAATAACCCGCTTTCCGTAGTTATCGGCAAGGAACTTCTTCAGCCCGAGCGTCACAACGGAGGTCGAGCTTCCAACGCAGGAGCCCGACACGTAATAGCATGACTTCTCCGGCACGGAGGAGCTTTCCACAAGGATATAATCCAGCGCGGCGCTTCCCTGTATCACCTCGAAAGTGAGGATATCCGGGCCCGCCGAGAGGTACACGCTGTCCACCGCAAACATGGTGAACTCCGGCGATTCGGAAGCCGGAATATAATACGCGCCCACCGTTTCGTTGACCGTCTTGAGCCGTACCACCGCGCCGCTGTAGGAATGCGCCGCAATGGATATCCGGTAGTGCTGGGATGTGTCTACGGAGACGATGTGCTGGAGCTTCATTCCCTCGTCGAGGACTATGTAACCTTTGCCGTCATGGTCGCCGTCGGTGCGGACGTTGCCCGTGAATGTCCCGCCCTCGGCGTTGAGCTTCACTGCGAAATCGCTGTTCTCTAAGGGGTACTGCTTCGCGGGTATCTCGTCGAAAACCTCGGCTGTGTCGGCGGTGCCGGAAGCCTCGGCGGTTCCCGCAGAGGTCTGCGCTGACATATTTCTGTCGGGTATCTCCGCGCAGCCGGTAAGCAGCGCTGCGGCAGCGGCAAGAGCCGCTATCCTCTTGTACTTCATTCTATCACCTGATGATTATTTCGTCGTTAGGGGAGATCGGTTCGCTGATACGCGCCGTCCTGCCGTTTATCGTGACTGTTTCGCACCTTGAGAGCAGCGCCGTCGGGTCGTCCGCGAACGCCGCGAGGATATCAAGGAAAATAGGCTTTACGCCCGGCTGAGTCGGGAACACTACGCGCTCCCCGTTGAACACTATCGGGATACCCGATTCTCCGGACTGCTCCGGCTGTGATCCCGGCGCAGTTTCCGTTTTTTCAGCGTTTTCTGAAATTTCAGTGTTTTCCGCCGGAGCTTCTTCCACGTTCTGCGCGGTTTCCTGGACCCCGAAAACTTCCGGAGCCTGTTCTTCGACAGTTTCCGCAGGCTGCGGCTGAACGAAGGTTATCACATCGTCGTTGGAGAGCCTCGTCTCCGGGGAGACCTCCGCGCCGTTTAGCCGCGCCGCATCAAGCTTTTCCTCCGGTATACCCTCTGCGGAAAGCAGGCTGCGGAGCGTTCCGCGCTTCTGCAGCGTGATAACAGCGCCGTTTTCGATATCCGCGTCCGAGATAGTCGGAATATCGTTCACCAGCAGGTACTCACCCGCCTGGACACGCCTTCCGTCCAGCGAGACCTCCGCGGTGAACAGCCCGGAAAGCTCAAAGTAGTCGGAAAGAAGCGCTGCGGCGTCCTCGCCGGGCTTTGCGGGAACTACGTTCACCTCGTCGCCCTTGCGCACCGGCGCGTTAAGGGAGCATTCCCTGCCGTTGAGGGATATCTCCGCCGGAACGCTCGCCGTGCCGCGCAGCGTGACGCGCTCGCCGTTCAGAGTAAAGCTGAGCGCCTTCCCCGACCTCGCCATGAGCTGCTCCGGCTTTATGCCGCCGATATTGCAAAGCTCGAACACGGTGAGCCTGCGGGTATCCAGGGCGCGTATCTTCCTGCCGTTCAGCGTGATGGTGGTGAAGTCGTACTTCACGCCCTCGGAAGCGGTCATTGCAATGCCGACGGGAGTTGCATGCTCCGTGCCGATGTGCAGCGTTTTCGGCGCGGTCACGCCGCGTATCATCTCCCGGGAGCCTACGGCTACCCTGCTGCGGTCAAGTCCCAGACCGTCCGCGACAAGCTCCGGCAGACCCGGCAGCAGGCTTCCGCCGCCGACCAGGAACACCGCCTGCGGAGCCGTTCCGTTCGCCCGGAGTATCTCGGAGCAGACGGTATCCGCAAGCTCCTTTTCCGCCGGAAGCAGCAGCCGTGCGACTTCCTCCCGGGTTATAGTGCGGTGGTTGAAAAGAATATCCGTGTACTCGGTCTGCGGGTCAGTGCAGGTCTTGATGCGCTCCGCTTCGTTGAACTCAACGAGAAGCTGCTTCATCAGCGATTCGGTCATTTCGTCGCCGGCTATCGTAGCCATTCCGTAGGCGACTATGCTGCCGTCCCTTGAAGCGGCAACGTCGGAAGTTCCCGCGCCGATATCGCACATTGCAATGTTGATGAGCCTCAATTCCTTCGGAACCACCGCGTTTATCGCCGCGATAGGCTCCAGGGTAAGCCCTGCGGTCTCAAGACCCGCCTCGTCGACGGCGGCGCAGAGGCTCTCCACCACATACGCGGGAAGGAACGCCGCAATGACCTCCGTAATAAGCTCGCTGCCTCTGTGTCCCTCCGGCTTTGAAACTTTGTAGCCGTCCAGCTCCAGTGAGATCACGCTGTGACCCACGCAGTAGAACGAATTTCCACCGCTGCCGGTGAATTCCTCCTCAGCGGAGCGGACAGCCTCAAGCTCGGCGGCGCGGATATCCTCGGCGGTTATCGACTTCAGCCCGGAAACATCGCAGCTGCTCCTGTGCCGGAGGGTTTTCAGCGCGCGTCCGGCGGCGGCAATGCATACCCGCTGAAGCTTTATGGACTGTCTCCGCTCCAGCGCAGTCCTGACGGATCTCACCACCGCAGCGACCGCGTCGATGTCCTCGATCTGACCGTCGGTCATGGAGCGGCTCTCGTGAGCCTGCGTCTGCATGTCTATCAGCCTGTAGGAGTCTGCGGTCTTTTCCGCAAGCACTCCGACAACGGTGCGGGTTCCGATATCAAGCGCGAATATCACGTCCCCCTGCTGCTTCTTTGTGCGGCGGGGAGCCGGTTTCTTCGCGGTCTGTGAGGTCTGGGCGCTCTCTGCCTTCTCTGCCTTTGCCGTCTTTGCTGATTTCGCGGTCTTAACCGTCTTATCCGCCTTTGCGGATCTGGCAGAACCAGATGACCTTGCAGACCTGGCAGGCTTTACGGACGCGTCCGTCGCTGCGGTATCTGCGGTATTGATATTTTCGGAGCTTCTGCGGAGGTTCTTTTCTTCCATCATTATGTCCTTGTCGTGGCAGTGCCGCGAAAACCCGCGGTGCCGCCTTAATTAATCCTTTATCCTGAGAGCCTTGCGCAGGTCGCGCACGCCATGCCTGAGAGTCACCACCAGCAGCACGTCGCCGCCGTGGAGCCTTGTCTGTCCGCGGGGTATGAGCGTGTGGCCGCGGCTGATGCAGACCACGTTGCAGGTCTGCGGCAGAGAAAGTTCCATCAGGCTCTTTCCGGCAAGCTCGCTGTCCTCCGGGAGGGTTATCTCCTGCAAGGAGGCATCGCCGCCGTCGAGGGGTATAAGCTCCTTCATCGCTGAGATATCCACCTCGCGCTCCAGGTGCTCGATTATGTTATCCGTGGAGGACACGACCGTGTCCACCCCAAGCGTACGGAGCGCCGCGACATTGTTCGGGTTGTTCACCTTTGCGACGGTCTTTTTCACGTCGAAAACCTTCTTTGCGGTCTGGCAGCAGACGAGGTTGCTCTCGTCCTTTCCGGTCACGGCGCAGACCACATCGGCACGTTCAGCGCCGGCTTCACGCAGGACGTCCTGGGAAGTTCCGTCACCGGTGCAAATGGAAATATCGAGCTGGTTCGCGATCATACGGCACAGTTCCCTGTCCTGCTCGATTATGGCGGCATCGTGACCCTGCGCACTCAGGGTCTGCGCAAGGTAGAATCCCACCTTGCCGCCGCCGACTATGATTATTTTCATGATTTCTCCTCAAAGTTCACGCGCCCGGCGGAGCGGTCACGCCATTCTCGGCGCGCCGACCCTGGCACTTCGGCGTATCTCGTCGATACATCTGCGGATATCGTCGCCGCGTATCTCAAGCCACCTTGCTACGGTGCGCGTGGTCTGACCGTTGTCAGCCATATCGCACAGGCGGTCGTAGGTCACCCACTTCGCCGCGCAGACCTCCGACGACTGGAGCACCAGCCGGTCAAGCGGAACGTCCTTATGGACGATGTAGAAATCCCGCAGCATGCTGTCGGTGGTCATTGTCCACTCAAGGTCTATCTCGGAGCTGAACGCACGTATTCCGGTCTCCTCGAAAAGCTCCCTTACGGCTGCTTCGCGGCTGGTCTCGCCGCTTACGGCGCAGCCTCCGCTGCACTCCCACCTGCCGCCGCTGGTTTTCTGCGGAACACGCTGGGTGAGAAGTATCTCACCCAGGCTGTTCACAGACATTATCTGCACCACGATGTGGTACTCACCGTGTGGTATCGGCGCCCCGCGCTGGATCTTCCTGCCGAGCTTCCGACGATCTGCGGTGTATAGGTCGAAGTATTCCGTCATACCTTGCGCTCTCCGGAGAGATTCTTGGAGATAAGCTCGCAGCGCTGCTTTACGCAGTCAGCAGAGCGGAGCGGGTCGGACGGTGTGTTGAATGTGTAGTCCATGAGCTGCTCAATGGTCGTGGAAGCAACGTGCAGTCTTGTATCGGAGGAAGCGTAGTAGATATAAACGCTGCCGTCCTCGCGGACGATGGCTCCGTTAGTGAACGCAACGTTGGAAACGTCGCCGACGCGCTCGATGCCGTGGGGCGAGATGAACAGTCCAGAGGGGCTTGCGATGAGTTTGGAAGGATCGTTGAGGTCGGTAGCGAATACGTAGATGACGTAGCGCAGGCCAGCCGCAGTATTCCTTACGCCGTGGGCAATGTGTATCCAGCCCTTGGGGGTCTTTATCGGAACAGCGCCGGCGCCGTTCTTGACCTCGGTGATAGTGTGGTAAACTCTCGGAGAGATGACCACCTCGTCGGTGCAGAGCACCGGATTTGTGATGTCCTTGCAGAGCGCGAAGCATACTCCTCCGCCGGAGCCGGTGGAGATGAAGTCGTCCTGCGGACGGGTGTAGAACGCGTACATGCCGTTTACGAACTCGGGGTGAAGCACTACGTTTCTCTGCTGCGGAGACTTGGAGACGAGGTTAGGAAGTCTCTCCCATGTAACGAGATCCCTGGTGCGGACGATACCCGCCTGAGCGGTAGCCGCGGAGAGGTCGGGGTTCTCCTTGTCCTTGCTCTCGGAGCAGAACACGCCGTATATCCAGCCGTCCTCGTGCTGGGTGAGGCGCATGTCGTATACGTTGGTCTCCTCGGGGCAGGTGTCAGGGAGGATAACGGGATAGTCGCGGAAGCGGAAGCCCTCGGTAGGCTTGTCGCTCTCTGCAACCGCGAAGAAGGACTTGCGGTCAGCGCCCTCCACGCGTGCTACCAGGCAGTACTTTCCGTTGAGGTAAACCGCGCCGGAATTCATCACGGCGTTGACGCCAAGACGCTCCATGAGGTTGGGGTTATCGTTGTAGGATAGGTCGTAGCGCCAGATGATGGGAGCGTGAGCCGCAGTCAGCACCGGGTTCTGGTAGCGGGTGTAGATCCCGTTGTAGAAATCAGAAGCCGGATTGGGGCGCGCAAGCAGTTCCTCCTGCTCTCTGACGAGCTTGGAAAGCCTTGCGTCGAACTGTTCTTTTGTTAACATAAAAGTTCCTTTCTTCCGGGGGTTTTTATCCCCGGCTTTTTATATATAAATACACACTCTTTTATTATAGCATACTTTGCCGGAATTTTCAAGGTTGACAGAGAGAAAAATAAGTAATATAATAAAGATATCGGTATAAAAAACATAAAGGAGACCTTCTCTTTGGATAACAAGCTTATAAATGAAATAATCTCCCTCGCGGAGAACGGCGGAGCGCGCGGAAACGACATCACCGCCGTGTACTCCCGGGTATACATTGCGCTGAAAAAATCCCTCGGGATAACCCCCTACGCCGAGCAGATAGGCGCGGCGCTGGCGCTCACCGGGCACAACATGGTGCAGATGCAGACCGGCGAGGGCAAGACATTTTCCGCAGTTTTCTCCGCATGCTATGAAGCGCTGTCCGGCGGTCAGGTGATGATACTTACATTCAACGACTACCTCGCCCGCCGCGACTACGAGTGGACCAAGCCGGTCTACGACAGCATGGGGGTATCCCTCGGCTGTATCACCGCGGATACTCCCCGCACCGACCGCCGGAAGATATACTCAAAGCAGGTCGTGTACCTCACCGCGAAGGAAGCCGGCTTCGACTACCTGCGGGACTTCGTATGCTTTGAACCGTCCGAGATGGTGTTCCCGCAGAAGCTGAACTTCGCGATAGTCGACGAAGCCGACAGCATTATGATAGACGAAGCGCGTATTCCGCTGGTCATCGCAGGCGACATCGCCGCTGAGGACGACGGAAGCACCGCCGAGGTCTACGAAAAGACCGCGGATTTCACCGACGACGATTACGGCATCGACGACGACAGCCGCAACGTCTACCTCACCGACGCCGGAGCGGACAAGGCGGAATCCGTGTTCTCCTGCGACATCTACGCCGCCGAGAACACCGGGCTCCTCGCGAAGATTTGCGCCTGCCTGAAAGCCCGCGTCATGCTCCAGGAGGACAAGGACTACATTCTGCGGGACGGCGCGGTTATCCTCGTGGACGAATTCACCGGCAGAGCCGCTCCGGGACGCGTGTTCCCCGGCGACCTACAGGCGGCGGTCGAGGCGAAGCACGGTCTGAAGCTGACATCCCGCGGGCGTATCATGGGAAATATCGCATTGCAGTACTTCCTGCGGCTGTTCCCGAAACTCGCCGGAATGACCGGCACCGCGATACAGTCCAAGGAGGAATTCGACACGATATACGGCCTCCCCACCGAGGTCATTCCCACAAGGCTGCCATGCAGGCGCACAGACCACCCGCTCGAGATGTACTTCGACAAGACGGAAAAGCGCAAAGCCGTCATCGAAGCTATCCGGGAGGCTCACGGGATATCCCGCCCGGTGCTGGTCGGCACGGAGAGCATCGGCGAATCCGAGGAGCTAGCCGACGAACTGCGCAAACTCGGTATCGAGTGCGCTGTGCTGAACGCGAAAAACGACGAAGCGGAAGCGGACATAATCTCCCGCGCCGGAGAGCCGGGAGCGGTCACGATATCCACCAACATGGCGGGGCGCGGCGTAGACATCAAGCTCGGCGGCGCGGACTGCCACGCGAAAGCGGAGGTCGAGAAGGCGGGCGGACTGCTCGTTATAGCTACGGCTATGCGGGAATCCTCGCGGATAACGCAGCAGCTCCGCGGCAGAGCCGGCCGTCAGGGCGACGTCGGCGAGAGCAGGTTTTTCTCCTCCCTCGACGACGAGATAATGGAGCGCTGCGGTCTGAAGTCGCTGGTATCCGGGCGGCACTACCCCACAGAGCGCGTCAGCGGTCCCATCGAGGACAAGGCTCTGCTGAAGGAAGCGGAGCGCGTACAGCGCATCTCCGAGGGCGATACCTTCGACGAGCGCGTAAAGCTCATGAAATACACGCTGATAGGCGAAAAGCACCGCGCCATGACATTTGAGAAGCGCACCGCCCTGCTTGACGGCACCTACTCCAGCGACCTCTGGCAGAAGCACGC
>ERZ826242.3526-NODE-3526-length-11151-cov-10.454128_pt1 | contig 11151 bp, 7 predicted proteins | sample MGYA00519871_ERZ826242 | MGnify/ENA primary metagenome ERZ826242 (study PRJEB31778, sample SAMEA3449226) | human gut metagenome | biome: human gut; feature: human-associated habitat; material: faeces | place: United Kingdom | collected 2010/2012 ...
ACAGCGCCAAGTGGACGCTGGACGCCGCCGGCACCCTGACCATCAGCGGCACCGGTGCGACCTATGACTTCTTCAACGATTATAACTGCACCGCTCCCTGGTATGACGCCGAGCTGCGTCTCCAGATCAAGAAGGCCGTGGTGAACAAGGGCATCACCTACGTCGGGACCTATGCGTTTAGAGACTGCGCTGAGCTGACCTCTGTCTCCCTGCCCGCGGGGCTGGAGGAAATGGGCAGCAGCGTGTTCAGATATTGTGAGAGCCTGACCTCCATCACCATCCCTGCCGGTGTGACGTCTATCGGCGGCGACTTCTTCTATGGCTGTGCGTCCCTGAAGTCCGTCACCCTGCCGGACAGCCTGTGGGATGCCGGCGGCTGCACCTTTATGGACTGCGCCAGCCTGACCAGCGTCCGCCTGCCCGCGAATCTCAGAGATATCGCGTGGTGGATGTTTAAGGACTGCACCAGCCTGACCTCCGTCACCATTCCCCGCGGCACCGTGGAAGTCAAGAAGGAAGCCTTTGACGGCTGCACGTCCCTGAAGAACGTGACCTTCACCGGCAGCGCCGCCGACTGGAAGGGCGTGACGATCCGTCCCGGCAACACGGCTCTGACCAGCGCCGCCATCAAGTGTACCGGCAGCACCGTCCTCACCGCACCCACCCTGATCCTCAGCGTCAGCAAGAAGGGCCAGCCCACCCTGAAGTGGAGCGCCGTCAGCGGCGCGGCGGGCTATCAGCTCTGGTGCAGCTATGACGGCGGAGATGACTGTGATCCCTACTATCGTTGGTATGCCAACAATGACAAGACCGCCACCAGCTACACCGTACCCACGGACTACCTGGAGAAGGGCCGGACCTACACCTACAAGGTCCGCGCCGTTACGTCAAGCGGCGCTGTGGGCTCCTTCAGCAAAGAGGTGACCTTCACCTATAACCCCGCCGCATCTCTGGCCGCACCCACCGTCACTGCCGGCCTTGACGATCAGGGCTATCCCGCCCTGACCTGGCCTGCCGTGCCTGATGCGGCCCGGTACGAGGTCTATCGCGCTGCCAGCGAGGACGGCGATTTCGCCCAGCTCGCCGCCGTCACCTCCAACAGTTACACCAACAGCGCCGTCCTGACGGACGGCGCTGCCTACTACTACAAGGTCCGCGCACTGGACAGCGACGGCGAGGCCGGCCCCTTCAGTGATGTGGTCTCCGTTACATACACCGCCCGGCCCGCTTTGGTGGCCAGCGGCAAGTGCGGCGACAGTGCCAGCTGGAAGCTGGATGCCGACGGCGTTCTGACCATCACCGGCGCCGGCCCCATGGCGGACTACAGCCAGCCCACTTCGGACAACTGCGCACCGTGGCGCACCTATGCCAACGACATCAAAAAGGTGGTGGTGCAGAAGGGCGTGACCGCCATCGGCAGCTATGCCTTTGCCAGTCTGGAGCGCGTTACCTCCGTGACCATCCCCGAGGGCGTCACCTCCATTGGGAGCAGCGCGTTTGAGAATTGCGGCCTTATGGCCTACGGCGGTCTGGGCGCGGTGACGCTGCCGGAGGGGCTGACCACCATCGGCAGCAGCGCCTTCAGCGGCTCCTATATGGACTCCCTGACCCTGCCGGAGAGCCTGCGTACCATCGGCGGCGCTGCTTTTGAGAAATCTCCTCTAAAGACCCTGACCATCCCCGGCGGCGTCACCTCCATTGGAAACGGCGCATTCAAAAGCTCGCACCTGACATCCATCCAACTGCCCGATGGTGCGCAGCTGGGAGCCATGCTGTTCTATCAGTGCTATGAGCTGACAGACGTGACTCTGCCCGCTGACCTGACAGTCATCGGAGACAGCATGTTCGAAAACTGCACCAAGCTGACCCATGTGACCATTCCCTCCGGCGTGACCCGTATTGAGCGGGAGGCCTTCACCATGTGCGGCGCGCTGGAGGAGATCCGGCTCCCTGAGGGCGTGGAGAGCATTGGGGTTATTGCGTTCTCCGGCTGCGTCGCCATGACCGGAGCGTACCTGCCCCGCAGTCTCACCACTATTGAGAGTGGGGCGTTCAGCGCCTGCCGCAGCCTGACCGACGTGTACTACGGCGGCACGGCGGCGGAGTGGGCGGCCATCTCCGTGGCTGACCGCAACGACCCGCTGCTGAACGCGGCGCTCCACTGCACCGGCCAGTCCGCAAGCCGGCTGGATGTGCCCGCCATGACGCTGGGCGAGGATTGCAGCGACGGCAAGCCCACCGTCTGGTGGCCCGCCGTCACCGGTGCGGAGCGCTACGAGATCTGGCGCGCACAGGCCGCCTCCGACGGCAGCGCCCCTGCCGCTTCCGCCTATACCCTCATCGTGTCGGCGGACGTCACGTTCCACAAGGATACCACCGCCGAGGCCGACACCTGGTATTACTATAAGGTACGCGCCGTCAGCGGCAGCACGTACAGCGACTTCAGTCAGGCGGCCCGCCGGTACTGCGAGGCGCCTCCCACCATGGACACGCCGGAGATCACGTCTCTGGAGCTGGATGACAGCGGCAAGCCGGTGCTGACTTGGCGCACCGTGGAGGGTGCTGCCCGCTATCAGGTGTTCCGCTCGGAGGATAACGGCTTCTCCTACTCTCCCATGGGCACGGTGCTTCCCACCGGCTCCGACACCATCACCTGGACGGACACCACCGCTGTCAGCGGCACCGGCTATTACTACGGCGTTGGCTGCTATGATGACAACGGCCATTACAGCAGCTTTGGCGGCGGTGAGTGGTGGGTTACCGCCCGCTGACCCAAGCCCCGCATACGCAAAAGGAGAACGGCGGAAGCCGTTCTCCTTTTGCGTATGCTTTCTTTTTTTACACGTACCGCTGGGAGCCCACGTCGAACACGCCGCGGGTGGTGATGCGCAGCGTGGGGATCACCGGCAGCGCCATGAAGCTCAGGGTCATGAACGGGTCGATGCCCTCGGACACGCCCAGCGCGTAGGCGGCGGCCTTGGCGGCCTCCAGATCGCGGTTCACGTTGACCAGGCTGTCGTCGGACATGATGCCCGCGATGGCCAGCAGCACATCGCTCTTCACCTGACCGTCCTCCACCACGGTGATGCCGCCGTGGTTCTGTACGATGTGGTTGGCGGCGAAGGCCATGTCCTCCTCGTTGGTGCCCACCACGATGATGTTATGGCTGTCGTGGCTGATGCTGGTGGCCACCGCACCCTTCTTCAGACCGTAGCCCTTGATGTAGCCCAGACCGATGTGGTGGGTGTTCTTATGCCGCTCGATCACGGCGATCTTCAGAATGTCGTAATCCACGTCGATGCGGTCGGTGTAGCCGCCGTCGGTGGTGGTGATCTCGCCGCTGACCATGCCAATGACGGCGTGGGGGCGGCTGTCGGTGAAGTCCGCCGCAGTCAGCGGGGCCACATGGAACGTGTCGTGGGCGTGCTTCACCAGATACGGGTCGATCTCCGGCGTGGGGAAGTCCTTCAGCACGCCGTCGCTGTACATCAGCTCGCCCTTCTTGAACACTTTCTCAATGTTGAAGTGCTCGAAGCTGTCGATGACAACGAAGTCCCCCAGATAGCCGGGGGCGATAGCGCCCCGGTTGTTCAGCAGGAAGTACCGCGCCGCGTTGTGGCAGGCGGCCTTGATGGCGGTGATGGGGTCGGCGCCCAGTGCGATGGCCTTCTTGACGATGTAGTCGATATGCCCCTTTTCCAGCAGGTCGTTGGGGTGCTTGTCATCGGTGCAGAACATGCACCGCTCCACGTACTTGTCACACAGCAGGGGGACCAGCGCCTCCAGATTGCGGGCGGCGGTGCCCTCGCGGATCATGATGAACTGGCCCCGCTCCAGCTTGGCGATGGCGTCGGCCAGATCGTGGCACTCGTGGTCGGAGTACACGCCCGCTGCGATATAGGCGTTAAGGTCGTTGCCCTTCAGATCGGGGGCGTGACCATCGATCTTCTTGTGGTGGGCCTGACTGGCCACGATCTTCTCTACCACCTGGGGGTCGCCGTTGATGGTGCCCACAAAGTTCATCATCTCTGCCAGGCCCTGCACCCGGGGATGGTCGTAGAAGGAGTCAATGGCACGGTAGTCCAGGTTGGCGCCGGACTCATCCAGCGGCGTGGCCGGCACGCAGGAGGGCAGCATGAACCGCACATCCACCGGCAGATCCTCCGTGGCCTGAAGCATGTACTCGATGCCGTCGGTGCCCATGACGTTGGCAATCTCGTGGGGGTCTGTGATGACCGTGGTGGTGCCGTGAGGCAGCACAGCCTTGGCGAACTCCGTGGGACTCACCAGCGAGCTCTCCAGATGGATGTGGGCATCCACGAACCCCGGCAGCACGATCTTGCCGGAGACATCCACCTCCACCGCACCGCTGTATTCGCCCATGCCCACGATGAGGCCCTCCGCCACGGCGATATCCCCGTGACACAGCTCATTGGAAAACACGTTGACATAGGTGGCGTTCTTCAGCACCAGATCCGCCGGCTCCCGACCGGCGGCCACGGCGATGACCCGCAGCTTCTTGTTGAGCTTGCGGTTGATTTTCCCGGCGTAGCTTTCCTTGACAGACATATGCAATAGACTCCTTTCCCGGTGCGGCCCTCCAAAGCCATTAGTTTTGTTAATTCTAAATATTACCACAGCTTATAAAGATTGTCCAGCCCTTCTGCTATAAAAAACGTGTGGCAGCCTGCGGGCTGCCACACGTTTTACTTATGTATGCGTTCTTAACGCTTTACTTCACGCTGCCGTCGGCATTGAACACCGGAAGGGGAGCCAGAAACTTGATGTCCTTGCGCGCCGCGGCATCGCCCTCAGCCAGCACGGACACGCGGCCGGCCACAATGCCGCCCGCCAGCTTCACCAGCTCCTCCATGGCGTGGATAGAGCCGCCGGTGGAGATGACATCGTCCATCAGCAGGATGCGCTTGCCGCGGATCATGTCGGCGTCGTCGCGGCCCAGATAGAGCTTCTGTACGCCGGCGGTGGTGATGGACTTATCCTCCACGTGGATGGGATCGGGCATGTATGCCTTGGGACCCTTGCGGGCAATAAAGTACTTGGCGGCGCCGCTCTGGCGGGCCATCTCGTGGATGAGGGGGATGGACTTGGCCTCGGCGGTCAGCATGTAGTCGTAGCTGTCCTGGTCCACCAGCTTCAGCATTTCCCGGGCACAGGCCACCGTCAGCTCTGCGTCGCCGAAACAGATAAAAGCGCCGATATACAGGTCATCCGTGACCTTACAGATGGGCAGATCGCGCTGCAGACCGGCCACGGTGATGGGATAAACAGGCATGATTCAAAACTCCTTTTCAGGCACGGCCGTCATATGGCCGTCTGCCGTCATAGTATGGTCGCACTGCACGAAACAGCAGCAAACCATCGATCAACAAGGGCAAACCGGACTGTCAGCGCGTCTTTCCGGCGCTTTTTGCCCTTTTCGCCTTGGCCTGCGTCAGCAAGCCTGCACCTCAAAAGCCAAAAAACACCTGAAAATCCATCACTGACGGGTGCAAAGCAGCTTTGCCGGAGCAGAAGCGTGCCCGGGCGGGGAAAGACCGGAGGAGGGTACTTGCTGCATCCCCGAGAGTCTTGCCGCTGTATGGGCGTATCACTGCCCGTCAAAGCCGTGCTTGCCTTTGTCGATCGACAGTGTACATTATATTAGCAGCCCAAAAAAAAGTCAAGATTCCGCCGCAATTTTACACGGAAAAGCGGTCATGCTTTGAAGTACGAAAGCACCGGCTGTTTTGTGAAAAATATATCAAATAAGCCGCCGCAGAGTGACGGATTTTTGCTGTGAGTCATTCAACAATATGCACAAAAAAAGCAGGTTTTTTTTTACGGCCCGAAAGGGAGAATTTGGCTGAACACCCCTTGAGAAAAAGGAAAATCGGTGTTATCATCGGGGCAGATGAAGGCGTGGGACACTGCGCCGACATGATTCCGAACGGAACACTTATTTGAGGAGGAATTTAGCTGTGAATAAGTATTTGGCGGACGTTCTGGAGAGCGTCAGAACCAAGCATGGCAACGAGCCTGAGTTCGTACAGACGGTTGAGGAGGTCCTGTCCTCTCTGGAGCCTGTGATCGAGAAGCACCCCGAGTATGAGAAGGTGGACCTGCTGGGCCGCATGGTGGAGCCCGAGCGTATGTTCACATTCCGCGTGGTGTGGTGCGATGATGCCGGCCAGTGGCACACCAACCGCGGCTGGCGCTGCCAGTTCAACGGCGCTATCGGCCCCTACAAGGGCGGCCTGCGTTTCCAGAAGAACGTGTACGAGGGTATCATCAAGTTCCTGGGCTTCGAGCAGACCTTCAAGAACAGCCTGACCGGCCTGCCTATCGGCGGCGCCAAGGGCGGTTCCGACTTCGATCCCGCCGGCAAGTCCGATGCCGAGGTCATGCGTTTCTGCCAGAGCTTTATGACCGCTCTGTACCGCTACATCGGGCCCGACATCGACGTCCCCGCTGGTGATATGGGCGTGGGCGGCCGCGAGATCGGCTATCTGTACGGCCAGTACCGCCGCCTGAAGGGCGTGTGGGAGAACGGCGTGCTCACCGGCAAGGGCCTGAGCTACGGCGGTTCCCTGATCCGTCCCGAGGCCACCGGCTACGGCGCCATGTACTATCTGCAGGAAGTGCTGAAGCACGAGAATGACACCATCGAGGGCAAGAAGATCGCTATCTCCGGCTACGGCAACGTGGGCTGGGGCATCATGAAGAAGGCATCCCAGCTGGGCGCCAAGGTCACCTATTTCGCCGGCCCCGACGGCTACGTTCACGATCCCGACGGCGTTATCACCGACGAGAAGCTGAACTTCATCCTGGAGATGCGTGCCAAGGATCCCATGCACTGCAAGCCCTATGCTGACAAGTTTGGCTGCGAGTTCGTTGCCGGCGAGAAGTGCTGGGGCGTCAAGGATGTTGACGTGTACATGCCCGCCGCCATGCAGAACGACGTCAAGATGGAGTCCGCTGAGAAGATCGCTGCTTCCGGCGTGAAGTACTACATCGAGGTCGCCAATATGCCCACCACCAACGATGCTCTGAACTTCCTGCGTGCGCAGAAGCACATGATCGTTGCTCCCTCCAAGGCTGTTAACGCCGGCGGCGTGGGCGTCTCCGCTCTGGAGATGGCGCAGAACTCCGAGCGTCTGGTCTGGACCGCTGAGGAAGTCGACCATCAGCTGCACAAGATGATGGAGAACATCCACAAGGTGTCCGCCGAGGCCGCCGAGGAGTACGGTCTGGGTTACGATCTGGTGGCTGGCGCCAACATTGCCGGCTTCAAGAAGGTCGCCGAGGCTATGATGGAGCAGGGCTGCTTCTAAGCCGAACGCCATCATCTGTACTAAAGTACATAAAAAGTTCCGGTGCATATGCACCGGAACTTTTTTATTGCATGCGTATGCATCCATATGGTACAATAAAGGCGGTTATTGCACCGTATAACGGCCTTTATTGTACTAAGTTTGCCACTATTTTTGCAGGAGGACACCCTTATGAGAGAAATCCGCCGCGTTGCCATCGCCGGAGCGGGCACCATGGGCTATTCCCTGGCCCAAGCCTTCGCCGCCGCCGGATACCCCGTCCGGCTCTATGACCTCTTCCCCGCCGCCCTGGACAAAGCGCGGGACATGATCGCCTTGAACCAGCAGACCGAGGTGGCCAGCGGCAAGCTGACGGCAGAGCAGTCCGCCGCCCTCATTGGCCGCATTTCCTTCACCGACCGGCTGGAGGAGCTGGCGGACACCGATTTCCTGGTGGAGGCCATCCTGGAAAAGCTGGAGGTCAAGCACGATTTCTACCGCAGGCTGTGCCCCATCGTGGCGGAGGACGCTATTCTGTGCAGCAACACCTCCGGCCTCAGCATTACCAAAATTGCCGAGGCCGTCACCCACCCGGAGCGCTTTGCCGGGATGCATTGGATGAATCCGCCCCACATCATCCCCCTTATCGAGATCGTGGAGGGCGAAAAGACCGCGCCGGAGACGGCGGAGCTGGTGCGCCAGGTGGCGCTGGGTATGAAGAAAAAGCCCGTCATCGTCAAGGACGCCCCCAGCTTCGTGCTGAACCGCCTGCAGCAGGCCATCCTGCGGGAATCCCTCCACATCGTACAGCAGGGCATCGCCAGCCCCGAGGCGGTGGACGACGTGATGAAATACGCCCTGGGCTTCCGCTACGCCTGCTTCGGCCCCTTCGAGACCTGCGACCTGGGCGGCCTGGACATCCACCACAACATCGCCAAATACACCTTCGCCGACCTGTGCAACGCCACCGAGCCCTTCGGCCTCATCAGCGAGTGCATCCAGCACGACCGCCTGGGCGTGAAGAACGGCGCAGGGTTCTATGACTACTCCGACGGCAGAGACGTGGAGGTGATCCGCCATCGGGATCACATGTTCAACAAGCTGGCCCAGTGCCTGTTTGAGGACGAGGATTAAACCATAAGAAAAAGGCAGCCTGCGGCTGCCTTTTTCTTATGAATTTTTCACCAGTCGCAGTTGTCGGCCCGGGAGATGCCGCCCAGCATGCCGCAGGCCAGGGGGAAGTCGTTGATGAGGATGCTGATCTCCAGCTTGTTCTCCCCCGTCAACTCCGCCAGCTTGTCGGTCAGCGCCGTCATGATGGCGTTCTTGGCCGCCTGGGTGCGGTCCGGGATGGCCGTCCAGTCGATGCGCACGATGGGCGCGGTCTTGCGGACGTTCTCGGGATCCATCTCGTGGATGTAGACATACACATTCTTCAGCGGGGTGCTGGTGTTGGCGTGGATGGTGGCCGCGGCGAAATCCATCAGCTCCTGCTTCCACTGGCGGGTGTGCTTTCCGGTAACGGTGACATGAACGTGGGGCATGGTGATATCCTCCTTATGTTGCTGCGGCGCCTGCGCGCCGGTGATCATTCCCCGATGGCCTGACGGACCTTCTGGAGCTTCTCCGCCAGCTGGGCGAAGGCAGTGCAGCTCATGGACTGGGCCGGGTCGCTGAGGGCGGCGGCGGGCCGGTCATGCACCTCGATCAGCAGGCCGTCCGCGCCTGCCGCCACGGCGGCCAGCGCCAGCGGCGGCACCAGCGCCGCGCTTCCCGCCGCGTGGCTGGGATCCACGATCACCGGCAGGTGGGTCATCTGCTTCAGCACCGGGATGACGCTGACATCCAGCGCCGCCCGGCTGGTCTTGGAGAAGCTGCGGACGCCCCGCTCACACAGCACCACATTGGGATTGCCGCCGGAGAGGATGTACTCCGCCGATTGCAGCAGCTCCTCCACCGTGGCGCCCACGGAGCGCTTCAGCAGCACCGGCTTGGGCTGTCCGCCCAGGGCCCGCAGCAGCTCGTAGTTCTGCATGTTCCGGGCGCCCACCTGCAGCATGTCCACATGCTCGAACTGGGGCAGTTGGGCGGCGTCGGTGATCTCCGACACGGTGGGCAGGCCCATCTCCTTTCCCGTCTGGGCCAGCAGCTCCAGCGCAGGCGCGCCGAAGCCCTGGAAGGCGTAGGGAGAGGTGCGGGGCTTATACGCGCCGCCCCGCAGCATCACCGCGCCGGCGGCCTTGACCGACCGGGCCACGGACTGCATCTGGAAGGCGGATTCAATGGCGCAGGGGCCCGCCATCAGGCAGAAGCTTCCGCCGCCGATGGGTACGCCGCCCACGGACACCACCGTGTCCTCCGGATGGTGCTGGCGGGAGGCCAGACGCCACACCGGGGTCAGCCGCTTTACGTCCGCCACATGGGGCAGCGCCAGCAGGTGCTGCTCGTCCAGCGTCCAGGTGGGGCCCACCAGCGTCAGCAGGATCTGGCCGCCGCTGTCGGCCCGTGCCGCGCCGATGCCCTGGCGGCTCAGTTGGATCACCAGAGAGCGGATGGCCGCCTCCGGCGTGCCTTTTTTGATGAAAACCAGCATATATGCCTCCGAAAACGCCGCGAAACCGCGGGTAATGTATCAACTGATATAGTATAGCATGTTTCGCGGAGATTGGCAATATGGGGGTGGAGGGAACAGAAATTCTGACACAAGGGCGTTCTCTTTTTGCCTGCGGGCACTTCGGAGGTCAATAAACTGTTGCAGGGGCGGACAGAGTCGTCCGCCCCTACATATTTTTCCTTCTAATGCGCTGCATTAGATTTCTTAGCGTGGGACATTATTGACAGCATGGTAAAATCTGCTATAATATCCTTGAGGAGAAAGGAGAGATCACAATGTCTGATAACTTTATTCTGAGCTGCTGCTCTACGGTGGATCTGCCCTACAGCTACATGGAGAGCCGCCATATTCCGGTGCTGTTCTATACCTATGTGGTGGACGGCGTGACGTATGACGACGACATGGGGCGGGATCCCCAGGCGCTGCCCCGGTTCTATCAGTTCCTTCGGGAGGGCAGGCTGCCCCAGACCAGCCAGATCAATGTAGCGCAGTACGCCGAGTTTTTCGAGAGCCTGCTGCAGCAGGGCGATGTGCTGCACATCGCGTTTACCTCCGGCCAGTCCGGCTCGGTGCACAACGCGTTCCTGGCGGCGGATATGCTGAAGGAGAAGTACCCCGACCGGAAGCTGGTGGTGATCGACTCCCTGTGCTCGTCCTCCGGCTACGGACTGCTGGTGGACACGGTGGCCGATATGCGGGACGCGGGCGCGACGCTGGATGAGGCGGCCCAGTGGGTGCTGGACAACCGCAACAAGGTGCATCACCAGTTCTTCTCCACCGACATGACCCAGTTCCGGCGCACAGGCCGGGTGTCCGGCGCGGCGGCGGCCATCGCCACGGTGCTGAACATCTGCCCGCTGATGCGGCTGGACAACAAGGGCGCCATCAAGGCCTACGACAAGGTGCGGGGCAGGCACAAGGCCATCGAGGCCACGGTGGACGCCGTGGAGGAGCATGCCCAGGGCGGCCGGGAATACGACCAGCGGTGCTGGATCTGCCATTCCCAGTGCCCGGAGCTGGCCCAACAGCTGGCCGACGCGCTGGGTGAGCGGTTCCCCCATGTGAAGGGCCATATCCGCATCTGCGACATCGGCACCATCATCGGCAGCCACGCCGGGCCGGGCACGGTGGCCGTGTTCTTCTACGGCGACGAGCGCCCGGAGATGGCGTGAGGCGTTAGTAACAAACCGCCCGCCGTTCGATGGAACGGCGGGCGGTTTTCGTGTA
>ERZ826242.3541-NODE-3541-length-11107-cov-11.955212_pt1 | contig 11107 bp, 9 predicted proteins | sample MGYA00519871_ERZ826242 | MGnify/ENA primary metagenome ERZ826242 (study PRJEB31778, sample SAMEA3449226) | human gut metagenome | biome: human gut; feature: human-associated habitat; material: faeces | place: United Kingdom | collected 2010/2012 ...
AACGAAAAACTCCCGCCGCACGATTCCGCTGACCCGCACAATGGCAGACGAGCTTACCCGCTGGAAACAGCAGCAGGCGCAGGATAAGATTCGGGCAGGGGATAAGTACACCGACTATGGCTTCATCGTCACCAACGAATTCGGTCACTACTTTGAGCAGAAAACATTCAAGGACTACTATGACCGCCTGTTGAAGGATGCCGACATCGGACACTTTACCTTCCACGCCCTGCGACATACCTTTGCCACCCGTGCGCTGGAGCGCGGCATGGACTACAAGACCCTGTCAGCCATCCTCGGTCATTACTCCGTAGCATTCACAATGGACACCTATGTTCACAGCATGGACGAACACAAACGGCGCGAAATGGACAAGATGGACGATATGTTCGGGATGCAGTACAGTATCTCCGTAGAGAACCAGCCCTACCCTGTACTCTGCACCTTATCCCCGGACGGCTGCACCGCCCATGTTCCTGACTTCCCCAAAATCGTCATCACTGCATCAACATTAGACGCCGCCCTGCTCGAGGCCAAGCAGCAAATCCAAAAGGCCCTGCGCCAATACAAGAACCCGCCCATTCCCACCAAACAGGAACAGATCGTCGTGCCAAACAACAGCGTGTTGGTACTCGTCAAGGCAAGCTGACCGCACCGACCGCTCCTATATTTACCTGCCAACTCCGCAAAATTTATCCACAAAAAGCGCCCGGGCGGTTGAAAAATTCAGCCGTCCGGGCGCAGTCATTTTTCCGTTTTGAGGTCATTTTGGGGTCAAAGTTAGCAGCTTGTTACCACTTTTGCCATAATGTAGAAAAAAGCTCGTTGAAACTTGTCGTTTCAACGAGCTTTTGTTGGTTGCGGAGACAGGACTTGAACCTGCGACCTCCGGGTTATGAGAAATCTAAAAATCGTGCGTTACAGTGCTGTTTTGTTGGGTTTGGTGGTATTGCGTACCAAGGCTCAGAACGGATTTTGTCCCATGTGTACAAAGGAGTGCTGCATGGTGCTGACCCGTTCCAAACCCTTTTGGGGGCAGTTTTGGGGGCAAAATGGCAAGGCGGATTCTGACTCGCAACGCTCAAATAAATGCGCAGCTTTGGTCTAATTGAGAAATGCGGATACCAACATCACGAGGTTTTCGCACAGGAAAAGCTCAATGAACCAATATATAAATTTTGCTCTCTATACAGAAGTTGTACACAAGCACTACTCCACGCCATTCCCATACACCGCCCCTGTCACCGTGAGAAACGCCCCTGTTTGGGCGCATTCGCGGTGCATCGGCGTGGTTCTCGTCCAGCCTAATACCACCCTAAATTCCCCGCTTTCCGGGGATTTTTTGTTTTGCCATAATGGGATTTACCTAAACTGGATTTTCCTGTACAGGTAAATCCAACACAAATAAATACTAAATAAATTAAATACTAAGATACTATCGTATCCTATCCGTAAAACCGCAAAAAGTTGGATTTTTTCCTCTGTGGTCTTGCGGCGATGCGTACAACTTAACACTAGAGAGTACAACTTACGATTGCCTTGGCACTTTGTGCGTGATATAATTTAATCACAGGCAAACTTCGACACCACAACAAAACCATATCGGCAGGTGATACCGTGAATCTGAATGACTTACTCTTGGAGGGTTCCTCCGTTGACTACAAGGAAGCACTGGAAACAAAGAAGCCTCGCAGCTGGCTGAAATCAGTTTCTGCATTTGCCAACAGCTTTGGCGGGCATATCGTGTTTGGCGTCCGCGATAACCCGCGTGAAGTATGCGGTCTGGATAATCCGCAGGAAGTCATCAGCAAAATCACGGAGCTAATCAAGGCGCGCATCGACCCGACGCCCCGGTATCAGCTTCACGCCTTTGCCGAAGACGATAAAATCTGCATCGACTTGGAAATTCAAAACGGCCCTGCCTATCCGTATTATTACCGTTTCGAGGGTGTCTGTGTCGCCTACATCCGCAATGGTGATCAGTCTGAGGAAGCATCCCGTCAGCAGCTAAGCGCCTTGATTTTAAAGGGCATGAATAAAACCTTCGATGCCCTGCCGTCGCCTTATCACATGGGAGATGTCAGCTTTACGTTGTTGGCTGCCACCTTCAAGAACGCTCTTAAAGAAGATTTCCAACCCGACAAGGATTTGCTTTCTACCACCCTTGTCACCGAGGACGGTCAAATCACAAACGGCGGCTTGCTATTATGTGATCAGGGCGTGCTGTCGCAGTCGCGTATATTTTGTACCCGCTGGAAAGGCACACACAAAGGCAACATCGATGCTGATGCGCTGGACGACAAGGAATATCAGGGAGCCAGCCTAATCTCTCTGCTGCAAAACGCGGAGGACTTCATCCGCAACAACAGCAAAAATCCGTGGAGCATCCGCGGCATGACCCGCGAAGAACGCAGCGACTACCCCTACAAGGCTGTCCGCGAGGTACTGGTAAATGCGTTAATCCATCGCGATTATCAGGTGCTTGGCTCGGAAATCCACATCGAAATGTTCGATGACCGCATGGAGATTTCCTCACCGGGCGGCATGGCCAATGGACGCCGCATCCAAGACATGGACCTGCGGCACATTCCCTCCATGCGGCGCAATCAGGTCATTTCAGATGTATTTTCCCGCCTGCGCTACATGGAACGGCGCGGCAGCGGCATTGACCGCATTATGACCTCCTACGCCGAGTGTGCGCAAAAGCCGATATTTTACTCCGACAGCACGTTTTTCCTTGTAACGCTGCCCAATCGAAGCGTCGCAGCGCCAGCGCAGCTTTCTATGGATTCCGAAAACGTGGAAACCTCCGCGCAAAACATGGAAACCACCATCAAAAACGTGGAAACTTCTACACACAATGTGGAAACTTCTGCATTCTCCACCCCTATTGAAAAGCTGGAGCATGACTTATCCAAGCTGCGGATGCAGGCATCCACAAAGGAAAAGATACTGGAATTGTTCCGCCGCTATGGATATGAATACGAATTCCGCACCAGTCATGTTGCGGATGTATTCCACGTCAAAAACAGCCGCGCCAATCTGGTGATTCGGGAGCTGACTGCCGCCGGGATTCTTGAATCATCCCATTACGGCATGTACTGTTTTCGCAAGAAAGTCTAAGATTCAATAAGCAGATTCGTCCATGTGTGCTCTGTAGAACTTTATGTTATATTGGTCGTTGCATAGACTAAATTAAAATCCGAAGCACAAAAAGCAGAGTCACTGTCGGCTCTCTGCAGTCGGCAGTGACTCTGTTTTCTTTTTACAGGAAAGTTTTACGAGAAGGAGAACTGCGAAACTTATTTCATAACTTCTTCAACGCTGACCTTGCGGTTCTCGCGCAGAGAAAGGGTGGCTGCGTCTGCGGTGGCGATAGCTGCACGGGCAGCTTCACCGGTCATCAGCGGCTTGAACTCATCCGGGATGGGATCACCGTGCATCACACCATTGAAGAACTCCATCTCTGCGTTCATGATGCTGTTCAGCCACATCGGCGGCTTTTTGCCGGGATGGCCGTACTGGATAGCGCCATCCATCTCGGTGCTGTGGTAGATGCGGGTACGGTCATCATCGATTTCCTTGTTCGCGTGGACGCAGTAATGCTCTTCGGTACCATCGGCCAGCTTGACCGTCATGCCGACATTGCACATATCGATGCGAATGGCGCCCTTGGTGCCCTGAATCAGGACGTAATGCTCAGGCCAGTGGAAGGCAGAACCATACTCGACGATGGCGTAGGTATTGTTGCCGAACTCCAGATTCAGGAACAGCATATCGTCCTCATCGCCAAACTCAGGGCCGGAGTGGGCAACATTGCCGCCGGTCATGGTAACACGGGTTGCGGGTCCCATGATGAACTGGATGCAGTCCAGCTCATGGATGTGGTGATACAGATGGCCGCCGGACTTGGAGCGGATCTTCTTCCAGCTGATAGAGGGCTGCGGCTCCTCCCAGCCGTTACGGGCGGAGTGGGCATACAGCACCTTGCCGATGCGGCCTTCCTGAATGAACTTTTTGGCAAGACGGACGCCGTGGAAGAAGTTCATGACGTGACCGGCCATAAAGACCACATTATTTTCCTTGCAGGTGTTGACCATCTCATCGCAGTCTGCATAAGAAAGGGCAATGGGCTTCTCGCAGAAAACGTTCTTATGGTTGCGGGCAGCTTCCAGCACCGGTTCCTTGTGCAGATAGTTGGGGGTTGCCACGATAACGGCGTCCACATCCGGACGGGCGCAGATGCTTTCCAGACTGGACTCATTGTCGCAGCCAAGTTCGGCGGCGATGGCAGCGCCGTTTTCGGGATCATAGACGGCAACGATCTTTGCCCCCTCTTTAGTTTTCATGATGCGGCCCAGTTCAGCGCCAAAGTAGCCTGTACCTACGATTGCATAACCTACGGTTTTCATACTGTAAAACTCCTTTTATACTTGTGTTATTTTTACTTGACAGCGCCGTCGGACAGGCCGCCGGCCATCTTATTTTGGATAAAGCAGAAGAAGATGATGGAGGGAACGACCACGATAGCGCAGGCAGCCATCAGGGCGCCCCAGTTCAGGATATCGGCACCCTCCAAGGTCTTAACGGCAACTGAGATCGTAGTTTTGTCGGAGCTGCTCATCAAAATCATGGAGTAGAGGTATTCATTCCATGCATTGATAAAAACATAGATCGCAGTGGCAACGATGCCGGGAGAAACCAGCGGCAGCACGATCCGGACAAAGACCTGCAGCTTGTTGGCGCCATCAATGCGGGCTGCTTCCTCAATACCGATGGGCACAGTCTTGAAGAAGCCGACCAGCATCCATACGGCGTAAGGAACGCTGAATGAAAGGTAAACCAGCATCAGGCCGATACGGGTATTGGTCAGGTTCAGCTTGGCCATGACCATGGCATACGGGATGACCAGCATGATGGAGGGGAACATATAGGTAGTGACCAAGATCTTGGTCATTACATTGCCCAGCTTTGGGAAGAAACGGACTACACCGTAGGCTGCCAGCGAGGAAATGATGATGGCTACCACCGTGGTGCTGCCCGCAATGATAAGGCTGTTGCGAATATTGACGGTGAATTTCAGGGTGAACAGGACCGTTTTAAAATTTGCCAGTGTCCATTGGATAGGCCAGATCTTTGTGGGGTTGTTCAGCATCTCGCTGCTGCTTTTAAAGGCAGAAACCAGCAGCCACAGCAGTGGGAACACAGCCACGATTGACAGAAGGATCAAATAGACATTGGAAACTATATCGCCGAAGCGTCTTCCTTTTTTCATGCCTGATCCTCCTTTTCCCAATGTGTGATAACTGCAAAATAGATAAGGCAAACCGCAATAAGGAATGCAAGCAGAATGATCGATGCTGCAGATGCGCGGCCAACAAGCTTGTTCGTCCAACCAAGGTCATAGATGTACAACGGCATCGTGGTTGTCATACTGGCCGGACCACCGGCAGTGGTCATGAAAATGATATCGAAGTTGTTGAACACCCAGATGGTGCGCAGCACGACCAGCAGGCCGACAACGACTTTGATGTGCGGTACGGTAATGTGGATAAAGGACTGCCAGGAACTTGCACCATCGATCAAGGCGGCTTCGTACTGATCCTGCGGCACGGTCTGCAAAGCAGCGTAGACATTGACCATGATCATGGGGGCACCGAACCAGATGTTAATGAACACCAGCGTGGGCAGCACCAGTTTAGGGTCGCTCAGGAATTGCAGCATCCCATCGGACAAGCCCAGCTTCATCAGCATAGTGGGGATATAACCCTGAATGCCGTTGAGCATCCATTTCCATACCAGTGCGATAGCAATGGAGGGAAACGCCCAAGGGATGATCATACATATGCGGTAGATGGGGCGTGCTATGGGATTGCTGATGCGGTTCAGAGCCAGTGCGGCAGAGAAACCGATCAGAATCTGACCGGTGAGACTGAAGAAAGTCCAGACCAGCGTCGTTAGGAACGCCTTGCCGAATGCAGGATCCGTAAAGATTTTTATGTAGTTGTCGATCCCTTTGAATGCGTATGTTGACTTTATCAAGGTCTTGTTGGTAAAGCTGTACAGCAAGGTCGAGCACAGCGGGTATACCAGCAGACAGAGAACAACCAGCATGGCAGGGGCCACAAACAGCCAGCGCGTAAGGTTACGGTCCTTTTTCGCCGGTCTGGATTGTGGAGTGCGCGTAATTTCTTTCAATATAGTATCCTCCCGGTCATTTTTGCCACAAAGAAAGCGGGGAGGGTGGGTCCTCCCCGCCTAACGTGAAGCTATCAGCTGATCATCGTATCAAAGATGTCGTTGAGTTTATCCTCCGCAGCTTTGGCAGCCGTTTCCACATCGGTGCCGTTGGTGATGATATCTTGGAACATTTCCTCGATAACGCCCTGAGAGGTCAGGTAGCTGGCCTGTGCACTGGGGCCGTGCTCAAAGCCGATGGCATGGCCTTCATCAACGGCAGTCTGGATCACATCCACGCAGTCGGAGTATTCCTTGATGGTGTCATCGTTCAGGTAATCGGAGTTGGTGGCGATGTCCTTCAGAGCGGGCAGCATGCCAACGGGGACGGAGTGAATGAATTCAACGTAGTTGTCCGTATCATACAGGTACTCGATAAAGGCCTTGCAGATTTCGGGGTGCTTGGCGTTCTTCCAGACGACCAGAGGAATGTGGGAGGCTTCGGCGCTGTAGATGGGGTCGCTGTCGGTTATGCGGGGCAGCGGAGCGCAGCGGACATACTGGGCGATCTCCGGGGTGTTGTTCTGCACACCGCCGATCATGAAGCCGGAGTTGAAGTCAAAGGCAGTCTTGCCCTGATAGAACAGCGTAGCGTGATCGTTGACCGTGTAGTTGATGGTCTCAGCGGGAGAGCAGTTCTTGTAGACTTTCAGCCAGAAGTTGATGCCGTCGATGGCTTCCTTGCTGGTCAGGTTAGCAGTCAAGTCATCATTCAGCAGGCTGCTGCCGGCACTGACAACGTAATAGTTCAGGTAGCGGGTGCTCAGCAGATCGTTGGGGCTGCAGGAGAATGCTGCGCCATACTGGCCGTCTTTGGTCAGGGTCACTGCGGCATCATAGAACTCGTCCCAAGTCTTGGGGACTTCCAGCCCGGCTGCTTCCAGCAGGTCGGTGCGGTACCACATGACCTGTGCGTGGGAGTAATACGGCACACCGTAGGTGGCGCCATCGCTGGTCATATCGGCCAGCGCGTTAGCAGAGAAGCGGTCGCGGCCAATGTCGTCAACCATATCATCTATCGGGGTCAGGACATCAGCGTTCATCATCTCAACGACTTCACCGGTACCCTGAGCCGTGCTCATATCGGGCAGGTCGCCCGTTGTCAGGCCGGCATTCCACTTGGTGTTGAAGTCGCCCCAAGAGTAGGTCTCGATGTTGATCTTAACGCCGGGGTTGGCTTCCATAAACTTATCGGCGGCCTTCTGGACGGCCTCCATGCGGGCACCCTGCGTGAAGGAATGCCAGAAGGTGATCTCGCCCTCCAGCGGCGCGTCGGACTCTGCCGTGGAAGAAGCCTCCGTGGAAGCAGCAGTGCTGGTGTCGGCCGTGCTGGCCGCCGTTGAAGAGGAGCCGCCGCAGCCGGCCAGCAGGGACGCTGCCATACCGGCGGCCAGCAGAGATGCAAGTGCTTTTTTCATGTGTTTGACCTCCTGTGATCAAATCTGTTGTGTTCTTGTGTGTTCTTGGTGGTTGTCTTTTTGCGCAAAAAGATGCTGTCAGGATTCCGTTTTTTTGTAAGTTCTGTACTTACCGTGTGCCTATATTATACAGTTTTCACTTTTCCTTTACCAGCCAAAAAAGTGCGTAAAAATAAAATAATACGCTCAAAATTTGAGCGTATTATTTTTCTGCTTAAAAATATTCGGTCAAACTTTGTGCATAACTTACAAATTTAGGTCATGCTTCCCGGGAAGTCCGGCGGTACTCCTGCGGTGTCACACCGAACACTTCCTTAAAACATTTGGTAAAGTAGCTTGGCGCTTCATAGCCCAACTCGTAGGCGATCGCAGATACCGGCTCGTTGGTCACCAGCAATTTGCGGGCTGCGTGGGTCATCTTGGTTTCCCTTATAAATTCATACAGCGTTTTCCCCGCCTGTTCCTTAAAAAGACGGCGTAGAGTGCTCTCGCTGATTTCTGCCATATCGCAAAGCTCTTTGGTTGTATAGTTTTTTTCTAGGTGGCTGATGATGGTGTCTAGGATTATGGTGATACGCGGGTCGTTTTTCTGGGTAGCGGATTTGACGGCACGGCGGCGGATGCTTTCAATATCAAAACGCGCCTCCATCTTTTTGCGATCTTCTTCCAGTGTCTCATCCTTGTCAAAGTTATCCAGCGAAACGCGAGCCAGCTGTGCACAAATCAAGTTCAGGTAACCGCGTATTTCCAAATACTTAAAGGTGGTTTTAGTCAGTGCGCTGGCGTAGGCTTTTTCAAAGTAGGTCCGCATTTCCGGCATATCGGAAAAATTGTGCAGGAACGGAACGTTCCACAAAGCGCACAGCATATCTGTGTCTGCCAGTTGGACAGAGCCGACAAACCGGATACTGATAAACGCGATTTCCTCTTTGGCTGCGCAGGACAATACACTTCCCTGCGGAATGTAAAAGACATCGTCCGGCCCGACATCATACGATGTATCCCCCAGAGAGAAGACCGCTGTCCCGGAAATAACATAGCGAATCAGCGAGTAAGGGACCGTTGAGCCGGGATACCCCCAGTTCTTAGAAAACCTGTATTTGTCAACATACAAGAAAATGGGGGAGTAATCGGAATAGATGGCATTCATAGACGTTCACCTCTTTCGTAGGCCATATGGATTCTACGCACATTGTAGCAGAGTCTTTTCCAAAAAGCAAACAAAACGCGCATTTTTTAGACGTATATTTTTATTTTTGAACATTTTTTCTACTATACTTCAAACTTCAAATTGTTATACTGAATATAAGGTTCTCAAAATCATACCCGTCAAAGAATAATTTCATTTTTTATAAAAAGGAGATCTCACCTATGAAAGACATCAACAAATACCGCGGCATCATCCCCGCCTTCTACGCCTGCTATGCATCGGACGGCTCCATCTCCACCGAGGGCGTCAAGGCACTGACCCGCCACCTGATCGCCAAGGGCGTCAAGGGCGTCTACGTCGGCGGTTCCTCCGGCGAGTGCATCTACCAGCACCCTGACGAGCGCAAGGCCGTGCTGGAGGCCGTCATGAGCGAGGCCAAGGGCAAGATCACCGTCATCGCCCATGTCGCCTGCAACAACACGGCGGACTCCGTCGAGCTGGCCGCCCACGCCGAGAAGTGCGGCGTCGATGCCATCGCGTCCATCCCGCCGATCTACTTCCACCTGCCCAACGACTCCATCGCTGCCTACTGGAACGCCATGAGCGCCGCCGCGCCCAACACCGAGTTCGTCATCTACAACATCCCGCAGCTGGCCGGTACCGCTCTGACGATGCCCCTGCTGAACGAGATGCTCAAGAATCCCAACGTCGTCGCGGTCAAGAACTCCTCGATGCCGACGCAGGACATCCAGATGTTCAAGGATGCCGGCATTCAGGCGCGCGGTGAGGACGGCTTCGCGGTCTTCAACGGCCCGGACGAGCAGTTCGTCTCCGGCCGCGTCATGGGCGCAGACGGCGGCATCGGCGGCACCTACGCCGTCATGCCGGAGCTGTTCATCCGCATGAACGAACTGATCGAACAGGGCGACATCCCCGCCGCCCGCGCCATCCAGTACAAGGCAGACCGCATCATCTACAAAATGTGCGAAGCCAAGGGCAACCTGTACGCCGTCATGAAGGAGATCCTGCGCCGGATGTACGGGCTGGATCTGGGCGGTGTGCGCGCCCCGCTGGCGAACCTTGCGCCGGAGGACGAGGCCATCGTCGCCGAGGCGCAGCGCATGATTGAAGAAGCCGTCGCGGCACTGTGAGGAGCGCAGCATGATCGTAGATTCGTTTGATTACATCGCCTGTTACAAGGGGCTGCACCCCAATCTGGACACGGCGATCGACTGGCTGAACAGCCATACCCTTGACGCGCTGGAAAACGGTAAGACCATCATCGACGGCGACAAGGTGTTTGTCAACGTGATGGACGCCGACCTGCGCGAGGCCGAGGGCGCAGCCTTCGAGTACCACCGCCGCTACGCCGACCTGCAGATCAATCTGACCGGCAGCGAGCACTGGGGCTGGGCGTCCGAGGGCAAGGACGAGGGCGCGTTCGACGAAGCCGCCGACTGCGGCTTCAAGTCCGGTGCCGAGCACGCCGGCGGCGTTTTGGGCGGCGGGCGGTTTGCCATCTTCTTCCCCGGCGAGCTGCACAAGCCCAGCTGCAAAAGCGAAGGCTGTGACCACGTAAGAAAAGCCGTGGTCAAGATTTTGATGAGATAAGAAAAGCCCCATGCCTTCCCCCCATGGGGGAAGGCTTTTTGCGTATGGAAAGGAGTTACCACCATGACCCACGAACAAATTTTCAACCAAATCAAGGGCGGCCTTATCGTCTCCTGCCAAGCGCTGGAGCACGAGCCGCTGTACACGAAAGAGGGCGGCGTCATGCCGCTAATGGCGAAGGCCGCCGCCCAGTCCGGCGCTGTCGGCATCCGCGCCAACACGGTGCGCGACATCACCCAGATCAAGCAGGTCGTGGATTTGCCGGTCATCGGCATTATTAAAAAGGATTACCCTGACACGCCGATGTACATCACCGTCACGATGAAGGAGGTCGACGAGCTCGTCGCCTGCGGCGTGGACATTCTGGCTGTGCAGGGCACCGGTGCCCTGCGCCCCAACGGGCAGACCAGCGCCGAGTTCATCCGTTCCATCAAGGAGAAGTACCCCGACCAGCTCGTTATGGCCGACTGCGACAACATTGAAAACGCGCTTGCCTGCGCCGAGGCGGGCGCAGACTTCGTCGGCACGACGATGCGCGGCTACACACCGGAGACGAAGGGCATCGACGACGTCGACTTCGGCTTCATCGCCCAGCTGGCGCGGGAGTGCCCGGCCAAGGTCATCGCCGAAGGCCACATCCACACGCCGGAGCAGGCCGTGCAGGCGCTCTACGCCGGTGCGTTCGCCCTCG
>ERZ826242.3557-NODE-3557-length-11064-cov-2.065764_pt1 | contig 11064 bp, 10 predicted proteins | sample MGYA00519871_ERZ826242 | MGnify/ENA primary metagenome ERZ826242 (study PRJEB31778, sample SAMEA3449226) | human gut metagenome | biome: human gut; feature: human-associated habitat; material: faeces | place: United Kingdom | collected 2010/2012 ...
GCCTGCACGACGAACTGATCCATAAGGACTGGTTCCAGACCCTGCCGGACTTCAACGCATACGTCGTGCGCAAGGAGCAGGCCCTCCGCCGCCGGATCGGAGGAGAATTGGCCCTGGAGGAGCTGTTGTTGGCCCCTGCAAAGAAGGCCCACTTTCAGGTGGCATTGCTGGTAAGCGCCAAATGGCCTGTGGTGCTTTTGCGGGTTACAGAGGACGGGATGCTCTGCCGCTATGGAACGGAAACGTTGCTTGTTTCCTGCCTGGCCCTGCCACCGGAAGAATCGGCGGAGCCGGCGCATCTGCTGGCAGTGCAGCGCGCCTGCCGCCGGCACCGGGCGGATCGTGGCGTTGTGTGCCTCACGTGTAAGTGTTCCGTGGCAGCCAAAAAGTATGCGGAGGATAACCTTTTCCCCCTGCGCCTGATGGAGCGGGAGGAATTGCTGGCGCTGGCCGGTCAGGCCTGGCCCGCCACGGACGAACAGCTGGTGGCCCTGGGAAAACGCAAGAAAAAAGGCTTTCCCCTGGCCGCGCTGCTGGAACGCATGCTGCGGCGGGAGAAAGCCAGAAGGTATGTCTTGTACGGTACCGGGCTGGTGCTGATGGGATTGAGCATCGGCGGATGGTGGTACTTCACCCCTGGAGCGGCATGCATCCTGCTGGGAATCCTGTGCCGGTATCTGCCGCGCCGGACGGAGACACTCTAGGCTCTTCGGCCTTACTCCTGCACGAAGCGCTCCACCAGCGCAACCAGGGCGTCTACTTCCTCCTCCGTGTTGTAAATGCCCACGGAAGCACGGAGCGCGCCGGAACGCAGCGTGCCAAGCCAGGTGTGCATGGCCGGGGCGCAGTGGAGCCCGCCGCGCAGGGCAAAGCCGGCCTGATCCAGGCTATCGCTTAATGCTCCGCCGTCCATCCTGCGGGGCACAAAGGATGTGATGCCTACCCGCGGCGCATCGGGATGTCCCAGGCAACGAATCCCGGGGATATGCTCCAGCCCCTCCCGGAGGCGGCGGTTCAGTGCATCCTCATATTCACGGATTTCCGCCAGGTGCGCACGGACAAAGCGTATCCCCAGGAGCAGCCCGGCGATATTGGGCAGGGGAAGGGTCCCGCTCTCATAGCGGTCGGGAAGGCTCTCCGGCTGCTCCATGCTCTCGGAAACAGAGCCGGTGCCGCCACGTACCAAGGGTTCTGGACAGACGCCGCGGCGCAGCACAAGCAGCCCAACCCCATGGGGACCCAACAGGCCCTTGTGCCCGGGCATGGCAATCATGTCTGCGTTCAAGGCGTGCAGGCTTACATCCAGCACACCCGCGGTTTGCGCCGCATCCACCAAGAGAGGCACGCCGTTTTCCTGACAAATGGCGCCCAAACGGCTTATGGGCTGGATCACGCCCGTCACGTTGCTGGCATGGCAAAGGACTACCAGGGCTGTCCTGGGCCCGATGGCACTTTGAAGCGTATGCGGCTGCAGGATGCCCATGGGGTCGGGCGTGAGGACACGCAGGGTAATTTGCCCCGTGGAGGCCAAGTGGTACAAGGGGCGCATGACGGCGTTGTGTTCGCCGTGGGAGCAAATCACCTCGTCACCCTGATGCAACGTGCCCAAAATGGCAAGGTTCAGTGCCTCCGTACAGCTGGGGGTAAAGATCACCTGCTCGGAGGATTCAGCACCCAGCAGCTGAGCGGCTTCCTCCCGGCAAGCTTGTACAACCCGGCCTGCACACAGGGATAAGCGATGCCCGCTGCGCCCGGGATTGGCTCCCAGCTTTTCCAGGGTGCCTGTCATGGCGCGGATGACCTGGGGTGGCTTGGGGAAGCTGGTGGCGGCGTTGTCAAAATAAATCATAGCCATCTCTCCTTTGGCGGAAATCCAACGGTAAACGCACCGCTGCGGCCGCGGTGGTATATCCTATGGAGGAGGGGAGGAGGAATTGACATGAGAGAAGAAATTTTTGGTATTGCTTCATTCCGTTCCCGGCAGCAGGTGATGCAGCTGGAGTCTGCGCTGCGCCGCATGGGGGTCCCGGCCAGCATTGTAACTACGCCCCGGGACGTATCCCTGGGATGTGGACTTTCGGTGCGCTTTGAGCTATCGGATGCCAGCGCGGTTCGTGACGTGTATCAGCATACGCGCCCCGGAAATCTGATCGGCTTTTACCAGGTGCGTCGGGACATGCATGGAGAAACCAGCGTCTATCCCTTACGTATGGAGGATATAAGACCTTACTGAAAAAATGGCGCGGCCATGCCTTGCGGCCGGATCAGGCGGACCGCTACCACTGCTGAGCAGGCTGCCGGTAGGGGATATTTTTCTGTACTGGCCATCTTGCATCCGGCAAGAATAGCGGTATAATATAGGAATCTGCGAAAGAAAGAGGGCATCCATCATGCTTTTTTCCAAAGAGGATCTGCGCCGCCTGCTCATGCCGCTCATGCTGGAGCAGTTGCTGGCTGTTACCATCGGCATGATGGATACCATGATGGTTTCCACTTGCGGGGAAGCCGCAGTGTCGGGAATCTCCCTGGTAGACTCCATTAACGTCCTGCTGATCAATATGTTCTCCGCGCTGGCCACCGGCGGTGCGGTGGTGGCTTCCCAATATCTGGGCCGTAAGGAACGGGAAAACGCCAGCATGGCATCCAAGCAGCTTTTTTATACGATCCTGCTGGTATCCGGTACCATTATGGTGATTTTTCTGGCACTGCGGTATCCGCTGCTGAAACTGATCTTTGGACACATCGAAGCGGCCGTCATGGCCAACGCGGAGACATATTTCCTTATCACGGTAATTTCCTATCCGTTCCTGGCGCTCTACAATGCCTCCGCAGCGCTGCTCCGCGCCATGGGCAATGCCAAGGCATCGCTGATGACGTCCCTCATCATGAATATTATCAATGTGGTGGGGAATGCCATCTTGATTTATGGCTTCGGTTGGGGAGTGGCAGGTGCCGGCATCGCAACCCTGGCCTCCCGCATTGTGGGCGCGGCGGTAATGCAAAAGAGTCTGAGCAGACCGGACAACCTGATTCCGTGTCCCGATTTTCGCAAATTTGAATGGCGGGGGGATATGGTAAAGCGCATCCTTTCCGTGGGTGTGCCCACGGGGCTGGAGAGCGGCTTTTTCCAGCTGGGAAAGCTGGTGCTTTTGCGTATGGTGAGCACCTTTGGTACGGCCAGCATTGCGGCCAACGCAGTTGGCAACAGCCTCACGACCCTGCAGGTGCTGCCGGGCAACGCCATTGGTTTGGGCATGGTAACGGTGGTGGGGCGTTGCGTGGGCGCAAAAGAATTCGGCCAGGCGCGCACCTATGTGAAAAAGCTCATGCTGATGGCTTACGGCTATATGAGCGTACTGAACGTGGTGCTCCTGATCTGCACGGGCTGGCTAACGGGACTGTACAACCTTACCCCGGAGGCCGATGCCATGGCCAGACAGATTATCACCATCCACGGCATCGGGAGCATTTTCCTCTGGCCCACGTCCTTTGTGCTGCCCAATGCGCTGCGCGCTGCCAATGACGCACGGTTTACCATGACGGTTTCGTGCATTTCCATGGTGCTGTTCCGCATTGTGTTCGGGTTTTTACTGGCACAGCAGTTTGGCATGGGGGTTATTGGCGTATGGCTTGCCATGCAAATCGACTGGGTGTTCCGGATCATATGCTTTGTGTGGCGCTTTCTTAGTGGAGTATGGGAGAAGAAACAGCTTATCTGATTCCGCGCGGTGCAAACGTGGCATGGTAGAGCCCGCCTGAACTTGATATGGACTGGCCTTTACGGGCAAAATGCACGCTCCATCAAGTGAGCTTTCCATGCGTGCAGGGAGAGAGGCTGCGACGCTTTTGGATGCCTTCCCAGGGAATTGGTTCACATAAGCCTTTCGGATAAAATTTCCATGGAAAACTTTCTGCCTTTCCGGGCACGCTATGCCCACAGAAAGGTGGAGTGTTGCCATGCTGAAAAGGAAAACCCGCTGCGCGGCGCTGCTGTTGGTCGCTGCGCTATTCATCCCTTCCCTGGCCGCGGCGGCGCCGCTGGAAGACGGCCTGCCCATTGAAATCACCTCGCCCGCGGTTATCCTGGCGGAGGCGGAAACCGGCACGGTCATTTTTGAGAAGAATGCCGACGAGCGGCGCGAAGTGGCTTCCATCACCAAGCTGATGACGGCGCTGCTTGTCTTTGAGGCACTGGAGGATAACGACATTGCCCTGACGGACCAGGTAACGGTTTCTCAGCGTGCCGCGGCCATGGAGGGCAGTCAGGCTTTGCTGGATGCCGACACGGACTATAAGCTGGAGGATTTGCTGCGTACCATGATTATGGCCAGTGCCAACGACAGCGCCGTGGCATTGGCGGAATACCTGGCCGGGACAGAAGAAAACTTCGTTCAGCGGATGAACGAGCGCGCTCAGGCCCTGGGTATGGACGATACCCATTATGTAAACTGTACCGGCTATCCCCAGGAGGGACAGTATACCACCGCGCGGGATGTCATGACCCTTTCCTGCGAGGTCAGCCGACATCCAGCCTATCATACCTATGCCAGCGTGTGGGTGGATACCCTGGTGCATCCCAGTGGCCGCACCACGGACCTGACCAATACCAACCGCCTGGTCCGCTTCTACGAGGGCTGCGATGGGTTCAAAACAGGGTCCACCGACGCGGCAAAGTATTGTGTCAGCGCAACTGCGGAGAAAAACGGCATGCGCCTGATTGCCGTGGTGCTGGGGTGCGAAAACAGCCAGACACGCTTTAACGAAGCACGCAGTATGCTGGAATATGGCTTTGCCACCTATCAGCGCGCTACCATTGCCCGCAAGGGTGACGCGCTGGGGGAGCAGCTCAAGGTCAACCGCGGCAGCGCGGAAAGCGTAGACCTGCTGCTGGGTAGCGGTCTGAGCATGCTGCTGCGCAATGGTCAAGCCAGCCAGCTGAAGATGGAGCTGGTGATCCCTGAAAGCATCGATGCCCCGGTGGAAGCCGGGCAGGTGGTGGGCTTTGTGCGTGTGCTGCTGGGAGAAACGGTGGTGGCAAAGCTCAATGTCGTGGCGGCTTCCGCGGTACCGCTGCCGGGATTTATCGAAGGCTTTTTCCGCATCATCAACGCTTGGCGCTGAGGCTTGCAGGATCGCCTCTTTCGCGGTATAATGTACGGGCATTGCCCGCATCAACGCGAAAAGGGGGATGGAACGGTTGTCACGTATTCAGCAGTGGATTTCCATGCTGCAATCCGACCCGATCGGATTTGTGCTTTATCTGTTTTACTTGCTGGTCACGGTGCTCTTGAGCCTGATTCTCCATGAGGTAGCGCATGGCTATGTGGCGTACCGCTGTGGGGACGCCACTGCGAAGTGGATGGGCCGCCTAAGTTTGGACCCGCGCAAACACCTGGACCCTATTGGTACGATTTGCATGTTTCTGTTTGGCATTGGCTGGGCCAAGCCTGTTCCGGTCAATCCGCGAAACTTTCGCAACTACCGCCGGGATGATTTTCTGGTGTCCATTGCGGGTATTGTAACGAATCTGTCGCTGTTTGTGCTGTGCACTGCGCTGGCGGTGGGCGTGAACGCGGTGATGTTTAAGCCGGAATTTCTGCAAGAGTTCAAATCTTATTTTGGTACGTTGGAATATGTGATTAGCCCATATTACGTATACGGCAACAGCATTGCCAGCGGCAATGTCACTGAAGAGCTGCTTGCGGCGATGGCGCATCCCTGGCTGCAATATGTGCAACGCTTCCTGCTGAACATGGCTACGATCAATCTGTCCTTGGCAGTGTTCAACTTCCTGCCGATTCCGCCACTGGATGGTTATCATATTTTCAATGATCTGCTCTTCCGGGGAAGGTTTCAGCTTTCGGGCCAGGCGTTCCGCGTGGCGCAGGTGGTTTTGCTGCTGCTGTGCTTTTCGGGTCTGCTTTCCGAGCTGCTATATTTCATGAACACCCATGTGTTCAGTGCGGTAACGCATTTGTTTCTGATAATGACAGGCGGTGCCTGAGCCATGGCGATGACGTTCTCTCTGAAGGACTTTGATGGACCGCTGGATCTGTTGCTGCACCTCATCAATAAGGCCCAGGTGGATATCAAGGATATCTTCGTTTCTCAGATTACCGATCAATATATCGAACATGTGCAGAATGCCGTGGACCTGGACATGGACGACGCCACGGACTTTCTGGTGATGGCCGCGACGCTGCTGGAAATCAAGAGCAGGGCCATGCTGCCACGTCCGCCGCGCCTGGAAGAGGACGAGGAGGACCCCGAGCAGGCCCTGATCCGCCGCCTGGAGGAGTACAAGCGCTTCCGGGAAACCGCCGCGGAAATGCAGCGGTTTGAGGAGGCAGCCGCTACCATGTATGCCAAGCTCCCCGAGGAGTACCCGCTGCCGCCCCAGAGCGTGGAGCTGACGGGACTGACGCTGGAGGGGTTGGTTTCCGCTTTCCTGCGCATCTATAACCGCCGCCCGTCGGAACCGGAAGTCCGGGAAGTCAACCATTATGCGCCCCGGGATATTCGCCGGGATGAACATAACGTGCAGGAGTGCATGCTTGTACTGCTCAAAGGGCTTAAGCAAAAGGGAAGCCTGCACTTTGAAGAGGTATTCAGCGCCGCACCCACCAAGGAAGAAGTGGTCACGCTGTTCCTGGCCCTGCTGGAGCTGCTCAGGCTGGGAGAAACCCATATCGTGCAGGAGGATGTGTATGGGGATATTGTCCTGCTGCCCGGAAGGAGCGAGTTGATTGACGAAGAAAGCTGATTTGCTAACCCAGGAAGTGCGGGGGCGCATTGAAGCCATTCTGTTTGTGGCAGGGGAGCCCGTGCTGGTCAGCGACCTGGCCAAGGCGCTGGAGATGCCCGAGGCCGATGTGAACCGCGTGCTGGAACTATTGGTGAACGAGTATGACTTTGAGCAGCGGGGTTTTTGCCTGAAGCGCTTTGGCAAGCATGTGCAGCTGGCTACCCGTGCCATTTATGCGGACTGGGTGGAGCGCCTGTTGCAGCCCGTTCAAAAGCAAAGTCTTAGCCAGGCGGCCATGGAAACCCTGGCCGTGGTGGCTTACCGCCAGCCGGTAACCCGGGCCGAGGTGGAGCAGATTCGCGGGGTGAAATGTGACTATTCCCTGGCATCCTTGACGCAAAAAGGGCTGATTGAAGAAGTGGGGCGTAAGGATACCGTAGGCCATCCGATCCTGTTTGGTACCACGGATGAATTTCTTAACCATTTTGGCATCAGCCGGCTGGACCAGCTTCCACCGTTGCCTCAAGAGCTTCAAACGCAGGAAGAGCCTGCATTCTCCGAGGATGATCAGCTCCTGATTCCATAGAACAAAGGGACGGAAACGACGATGGCGTTTTCCGTCCCTTTGTTCATGTCATAATATACCGGCTTTTACAGCTTCAGGCGGCAACGAATGCTGGGGCAAGCCGCGCAGCCGCCCTCGCCGGTTTCCCGCAGGGAAGCAGGCAGTGCGTCGCCCACCTCTTTCATGGCCAGGATGACTTCATCCGGGTCGATGGGGCAGTCGATCCCCGCCAGAGCCATGTCCGCGGAGGTGATGGCCACGCCGACAGCCCCCACGTTTCGGTACACGCAGGGGACCTCCACCAGGCCGCCGGCGGGGTCGCATACCAGCCCCAGCAGGTTCATGATTGTAAATGCCGCCGCGTCCGCGCTCTGCTGTGGCGTTCCACCTTCCAGAAACACCATCGCCGCGGCTGCCATGGCAGCCGCGGAACCACATTCGGCCTGGCAACCGCCTTCTGCCCCGGAGATGCTGGCCTGGCTGGCAATGGATTCTCCCACGGCGGCGGCCACAAACAGCGCATCCACCAGGGCATCCTCCTGAAAATTCCGTTCCTCCGCCAACGCTTGCAACAGGCCCGGAAGAATGCCGCAGGCGCCAGCTGTGGGCGCGGCAACAATTTTGCCCATGCAGGCGTTGCACTCCGCGGTAGCCAGGGCATAGGCTTCTGCCTTGCCCAGCAGCGTGCTGCACAGGCTCTTGCCCTCCTGCATGCGGTTCAACAGTTTCACTGCCTGTCCGCCGCTAAGCCCGGATACGGAGCGAAGCCCCGGCTCCAGGCCTGTGCGTATGGCGGATTGCATGTCGTGCCAGTGCGCCAGCATGACCTGACGGATGTGCGTGCGGTCCATCCGGGTTTCCTTTGCTTGGGCATCCAACGCAGCCTGAGCCAGGCCGCATTTTTCCCCCAGGCGTACCCATTCGCGCAATGTGTGATCCATCAGTCATCCCTCCTTGCCAGAAAGGTTGCGTCCATCACGTCGTGGAGCTGCCGCAGCTCGGTAAGCAGTTCGGGGGTCAGTGGGGTATCCAGCTCCAGCACCATAATGGCCTCTGCGCCCGCGTCTCGCCGGAAAACCTGCATGGTGGCGATATTCATCTGCCGACTGGCCAAGGCTCCGGTTACCAGGGCGATCATCCCTGGCGTGTCCCGGTGACGGATGATGAGCGTGTTTTCCTTCCCGGAAAAGTCCACGTTCATGCCGCCCAAGCTGGTAATGTCAATGTTGCCGCCGCCCACCGAGGCTGCTTCCATTTCCAAGTGTGCGCCGTGCTCGCCCTCGAGCGTCAGCTGTACGGTGTTGGGATGGGCTCCGCGAAGATGCACCGTGGAGAAAATCAGGGAAAGTCCCTGCTTCTGCGCCAGCGCCAAGGAGTCCCGCAGGCGGGGATCATCCACCGCCATGCCTAGCAATCCGCCCACAATGGCGCGGTCGGTGCCGTGGCCGCGCCAGGTCTTGGCAAAGGAGCCATGAAAGCCGATGTGTGCCTGCACCGGGTGCTGCCCAAGCAGCAGCCGGGCGATCAGGCCGATGCGTGCGGCGCCTGCGGTATGCGAGCTGCTGGGACCGATCATGACCGGACCGATAATGTCGAACAGATCCATATTTTATCCTTCCTTTTCATTGGTAGGGGCCAGCTTCAGTTGCTCCCGAAGAAACTGTCCCACTGCCTTTAAGGATTCCCGGCTTTCGGGAAAACCGAACATTTGAAAAACATGGCACATACCCGCCCAGCGGAGCAACGCTACCTCCACACCGGCCTGGCGCATGCGCTCGGCCAGGGTTTCCGCATCGCTGAGGAGCAGCTCACTGGTGCCCACGTGAATCTGCGTGGGCGGAAATCCGGCAAAGTCCGCATAGACCGGCGAAAGCATGGGGTCATGGAGCAGTGCCTCCTGCCCTCCGGCATAGTCCAGGGCGCTTTGCATCAATTCAGGCGCGGACAGCGTAGCGTCCACATCCTTCAGTGCCTGATAGCTGGGCCCTGTTTGCAGGAGATCCGCCCATGGGGAGAGCAGCGCCATGGCGGCAGGCAAGGGGCGCCCCTCGGATTGCAGGGCCTGACACAATGCCAGGCACAGGTTGCCCCCTGCGCTTTCCCCGGCAAGGACAATGTGTTCTGGCGCGTAACCGGCGGCAAGCACCGCATCCCATAGCGCCAGGGCATCCTCCAGGGCGGCAGGATAGGGATGCTCCGGCGCCAGGCGATAGGCAAAGGTTACCGTGGATATGTGCGCCGCGCCACAGATGAGGGCCGCAATGGCCCTGGCCTGGGTCAGTCCGCCGGAAACATATGCGCCGCCGTGACAATGGACAATCAGATAACCTGGCGGGGCGCTTTCCGGAGGCAGGAGCATTAACGCGGATACCGGGGACAAGGGAAAAAGCTCCCCGCGTATTTTGTCCATGGAAAAATCCGCCACCATCTGGTCGGGAAAATGGACATTTTGCATGAGGGACCCGCCTACCCTGGAAAAGAATCCCTTGCCCCTGCGAAGCGCGCCGAGGACAACCTTGCTTTGAAAACTGGGCATGACGGCTCTACCTCCTTTTATTTGGCATATGATGCCAGGTCACATCCGCTTCATTTTACACGAAGCGGCAGGGCGGGTCAAGGCGTGCGCAGGCATCCGGCGAATTTTCCGTGCAATTCTGTGGGGAGTATGCTATAATAACCCAAACGGGGGAGGTGACGGCCTTTTGGAAACACAGCGCGGTGTACGCCAGTGGTTCCGCTTGGACAATGCCGCAAAGCTGTACCCCGCCATCTCCAGCGTTCAGTGGACGAGCATGTTCCGCCTCTCCTTTGTGATGACCGAGGCCGTATCGCCCCAACGCCTGGAGGACGCAGTAAATCAGGTGCTGCCCCGCTTTCCCGCCTTTCGTGTCCGCCTTCGCAAGGGACTGTTCTGGTATTACCTGGAGGAAATCAGCGACCGCTTTCATGTTGCCCAGGATGTGGGACATCCTTGCGCGCCGCTGGGCCGGGGAGAGAACAGCGGCTACCTTTTCCGGGTGAAATACGGCCACCGGCGCATTTCCCTGGAGATGTTTCACGCCCTGGCCGACGGTACCGGCGGGCTGATATTCCTCAAGTGCATCGTAGCCCAGTACCTGCGCCTGCAGGGTATACCGGTGCCCTGCGAGGAGGGAATACTGGACCCGCGGCAGCCCCCTGAACCCGACGAGGTGGAGGACGCTTACCGGAAAATTCCCCTGGACGGCGTTCATGCCAGCCGCCGGGAGGATGCCGCATACCAGATGCCCGGCACCCCTGACCCTCCGCATACCCTGCGGCTGATTCTTGCGCAGATGTCCGTGGCGGAGGTAAAAGCGCGGGCTGCGGCCTACGGCGTTACCATTACGGAATATCTGACTGCGGTGATGGTCTTTACCCTGTGGCAAACCCAGCAGCGGGGACATTGGCAGCGCAGGCTACCCGTAAAGGTGTCTGTACCGGTCAATATGCGCAAGTTCATCCCCACGCATACGGTGCGCAATTTTGCCTTTTATGTAAATGTGGGGATTGACCCAAAGCTTGGAACCTATACCTTTGAAGAGACGGTGCAGCTGATGCACCATGCCATGCGCTATGGCATGAATCCGAAGTTTCTCTTTGCCAGCATTGCCACCAATGTGGCCTCGGAGCGCAACCTGCTTATACGCCTTTGCCCGCTGCCATTGAAGAATTTTGTGCTCTCGTTCGTTTATCATCGTGTGGGTGAACGGCTCTTTACCACAACGCTGACCAA
>ERZ826242.3571-NODE-3571-length-11018-cov-2.520752_pt1 | contig 11018 bp, 3 predicted proteins | sample MGYA00519871_ERZ826242 | MGnify/ENA primary metagenome ERZ826242 (study PRJEB31778, sample SAMEA3449226) | human gut metagenome | biome: human gut; feature: human-associated habitat; material: faeces | place: United Kingdom | collected 2010/2012 ...
AACATAAAGGACATAGAGGGAATACATGGATGTGATCTCAGATATGTTTCATATGAGGTGATGGACAGTAAGTATAGTCTCAAGGGACTTCCTGCTGCTTACACAAATGACGGCGAGAAGGGTGAGACCCTTAAGATCGTTCTTCAGGATCCTCAGGTGGGAGTGGAGGTTGATCTTCTGTATGGAATTATAGAGGATAAGGATCTGATCACAAGATCAGCTATAGTCAGAAATATAAGCGATGCGGATATATTTGTGGCAAAGGCATCAAGTATGAGCTTGGATTTTGTGACAGGTGATTATGATCTCATCCACTTCCACGGAAGACATGCTATGGAGCGCATGTATGAGAGAGAAGCTATAAATCATGGTGTGAAGAAGATCGGAAGCACAAGGGGTACATCAAGCCATCAGCACAGCCCATTTGTGGTTATAGCAGGCAAGGATGCGAATGAGGATGCAGGTGACTGCTATGGAATCTCATTTCTCTATAGCGGAAGCTTCAACTGTGAGGTTGAGAAGGATCAGACAGATCAGGTGAGACTCAATATGGGTGTTCAGGATGAGATGTTTGAGTATGTGCTCTATCCTGAGAGCGAGTTTGTGGCACCTGAGGTAGTTATGGTTTATTCACCTGATGGATTTGCTGACATGTCACATAAGATGCATGACGTTGTGAGATACAATATCTGCCGCGGTGAGTACAAGACAAAGAGGAGACCTATTCTCATCAACAGTTGGGAGGCAGTATACTTCGATTTCAATGGTGATGATATAGTTAATATAGCAAAGCAGGCTTCAGAGCTCGGCGTTGAGATGCTGGTTCTGGATGATGGCTGGTTCGGTGTGAGAAATGACGACAAGTCAGGTCTCGGCGACTGGTTTGTAAATGAGGATAAGATGGGCGGCCCTATGGCTGATGTTGTCAAGAGGGTTAAGGATCTCGGCATGAAGTTCGGTATCTGGATCGAGCCTGAGATGGTATCCGAGAAGAGCGAGCTGTTCAAGGAGCATCCGGATTATGCATTTGTGATCCCTGGAAGAAAGCCTGTCATGGGAAGAAGCCAGCTCAATCTGGACTTCTCAAGAAAAGAGGTCGTAAACTGCATATTTGACCAGATGACAGCAGTGCTGGACAAGATAGATGTTGATTACATAAAGATGGATATGAACAGAAGTATACTGAACGTATACTCCATGACCGAAGGAATCCAGAACAATGGAACTATCCTCTACAAGTATGTACTCGGTGTATATGACTTCATGGAGAGACTTCAGGCAAGATATCCAAAGATGTTCATCGAGGGCTGCAGCGGTGGCGGTGGAAGATTTGACGCCGGAATGATGTATTACACACCACAGATCTGGTGCAGTGATGACACAGATGCCATCTGCAGACTTGACATACAGTATGGAACTTCATTTGGCTATCCTATATCGGTGGTTGGTTCACACGTATCAGCGGTTCCAAATCATCAGACAGGCAGGACAACTCCATTCAATACAAGAGCCGTTGTTGCCATGGCAGGAAGCTTTGGCTACGAGCTTGATCTGAACAAGGTCAGCGATGAGGAGAAGGAAGAGGTAAAGGCTCAGGTAGAAAACTACAAGAAGTACTGGGATCTTCTTCATAATGGACTTTACTACAGACTGACGGATGCGGATAAGAGCAAAGGTGTAGCTGCATGGTCATTTGTCGCAAGGGACAAGTCAGAGACCCTTGTCAATATCGTGACGGTGGAGAGCTTCTGCAATGCCCCTGTACCTTTTGTCAGAGTAAAGGGACTTGATGTGGATGCCACATATGTTGACGAGGAGACCGGCGCAGAGTACAGCGGACAGGGACTTGACCAGATAGGACTTCCTGTACCACTCAAGTTCGGCGAGTACAATGCTTACCAGGTCCACCTTGTTAGGAAGTAAAATTGCATAAGTGATATTGTGTTATTTATACATAAATATTAATTATATTGTATTAAATTACAGCTTCATGATAATATGAGGCTGTAATTTTTTGTGCTTATATATTCGGCATAAATGTGCTGAATATGTATGGGAGAAAAAGGGAGGTTACATATGAAATTGAAGGGGATAATGGCTGCGGCTGTAACTGTAGCCATGGTGTCGTCGTGCATCCATATACCGATGACGACTGCACAGGCACAGACTTTGCTGTCAAATATGACAGCGGATGCCGTACAGATGGATGAAGCTGAGATATCAGCAGCTACAGAGGATATTTCAGAGCTTGAGGGTGACTATGGAGTTGTGAACATAGTTAATGGCAAGGAGAGTAAAATATCGTTTGTCACGGATGAGACAGGATATTATGAGATAATATTGCAGGGAAGCCAGTCACGGCTGATGCTTCAGGAGACCTTGTATAACAGTAAGAGTAAGCGCCTTGCTACAGGTAAAAAGGATGGCAGTGGATGCTGCAGGCTGGTATACAAGTGCACTGCGGGGGAGAAATACATTCTTGGGTCTAAGTATGCCCGTTCTTATACAGTTTCCGAAAGTGCAAATATAAGCGTGAGAAAGCTTCCGGATGTGGCGGCAATAAAAATGGTGCCGGATAATACAACGATACTGGAGGGAACACCAGACTCCATAACATCGGCGTACGCAACGGTAACCTATTCCGGTGGAAAGGTGCGCAGTTCAGGTATCAGCGGCTCAGACTGTAAGATAGATGGAGTTACATACAGTCTGTGGGTGAAGGATTCCAAGGGAAGTTATTATTATGAGGGCGATGAAGGGGATATGGTATCGTATGCGGATGCGGAAAAACTTCCGGCCGGTACGTATACTGTTCAGCTTACAGATAAAATGAATAGTGAGCCGAACCAGTCGACCAAGATATACGATTCGTACACTGCAAAGGTGCAGACTCCTGCTGAATATTTTGTAGGAAAAAGGAATATCAGTGAGACGGATACCTACGCATATGATACCAGGGTGGACGGTTACGAGTATTACAGATTTATACCATCTGCAACTGCTGACTTTGTGTTTGAAGTAGATAAATCATCAACTGCATTTATAGATGTATATGATTCGGACATGGCGGTGGTTGAGACCGATAATGACAGGTATTCATTTGTCAAGGGAAAGACCTATTATGTCAGACTTTCAGGAACAACGGATGATGACAATGAAACATTGAATGAGGTCAGGCTCAAGGCGAAGAAGTATGCGGCACCTTCAGGGGTGACATTGAAGCTGGCAAAGAGCGAATGGGCAGCCGGAACGCCGATAAGCTTCATGAATGGTGCGAGCAGTACAATAAAGTATAATGATAAGTCCACGGAAAGCATAGATCTGACCGGTGGAAGTGGATACAGTAATGGAAACAGATATACAGTATATTATTCGTCATCTGATGATAACTGGAAAGAGTACGAATATGAAAAAGGTGTAACTCTTTCAGAGGGCGAGTACAAAGTAGCTGTGGGATATAATGCGGCTGAGGAAGATCAGGAGCTGCTCGGCACGGCAGTGCTTAAGGTAGTGTCCATAGACAAGCTGAGCGCAGGACAGCTCTCCGAAGGTGACAACAATGTGAGTGTCGGAACGGATGAGTATGACAAGGCCTATTACAGTTTTGTCATGCCATTTGACGGAAGTGTGGTAATAGAAAGCGACAGTCCTTATTGTGTATATGAGTCCGGTGATGAGGGCCCGGTAGAGGTTACAGGAAAACTTACTGGAGACAGCACTTATTACATAGGCCTGTATAATGAGTTATCTACTTCCAAGACAAATGTGAGACTCAGTTTTATTCCAAAAGTGACAGACATGATTGCTGTTCCCGAGAACACAGATTTTATCAGAATGGGCAGCTATGATAAGGATATCAGCAGTTATGTAGATGGCACCAGAGTAAAGATCTCATATGCTGACGGAAAAACAGAAGATCTGGTATTTGACGATTCGGACAGTGTGAAAACCTCCAGAGGAGATGAGGTATTTGCAGAGATAGTCACAGATACGGAAAATGAGCGCCCTGTCGGAGAGGCACAGATTAGGATATACACACTGTATAGTGAGGACTCTTATGCATATGACATAGGGATAAAGGATATAGAGGATGTTGCTGCCGGAAGTCTTGCGGAGGGCTCTAATCAGGTAAGCATGTCGGAGAATGGCAGTGCATACTATACGTTTAAGCCTTCGATATCTGCCAGGTATACATTTGCCCCAGTGGGCGGTATGGAGATCTACAGCAAGATCGACGCTGACGATGAGACAATGTATGATCTGAAGAAACTTAGTGTATCGGATGGCGAGGCTGCACTTGAGAGCGGCAATACATACTATATCTGTCTCGATGGCGGAGTAGAGGACAAGTGGGGAGATACGCAGACCAGTTGGAGCATGAATGTGACAAGGGGAGAAACTTTGTCAAATTCAAAGATCAGTTCATGGAAGTTGAGAGATAACAGAACCTATGAATTCCTTCCAGATATGAAATTATCAGGTATCAAAAACCTTCTGGATAGAGAGACTCTCCAGTTTGTATATGATGATGGCAGTGTAAAAGAGGCCAGTGTCGGTGACAGCGAGGATAATGAGCTGATCACGAGTACATGGTACAGATATAACGAGAAAACTGGAAAGAATGTCGAGATCGCAGGCTTTGGCAGCAGGGTTGATACTGGCAGATACATGGTTGAACTTGCAATCGCTGGTGCGGATGGCATGGATACGGTTGAGATACCATTTGCAGTGAAGACTGCACAGAGCATGAGCCTTGGAACATGGAACAGCTCAAAGACGCTTGATATTTCAGGCGACAGATATGTGTATGTATATAAGGTAAGTGCCCAGGCGGGTTCGTATGTGGTATCCGCTGATGAGAAGATCGATGGCATCAGGATTTTAGATGCAAATGGAACAGAGATAACGACTAACAACGTGGCTTATTCATCTGATGAATTTGGCAGTGCGGGATTTGACACAGCAGGCGGGGATCTGTATGTATGTGTGTATCCGGGAAAAAATGTAAATAAATGCGGCGTGACAATGAAGGAGATCGTCAAGGCTGTAAGCGTAAGCACAACCGTTTCTAAGACTGAATATCTGAGGGAATTTGATGAGCTTAAGGGTAGCATAAAAACCGTTGTCACATATTCTGATGGAAGCACCAGAACATTTGACGCGGATGACGATGATACAAGCTATACGATCACGAAAAACGGCAGGGTGAGCAGCTATTTAAGCATCGACACGATAACAGAACAGACCGGATCATATGAGATAATACCTTCCATATGGGGAATGGCTGACGATTGTGAAGTTCAGGGAGCATCATTTGACGTCGTAGATCTGAATGTGGATGAGCTGGAGTACCTGATATCAGGTGAGCCTGCGGTGCTTTCAGGTGTTGAGAACACTGGGGATGTAAAGCTGTACAGATTTGATATTGCGTCAGATGGAGTGGTATCCCTTCAGAGACAGGGCTTTGAGCTTAAGGGTATATATACCATTGAGGATGATGGCAGCTTTTCAGATACATATAGCAGTGGAGATGCTTTCTCTCTGAAAAAGGGAAGCTATATTATAGCACTCTATGCGAGAGAGAAAGATGATCAGATAACATTTACATATCACGATTCGTATGTGACAGGTAATGGAAAAATAACACCGGGTCAGAAGACAACAGCGGATATAAGCTATGACGGAGAGGGCATCGAGTATGAATTTATCCCAACGGAGACCGGAGAGTACAGATTTACGGTGGACTGCGGAGATAATACAGTATACACCAGAATCTATGCTGATGGGGTTCTGGAAAAGACATACTCACGGAACGGCGGACAACTCATTATAGACAGGACATTTGAGGCGAACCGCAGTTATACATTCAGGATCAGCCTTGCGTCGCAGCAGACAGGAAGCGTGACGATCACTCCTGAGAAGGTGGAGGCAGAGGTAGAGAACGAGTACGATATCTCCGCTGTGAGCATATCAGGATGCAAGGTGAAGAAGACAGAGGACGGATACAGTGTAACCGGAGATATAGAGATAACATATGCAAATAATGAGAGCCAGAAGACACCATTTGTCAGCGGAAGATGGACTGATGCATATGGAAATATCATTCAGGGAATCATGTCTGTTGTGGAAAATGACACATACACAGATGTGACTCTGGATCTCAGATATAAGAATACGGGTTCATCAGAATGGGTGTATGCCGAGTCAAAGACCCAGAAGTTTGGGGATGGAGATGACGAGGGATGGATCATAACCAAGATTCCGACATGTACTGAGAACGGAGAGAAGACAAGGTATATTGAGGATGAGGATATATATGAGACCGAGGTGATCCTTGCTACAGGACACAGTTTCACAAAGTATGAGTCAGATGGAAATGCCACATGTTCGCAGAAGGGAACCAAGACGGCAAAATGTGACAATAACTGCGGAGAAAAGGATACTATCATAGACGATGAGACCACAGTTCCTCACGATTATCAGACGGTGTGGACGGTTAAGAAAAAGGCATCACAGACCAGTGACGGATATAAGGCGCATGTGTGCAAAAACTGCAAGTCAGCCAGCAAGGAAACTCAGAGTATATACAGGATAAAGAGTATCAGGCTTGCATACAGCGCTGTTGAGTATGATGGTACAGCTAAGAAGCCTGCGGTAGAGGTAAAAGACTCAAAGGGCAGAAAGGTTGCCGCAGGAAATTACAGCGTTTCATATTCAAATAACAAGAATATCGGCAAGGCCAAAGTTGTCATCAAATTCAAGGGTGACTATGAAGGGGAGAAGACACTCACATTTGACATCAAGATGGGTGTGAGAAAAGTTGAATCCATTGACAACACAGCAAATGGAATAAAGTTGAGCTGGAAGAAGTATAAAGCGGCATCGGGATATGTTGTTTACAGAGGAGTAAATGGAAAAGCATATACGATAGCAGGTGTTGTTCAGAATCCGGAGACAACATCGTTCGTGGACGTCACAGCTAAAAATGTGGGTGTAAAGTATACATATAAGATAAGAACTTATAAGACATTTGGCGATGTGACATACAATTCGGCATTTGGCGGCGAGAAGACAGGAAGTTATGTACCTGCCGTGAAGCTGAAGAAATTCACAAGTGCATCGGCCGGAACAGCCAAGGTTACATATAATAAGGCAGCCAAGGCCACCGGATATCAGATACAGTATGCAGACAATGCATCGTTTAAATCTGCAAAGACGGCCAATGTAAACGGAGGTTCAGTTACAAGTAAGACCATCAAACGACTTACTAAGGGCAAGAGATATTATGTCAGAGTACGAAGCTTTAAGAAGATTGATGGTAAGGTTTACTATTCCGCATGGAGTGGAAAGAAATCGGTTGTAATAAAGAAGAGATAATATCAAAAGAAATAGAAGAATCCGCCATGGATACAATCTGTATCCGTGGCGGATTGTTTTTTTATTCTGTGTGTTCATCATCATAACGCCTTTTATTACATAATAGCGAAAGAAAACAGGTAATAAAGTGTAAAATTTGAGGTAATGTGATGTTTTTGGTTGGACATGGCAGACATAAAATGCTACCATGATTCTATGGGAATATTATTGTTCCAGAGCAGCAAAAGGGATGAGCAGAATAAGGAGAGAAAGATGGACGAGAATAACGTAAATGGATTTAATGATATGGACGACGATGAGGACGAGGGAACTACTGTCCTCACGACTCCGGGAGTGAGCGCATTTTCTCCGGTGCAGAACAGTGCACAAGGGCAGCCGAACCCGGGTCAGCCACAGCAGAATCAGCAGCCGGGAGGATTTGGACAGCCGATGGGCGGACAGTATGGAGGATTTGGACAGCCACAGTATGGACAGCCGCAGTACGGTCAGGGTCAGCAGTTTGGTGGAAATGTCCAGCCGACAGGTGGACAGTATGGAGGATTTGGACAGCCACAGTATGGTCAGCCACAGTACAGCCAGCAGCCGGGCATGACTCCGGGTGTCATGGAGCCGGGTAAAAAGGTGAACAAGAAGCTTATAGCAATAATAGGCGGAATCGCAGCGGCAGTCCTGATCGCGATAATAGTCGTTGTTCTGATCCTGGCGGGTGGTTCCGGTGAGAGAAGTGCCAAGAAGGTCGGAGACAAGCTGGTGACAGCCTATGAAAAAGGCGATGCCGATGCCATGGTTGATCTGATGGACAAGGAATATTACAAGCTGTATAACAGGATAAGAAGCTATACAGGCAGTGATGACTATGTCAAGGATACATTCAACGAGCAGGTCAGCGACATGGTAGATGAGGTAGGCAAGGTCAAGAGTATCAAGGTCGAGGACCGATCAGAGAAGGAATATGACGAGGATAAGCTTAAGGATGTAAATGATACATTTGACATGCTGGATGTCGACATGACGGTTGACAAGTGCTACGAGGTGGACCTTGATGTCAAGATAAAAGGATCTACTGACGAATCAGATGGCGAGATCATATACACAGTTATAAAGACTGGCGGTAAGTGGTATCTTGTAGACTATGATCTCTACGTATATTAGAAAATAAATCTCATGGATTGAGGATTGATTTCTCAGTTCATGAGATTTTTGTATATATTAGATACATACGAACGTGTTTTGTAGTAAATATGTATAAAAAACAAATTGTATTTGTATATGCATGGTGATAATATAAAAAACGTAAGAAATTTTTATATGTATCTTAATAATGGAGCTGGTGGATATATCGTATACAGAAAGGCTGGAAAGGGAAAGTACAGCAAGCTGGCCAATATAAACAAAAACACAATACTGAGCTATACAGATAAGTCAGCTAAAAATGGAACGGTATACACATATAAGATTGTTGCGTGCAAGACGGCAGGCAAGACAAGTTACAATGCGGCTGACAGCAATCAGAAAACCATTATGAGAATCACTTCGTCAAAGGTTACCAAGACCACAAACAAGGCAGATGGAAAGTTGGCAGATAAGTGTACAGAGTGCGGACAGATTATTGACAGCAGGAGAATTCCTCATATAAAAAATATCAAACTGGCATATACAAGCTGTACATATGACGGCACTGCTAAAAAGCCGGGAGTTACTGTATACGATGTTGATGGCAATACCTTGAACAAGACAGATTATACTGTCAGCTATAAGAATAATACAGCTTCGGGCGCAGCTGGTGTAACAGTCACATTCAAGGGCAATTATGCTGGAAGGATCACAGCAACATTTGTAATTTGCCCTAAGGCAGTTTCTATAAAAACAGCCCAAAGTACAGCAAAAGGAGTCAAGATTATACAGTATGCTACTGCCAAAACTTTTAAGGGCGCCAAGACTTTGAATATTGCCGGTGCAAAGAACGTGTCAAAGACAGTGAAACGACTTGCTAAGAACAAGAGATATTATGTGCGGGTAAGGTCGTACAGAAAGTCCGGCAGAGTGACATACTATTCGGCATGGAGCACAACAAAGAATGTGGTTATAAAGAAGTAGAATAGTAAATTATTTGCGCATATTGCGATTGACAAACCACAAATACTTGCTATACTAATGAATGGATAGGTTCAGAAATGGCTTATACAGGCGGTTTTCTGGATCATATAAGTTAAAAACGATGACAGAGACAGTACGGAGTCTGCGAGATCAGCAGCGAGCCGGGGGCGGTGCGAGCCCGGTGACAGTAGAGACTTTCGGAATATCACTCTGGAGTTGCAGACCAAAAGAGATTTGTTCAAGTAGGCTCTGACGTATTTCCTGCGTTAAAGGGAGCGCATATGTTAGTATGTAAGTAATAGGTGGTATAACGAACTCAAAGCCCTTCGTCCTGATTACGACGAAGGGCTTTTTTATATTTATCACAGAAAGGAAAGACGACATGTACGACAAGGTTTCGACTAAACTGGAATTCGTGAACAGAGAGCAGAAGGTATTGGACTTCTGGAAAGAAAATCAGGTATTTGAGAAGAGTGTTGAAGAGACAAAGGATCTGCCAACATACACATTCTATGATGGCCCTCCAACAGCAAATGGTAAGCCACATATCGGACACGTTCTCACACGTGTAATCAAGGATATGATCCCTAGATATCAGACAATGAAGGGACATAACGTAGTCAGAAAGGCCGGATGGGATACACACGGTCTGCCTGTTGAGCTCGAGGTTGAGAAGCTCTTGGGAATCGACGGCAAGGAGCAGATAGAGGAGTACGGACTGGAGCCATTTATCCAGAAATGTAAGGAGTCCGTATGGAAATATAAAGGCATGTGGGAAGAGTTCTCAGGCAAGGTAGGTTTCTGGGCTGATATGGACAACCCATATGTAACATACCATGATGACTTCATCGAGTCAGAGTGGTGGGCGCTGAAGAAGATCTGGGATCAGGGACTTCTGTACAAGGGCTTCAAGATTGTTCCTTACTGCCCAAGATGTGGTACACCTCTTTCAAGCCATGAGGTTGCACAGGGATACAAGACAGTCAAGGAGCGTTCAGCAGTAGTAAGATTCAAGGTTATCGGAGAGGACGCATATTTCCTCGCATGGACAACAACACCTTGGACACTTCCTTCAAACGTAGCACTCTGTGTAAATCCAGATGAGACATACGTGAAGGTTAAGGCAGCAGACGGCTACACATATTATCTTGCACAGGCGCTTGCAGACAAGGTTCTTGGCGGTCTTGCAAAGGAAGCAGCAGACGATCAGGCAGCAGTTCCTGCATACGAGGTTCTTGAGACATATGTCGGTAAGGATCTTGAGTACAAGGAGTATGAGCCACTCTATGAGTGCGTAAAGCCTGTATGTGAGAAGCAGCACAAGAAGGGCCACTTCATCACATGTGACACTTATGTAACTATGACAGATGGTACCGGTATCGTTCATATCGCACCTGCATTTGGTGAGGACGATGCAAATGTCGGAAGAAACTACGATCTTCCGTTTGTACAGTTTGTAGATGGCAAGGGTGACCTCACTGAGGAGACTCCATTTGCCGGAATGTTCGTAAAGGATGCAGACCCTGAGGTACTCAAGGATCTGG
>ERZ826242.3573-NODE-3573-length-10998-cov-2.455451_pt1 | contig 10998 bp, 11 predicted proteins | sample MGYA00519871_ERZ826242 | MGnify/ENA primary metagenome ERZ826242 (study PRJEB31778, sample SAMEA3449226) | human gut metagenome | biome: human gut; feature: human-associated habitat; material: faeces | place: United Kingdom | collected 2010/2012 ...
CCGGCCTCGGCGTAGCCGCTGTGCCCCTCCACAACAAAGCCGTCCAGACGGCCCTGGGCGCTGTGGAATGTGATGGTGGTCATTGGGTCAGCCTCAGGCGTTGACCTTGGTGATTTCCACCTTGGTATAGGGCTGACGGTGGCCCTGACGGCGGCGGTAGTTCTTCTTTGGCTTGTACTTGAACACCAGCACCTTCTTGCCCTTACCGTTCTTCACCACGTTGGCGGTGACGGAGGCGCCTTCCACAGTGGGAGCGCCGAAGGTGGCGGTGTCGCCATCCAACACGGCCAGCACCTTGTCGAAGGTGACGGCCTCGCCGGCCTCGGCGGTGAGCTTCTCGATGTAGAGCACGTCGCCCTCGGTCACCTTGTACTGTTTCCCTCCGGTTTCGATGATTGCATACATGTTATCTTTCAACTCCTTCATGACGGGCTCGCTGTCGGGGGAGGGGCCTGCGGCCCGCTTCAGGAAGCGTCCGGCCGGACTGTTTGCAGCGGCTCCACGCTTCTTATTCCCATTCAAAGCGGCTTTGATAGTATACCAATGAAAGCATAAAATGTCAATGGTTTTTTGGAAAATCTCGTGTTTTGCTCTGGCACCGGAAAATAGTAGCCAATGGCGGGGAATCCAGACCTGTGGATTTTGTCTTACGCCCGCTTGAACTGCTTTTCCAGCTGCTTCTTGCTTAAGGAAACGCAGATGGGGCGGCCATGGGGGCAGTATTTCAGGTCTTCCCGGCGCATGACCTCCTTGGCCACGGCGAGAAGCTCCTGCTCGTCGTTGACCCAGCCGGCCTTGATGGCGGCCTTGCAGGCCATGGTGTGGAGCATGACGTCACGGGCGCCATCGGGATCGGCGCGGCCGGTACGCAGCAGCTGGTCGGCGATTTCTTAGCCGGACAGCCCAGTATAGGGGCAGGCAGGGTCAGGCCCAGTTATCGTCCGGGAGTGACTTGGTGCGATCTGCATCAGGTGCTGCCGGAGGAGATCACCGCTACTTTGGCCAAGGCTCTCCCTGCACTGGGAAGAAAATTGGCCGGCTTTGATATGCCGGACGCTGTTTTGACTGCTCCGGAGACCAGAAGTTCTTCGCCGGTACGGATTCTTCGCGATGATACTTTGCAATCAACTTGCCGGGGGCTCTACCCATGTGGGGAGGGAGCCGGCTATGCCGGCGGTATCATCTCCGCTGCGGTGGACGGTATGCGCTGTGCAGAGGCGCTGATCGCTAACCTCGAGCCTTGAGTCTTTTTATGTAGCTGTTTCAGAGCAGGTTCATCGTGATCCTAAAACCGCACTCCATTTTGGCGCTTGGTAAAAACAGGAGGCAGAGAAATGATTATCAATACCGGTGGCCGAACCGATACCGTGCAGTATTATACCAAGTGGCTGCTGCGCCGTTTTTCAGAAGGGTATGTTCTGGTCCGCAATCCCCTTTTTCCCCATAAAGTAAACCGTTATGAGCTGACCCCGGATAAGGTGGACTGTGTGGTTTTTTGCTCTAAAAACTATAAACCTATCCTACCGCATCTGCATGAGATTACCGACCGTTTTAACACCTACTTCCACTATACGATTACTGCCTATGGCAGGGATGTAGAGCCTGGAGTACCCTCTATTCGAGAGAGTATGGATACTCTCATCGAGCTGTCTAACCTGGTAGGAACACAGCGTGTTGCCTGGCGGTATGATCCTGTGTTATTAACCAAGAAGTATACTATTGGGCGCCACATAGAGACTTTTGCACAAATGGCAAGAATTTTAGCTCCACATATTGATCGCTGCATTTTCAGTTTTGTTGAGATGTATAAAAAGCTGGAGACTAATATGCCGGAAATTATTCCTTTTTCAGATTTGGATATGGACATTTTAGCAAAGGAATTGGGATCGATTGCCAGAGAACATGGGATGACCATTCAGACCTGTGGCACCAATGGTGATTTTACTCGCTATGGGATCCAGTCTTCTGGCTGCATGACCCTTGATATTTTGGGCAAAGCCAATGGTATTTTGTTCAAGGATTTGAAGCACAAAGGAACGAGGCAGGGGTGTCACTGCATTGAAAGCCGGGATATAGGCGCTTATGATACCTGTTTAAACGCCTGCAAATACTGTTACGCTAATAAAAACCCTCGCAAAGCATTGGAAAATTACCAATACCATGACCCGGATTCTCCCTTGTTATTAGGTAATGTCCAACCAGATGATATAATTATACAGGGGTTGCAAAAGTCTTTCTTGAAGCTGCCACGCAATGTCTGAAACGGTTATCAATCAAATTTAATCATAAAGTATTTGGGCACAATTCACCTATGAATATACATTAAGGGTCTTATAATTTAAGTATGTTTTGCTAAGTTCAGGCCGATGGCTTTACAGAGGGCGCGCAAATATAGTATAATTCTCTTTTGTAAAAGACCCATAGAAGAGCTATGACAGGTGATAGACAGCAAATAGATGATTTAGGGGTGAAATTTATGAGAGCTATTGTTTCTGTTTTAGGTCAGGACCGCATCGGCATTATCGCCAAGGTCTGCACCACTTTGGCAGACAATCAGGTTAATGTACTGGATCTTAGCCAGACAATATTACAAAACTACTTTACCATGGTCATGCTGGTAGAAACCGAGCAATGCCCGCTGCCCTTTGAAGAATTGCAGCAGAGAATGGAGGATGCCGGTAAAGAAGTTGGCGTGAAAATTAAGGTCCAGTCAGAAGACATTTTCAATGCTATGCATAAGATCTAGGAGGAACTATGCTTAACGCCAGAGATATCTATGAAACTCTTGATATGATTAACCGTCAGCATCTCGATATCCGTACCATTACCATGGGCATTTCGCTGCGGGATTGTGCTGACCGCAATACAGAGAACTGTGGTAAGCGTATTTATGAAAAAATCGTCCGTCAGGCGGAAAATTTGGTGCGCACCGGAGAAGCGATCGAAAGCGAGCTGGGAATACCTATTGTCAATAAGCGTATCTCTGTTACCCCGATCGCTGTAGTCGGTGAAAGCTGCGAAGGAGAAAATTTTGTGCCGCTGGCGGTAGCTATGGATAATGCAGCCAAGGAATGCGGTGTCAATTTTATCGGTGGATTTTCCGCTTTAGTGCATAAAGGTATGACAGTCGGCGACCGCAAGCTGATCGAATCGATCCCTGAAGCGCTCAGCAGCACTGATTATGTTTGTTCTTCTGTCAATGTCGGTTCCACCAGGGCTGGTATTAATATGGATGCTGTCCGGCTGATGGGCCAGGCAATCAAAAAAACAGCCTGGCTGACCCGGGCGCAAAGTGGTCTGGGCTGTGCCAAGCTGGTAGTTTTCACCAATGCGGTGGAGGATAATCCTTTTATGGCCGGAGCCTTTCACGGAATCGGCGAACCGGAATGCTGCATCAATGTCGGCGTCTCCGGACCTGGCGTAGTGCATCATGCCCTGCAATCGATCCATGGACAGCCTTTTGATGTGGTGGCGGATACGGTCAAAAAAACTGCCTATCAGATCACCCGCATGGGACAGCTGGTAGCTCAGGAGGCCTCCAAACGCTTGGGCGTTCCCTTTGGCATTGTCGATCTCTCATTAGCCCCCACGCCTGCTACCGGCGATAGTGTGGCCAGAGTGTTAGAGGAGATGGGGCTCGAGGTCTGCGGTACTCATGGCACCACTGCAGCTTTGGCTCTGCTCAATGATGCTGTGAAAAAAGGCGGCGTGATGGCTTCTGGCCATGTCGGTGGCCTCTCCGGCGCCTTTATCCCCGTCTCTGAGGACGAGGGCATGATCGCTGCTGCTAAATCCGGCCAGCTGACTATTGATAAGCTGGAAGCGATGACTGCAGTCTGCTCGGTGGGTATCGATATGGTAGCAGTGCCCGGAGATACGGATGAGAGCACTATCTCTGCGATCATCGCCGATGAATCAGCGATCGGTATGGTCAATAATAAGACCACAGCGGTGAGGATTATTCCGGCATTGGGCAAAGATGTTGGTGATACGATTGAGCTGGGCGGTCTGTTGGGCTCAGCACCGGTGATGCCGCTGCACCCCGGTAAATGTGAAGAATTCATCGCCCGCGGCGGTAGAATCCCCGCGCCGATGCATAGCTTGAAAAACTAATTGCATTAAAGAGGCTGCTCGAATATAGAGCAGTCTTTTTTATAGGAGAATAACAATGGTCAAAGCTCATTTGCAGGCAGTGATAGACGGGGACTTGAAAACAGTATGGCAGATCGTTATCGATAATGAACATTATGCTTGGCGGAGTGATTTGCAAAAGATAATTGTTGCGGACGATGGTCAAAGCTTTACTGAGCTGAGCAAGAATGGTATGGAGACTCATTTTGTCATCACGGTGCAAGAATATTGCAGCCGTTACGAATTTACTTTGGAAAACAGCAACCTGCGCGGTCACTGGCAGGGGCTTTTCAGTGCTACTGCCGGTGGTACCCGGCTTGAGCTTATTGAAGAGCTGGAAGTCAAGAAACCGCTCTTGCGTTTAGTTGCCGGTAAATATTTGCGGCATGCCCAGCAAAGATATCTGGCTGATCTGCGTCGGGAAGTGGAGCGGCAGAATGTAGCTAAATCCAAGTAATGCAGGTGAACTTATTCCCTGCATGAACAAGGCCCCTAATAGGGGCCTTGTTTAAAAATCGAGTTGTTCAAAGGCTGCTGCCGAGCGGCGATAGGATAGCAGCGTCAGCAGCAGAAAGGTGATGATTCCTACTAATAGTATTATTAGCTTGTGGGTTAAAAATAAGGGGTCCGGGGTATCGAGTATCTCGCTGAAATAGGGGACAATGTGGCAGGCGGCTTCAATAATAATGATATAGGCGCCTATGGCTACGCAGCTGAGGATAAAGGGCCGGCCGACTTTATTTACATCATGATAATAGCAGCTGAGAAAGACAAGATTGAATATCCCCAACAAAGCGAAAGCAAAGCCAAAGAAAGCCAGGTTTGCATCTAGCCCTACCAGATTGCTGCTCATAGGGAGGCTGTTGCGGATGATTGCCGCAGGAATGGCGATCAAGATCTGGGCCAGTTCAATCATAATAATTAGGCCAAAACGTGCCTTGACGATATCCCGCTTGCGGACTGGTAGCAATAGCGAATAATAGATATCCTTATTCTCCCGTCCATTTTGACAGAGGAAAAATATCCCTAAACTGGTGTAGAAAAAAGTTATCAGATAAGGATAGTTGGGAATCAGCAGCAGTAGGGAAAGCGTTAAGAAAATGATATTGGTGGGATGGAGCGCTAAACGCAGTTCTTTAGCCAGTAATTTTGCCATCATGCTCTCCCTCCTTTTCCAGATGCACCATGATTGAGTCTAGATCTGCTGTTGTGGCCTCCACTCCAGATAGCGGCAGTGCGGTTATTGGGACTAAAGCCTGATAGCCAGTTTTGCTTCTTTTGCAGCCGAGCAGTTTATCCGGAGGTAGCTGCGGCAAAACATCTTCGCTGAACTGTATCAGACGATAACTATTCTTGAAGGAATCCAGCTGTTCCCTAGCATATATACGTCCTTGACGTATATAGATAATGTAATCAGCGCATTTCTCCAGATCAGCAGTGATATGGGTAGAGAAGAATATCGTCAGCTTCTGTTCACTAACCAGGTGGAGAAAGATATCCAGCAGCTCTTCTCGGGAGATTGGGTCCAGGCCGCTGGTCGGCTCATCAAGAATCAGCAGCTTGGCCCGGTGCGAGAGCGCCAAGGCTAAAGCATATTTAACCTTCATCCCTGCTGAGAGCTCAGCAGGTGTTTTGCGTTCATCAAGAGCGAAGAGCTCCAGATAGTGTTGATAAGCTGCCTCATCCCAATGAGGATAGAATTGCTTGGTGGCCTGAGTGATGACAGCGATTTTCTGTCGGGGATAAAAATCAATTCCTCCTGAAACAAAGCCGATTTGCTCTTTGATTGCTAATTCATGATCAGCGAAATCTTGACCAAAAAAGGCGATCCTGCCGCTGTCTGGGTGAACAAAATTGAGCAGTGATTTGAGCGTAGTAGTTTTGCCCGCGCCATTGCGGCCGATAAAACCAGTAATAGCTCCCTCGGTAAGGGAGAAAGAGATATCCTGGAGTGCAAAACCAGGGTATTTTTTATTGAGTTTATCAACAGTTAAAATGCTCATGATCGTATCCTATTGATGCGGCTTGTTCTGGGCAGAAAAAATAGCCTCGGCGAAATTGAGATACTCGTCATTTTGCACAATGGCGATCCCGCGTTCTTTATCAGCTAATAATAGCAGGGTATCTCCTGGCTCGATGCCAAAGATATCCCTTGCGCCTTTGGGAATGACGATTTGCCCTTTTTCTCCGACTTTAACAGTAGCGATAAATTTGCCTTCCGGTATTTTCATGTTGTTTCCCCTTTGTCGCAAAGATTCATAAGAGTAATATTAATTATATTAGTTATACTTTTCATACTAATAATACTTTATTTATTGTTGAAAGTCAATAGCTTTTTATTTGCATAAAAGCTGCTTTTTATCAATAAGGAACTGTCTCAAATGTTTAAGATAAGCTAGCTGAAATAGTGCTTTTGTTAGGATATGAAAATTACTAATTATCAGACTTTAATGCCTAATATTATTGAAAAATATCTATTTTCCTTTTATCACCTAATAAATTTCCTAACTTAATTATTAAAGGTATTGGTGCTATAGGAAAAATTGATAAATGGAATCCTATTTGCTAACAATTTTCGATTGGACAGTATGGGGAGCATTTTGCTATGCTAATTGATGTTAATAAGGATCTTTTACCCAAGGGGAACATATCTTAAAAACCAGCCTGATCACTTGTATTAATATGAGATGTAATGAGATGATCAAAAGCAAATTTTATGATATGGCCCTGCTTGCTCCCGTAAGCATTATTGTTGTGAGCGCTAAACCCCTTTTGTGCTGCTGGAATGGGACAAGCTATTTTTGACCTTATTGCTGAAGTTATACAGATTGCCCTATAACTTAGTCATCACAGGTTGCCGCAGCACCGCCTTTGACCATATCTCAAAACGAGGCCGGTGATTATTGAATAGGAAGATCTTGATCGGCTGTTTTTAAGATCAATCGGCGGCAGAATGGCAATAAGCCTGCTCTGGAGACTATAATTACCAAGACATCATCTATAAACCGCCCTTGATTTAGCACTTGGATATCCTCCCTCCTGGGCAGGTGCTAAATCAAGGGGCTCCCCCCGAAAATATCCTTTGTGGGGAAAACCTTTCCCTTAGCGGGAAAGCGCTGGGAAATATTACCCTACAATACTGTGGTAGTTCTCGGAGAGGGGATAGCATTTTAGTTGATGATATTGTCTGGAGCCGTACTGCTAATTTCTGCTCAGATATTAAGCTGTTGTTGATGTTATTAGACTTTCTCCTTAATATATATCAGCTGGCTTTGGTCTGGCTGAACAATCTCGTTCTTTCTCCTTGTCACTGTCTATTTTGACAGTAGTGGATGGGATCGTGCTGAAAACTGCTATTGGCCTTAAGGCGGATTGAAAAAGGCTCTCTCCTCTTAAGCAATGCGTTCAGTGCGGTCCTATTCCACTATTTACCCTTATGTAGTCAATTTTTGCCTATTTTTAAGACAGCTTTTGGTCTTTCATCATATGCGTTATTAGGTGCATTTTAAGTGTAGCTCTCATTGATCGGTAGGGATAGGCGTTATCCGCCAATATCTCCCTTTTGGCAAAAGGCTCATGGTTTGATTAGTTGATAATCTTATCCTTGGGCTAATATTACTTAGGCTAATACTAGTTTGGAGTACAGTTAAGCCAGACGGGAATTTTCTTTGCTGGATTTACAGGAATTAATAGACTTTATTAGAAGTAAAGGGTGAAAAGACTATGTTTATCGAAGATCAGCTCTATGGATATCAATCGTTTTCACCCCGTTTAGGGTCGGCAGTAATAAAGATATTCTCACTGAGTGTCAGGCTTAGTTTGTAATACATGAGTAATTAAAGACGAGGTGTTATGATGGAAACAAAAGAAGAATTTTTGGCGGAGCTATCCCGCTGCGTGGTGGAAATGGAAGATGATGATATCTCCGCAGTAGCCGAGGATTATGCAGTTCATGGATATGCTCCGCTTGACGGTATTCTCGACGGCTTGGTTGATGGCATGAACAAAGCGGCTGATCTCTATGAACGGGAAGAATATTTTATCCCCGAGCTGTTGATCTGCTCCAACGCCATGTATAATGGGCTCGATGTCTTGCGGCCTCTGTTGCCCCAGGAAGAGAAGAATAGCAAAAGTAAGATTGTTATCGGCGTTGTGAAGGGCGATACGCATGATATCGGCAAGAATTTAGTCAAGATCATGCTGGAGTCAGCCGGTTATGAGATGATCGATCTCGGCCGTGACGTTGCGGTTGATGATTTTATCTCTACCGCTAAAGAGCAGGGAGCGGAAGTGATCGCACTTTCTACCCTGATGTCGACCTCAATGGTCAATATGGAAAAGGTAATCCAGGGTCTGGAAGCAGCGGGTATCCGCGATCAGGTCAAGGTGATCGTTGGCGGTGCGCCGATTTCACCCGCCTTCGCTGAAAAAATTGGCGCCGACGGCTATTCTGCTAATGCTGTGGAGGCTGTCAAGCTGGTCGATAGACTGCTGGCCGGCTAAACCGGATAGCATACGGATATCCACGATGGCTATGTCGCTGATAGGACGTAGCTTTCATTGAAAATGATTTGAATAATAATTGCCGGATGGGAATACTTATGAAACAATTAACTGCCATAGACCGTCTCACTGCTGTGGCACATGGGAAAAAAGTGGATCATCAGCCCTGCATTTGCCCTGGTGGGATGATGAATATGATCATTACAGAAATTATGGAGCGTTCCGGCATCTCTTGGCCGGAAGCTCATAGTACTGCGGAACAAATGGCTGCTTTGACCTATGAGCTTAATCATGCCGGCGGCTTTGAGAACTATGGGGTGCCATTTTGTATGACCGTTGAGGCCGAGGCCATGGGCGCTACAGTGGATATGGGTGATGCCCAGACAGAGCCACATGTGGTGGACTCTCCGCTCAGTTCAGCCACTCAGCTGGATCAGCTGGCTCCTTTTTCTCTTGATCAAGGGCGTATCCCCACTGTTCTGACGGCAATCCGCCTTCTTAAAGCTAAGGGGACAGGTGTACCGGTCATTGCCAATATTACCGGCCCGGTCAGCGTTGCCGGTACTCTGGTTGATATGACGTCATTGTTGATGGAACTGCGCAAAAAACCGGAGGCCTGCCACCGGCTGATGTCGCTGATCACTGATAATCTGATCACTTATGGGCAAGCTCAAGTTGCCGCCGGTGCGGACGCTATTTGCATCGCTGAACCAAGCGGCACCGGCGAGATTTTGGGCCGGCGGTTTTTCCACGAATATTCGCTGCCATATCTCAACCGCCTGCTGGATAGTCTTGAGGTGCCGGTCAAAATAGTACATATCTGCGGACGTCTGCATAGCATCTATGAGGAATTGTCTGCCCTGCACTGTGATGCTTTCAGCTTTGATGCCTGCGTAAGTATTGAAGAGATCAAACCTTATTTAGCGGGCAAGGCGATAATGGGTAATGTCAATACCCATGCTTTGGGCAGCATGTCCGGCAATAAAATAGAGCAGCTGACTAAAGCAGCGCTTAACAAGGGTGCGGATATCGTAGCGCCGGCTTGCGGTTTGCCGCTGACTACGCCTTTGGCCAATATTCAAACTATGGTGGCAACAGTAAGGAATGAATTTAGCGGAGATGAACAGCATGAGCTATCGGATTGATCTGCCCCAGTTGGGACAAGTATTAAATGGTGAGCCAGGGGATAATCTGTATCAGTTGCTGGCTGCTGCCGGGTTGCTTGATGCTCCCTGCGGTGGGAATGGCACCTGTGGCAAATGCCAGGTGATTATCGATGGAGAAGAACGTCTGGCCTGCACCTATCAGGTCAATAGCGATATTATGGTGTTGCTGCCGCAGCAGACCCATTTGCAATCCATTACTGCCGATGGCTATTTAAAAGATTTTACCCCAGATCCATGGCCACAGGGCAGCTATGGTGTGGCGGTAGATATCGGCACTACCACGGTGGTTGCTACCCTATATGATCTGGCTCAGGCAGAGGCAATAGACTCCCTATCTTGCCTCAATTCGCAGAAGGCCTTTGGCCAGGATGTGATCAGCCGTATCAACCATGCGGTAAGTTATGAGAAAGGTCTCGAGGAGCTGCAAGCGTTGATTATCACTGATCTGACCCAGCTGATTAATGGTCTGCTGGAGCAGGCACAGCTCACTCCTGAAGCGGTCAAACTGGTAAGCATCTCCGGCAATACCACTATGATTCATCTGCTAGCTGGTATCGACCCAGGAAGCATGGGCGCTGCTCCGTATCTGCCAGCCTTTAGCGGTGCTCTGCGGCTGGCAGCTGCAGAGCTAGGCCTGCCTCTTTCCTGCCCGGTTTATTGCTTGCCGGCTGTTGCGGCTTTTGTGGGTGGCGATATCATTGCCGGTCTATTGGCATGTGATATCGATAAGTGGCAGGGCAAGACGCTCTTTATCGATATCGGCACCAACGGCGAAATCGTTCTGGCTAATGACGGAAAGCTGTTTTGCTGCTCCTGTGCTGCCGGCCCGGCTTTGGAAGGGATGAATATCAGTTGTGGCATGCGCGCTGCTCCGGGAGCTATTGAAGAAGTCCATATCGAGCCGGATGGGATCGCTGTTTCCGCCATCGGCGGGGCAAGACCAATAGGCCTGTGCGGCAGCGGCCTGCTTTCAGCCATCGCTGAACTACGGCGGGTAGGCATTGTCGATGCCAGCGGACGGATGACCGATCACCCTTTGGTGAGTAAGGTATCGGGTAAAAAAAGCGTGCTGCTGACGGAGGATATCTATTTGAGTCAGAGCGATATCCGCCACGTACAGCTTTCTAAGGGGGCGATCCTTTCTGGGGTGTTGACCCTGTTAGATGCCGCAGGGGTAACTGTGGAGCAGTTGGATAGG
>ERZ826242.3584-NODE-3584-length-10959-cov-2.534574_pt1 | contig 10959 bp, 10 predicted proteins | sample MGYA00519871_ERZ826242 | MGnify/ENA primary metagenome ERZ826242 (study PRJEB31778, sample SAMEA3449226) | human gut metagenome | biome: human gut; feature: human-associated habitat; material: faeces | place: United Kingdom | collected 2010/2012 ...
TTTTGATATCGGCCTGCGGTTGGGCGCCGGGGCTTTCGTCTGCGGCGAGGAAACGGCTTTGCTTACCTCCATTGAGGGCAACCGGGGCGAACCCCGTCCCAGACCTCCTTTCCCTGCCAAACAAGGGCTGTTTGGCAAGCATTAATTTATATTTTCTAGATTTGGCTAATGCCTGGAATTTTATTAAGCCTTAAGCCGGTTTTCCATGGCTGTTAATTCATTGCGTAATTCTTCGGGTACTGTTTTGCCGATCTTCTCATAAAAAGCATGGATATTCTCGATATCTTCCAACCACCATTGATTATTGATAGTTAGGATGGTTTGCAGGTCTTCTTTGGTGAATTTGTGACCTGGCTTGATTTCATAGTCAAGTCCATCGAGACAAATGTCGTCCACTTTAGGCACAAAGCCGATTGGCGTTTCCTGGGCTCCTACCTGATTTTCACAACGTTTGAGGATCCACTCTAAGACGCGGAAGTTTTCCCCAAATCCTGGCCAGATAAAATTGCCTTCTTCATCAAGCCGGAACCAGTTAACATTAAAGATCTTGGGCAGCTTATCGGCAGTTGTTTTTTTGCCCATATCCAGCCAATGCTGGAAATAATCGCCCATATCATAGCCGCAGAAAGGCAACATCGACATGGGGTCGCGGCGCACTACGCCAGTAGCCCCGTCTGCAGCTGCAGTAGTCTCTGAAGCCATGATGGATCCGACAAAGACACCATGATCCCAATCGCGAGATTGATAGACTAAGGGAGCGGTCTTGGCGCGGCGTCCACCAAAGATGATAGCAGACAGCGGCACCCCTTGTGGATTTTCCCATTCCGGAGAGATGCAGGGGCAATTGCGGGCCGGAGCAGTAAAGCGAGAATTAGGATGAGCTCCTGGTTTTCCTGAGTCGGGATCCCATGGTTTACCGGTCCAATCCTCTGCGTCACGCGGCGGATTTTTATCCATCTTTTCCCACCAGACAGTGCCATCTTTTTTCAGCACCACATTAGTGAAAATAGTGCCTTCTTTAGTGCAGGCCATAGCATTGGGATTAGATTTTTCGTTGGTACCCGGTGCTACGCCAAAGAAGCCTGCTTCAGGATTTTGCGCATAAAAACGGCCGTCTTCACCAATACGAATCCAAGCGATATCATCGCCAACAGTCCAGAGTTTATAGCCTTTTGCCCGGTAACCTTCTGGAGGAATGAGCATTGCCAAATTAGTCTTTCCACAGGCGGAAGGGAATGCTGCTGCGATGTATTTGGTTTCACCCTGCGGGTTTTCTACACCTAAGATCAGCATATGCTCTGCCATCCAGCCTTCTTTCCATCCTTGGTAAGAAGCGATGCGGAGGGCAAAACATTTTTTACCGAGAAGAACATTGCCGCCATAGCCGCTATTGCAGGAGCGGATATAATTGTCTTCTGGAAATTGCAGAATATAACGCTTCTCAGCGTCCAGATCACATTTAGCATGCTGGCCACGGACAAAATCACCGTCTTCGCCCAGCGCCTGCATTACTTTTTCACCGACACGAGTCATAATCACCATATTGAGCACGACATAAATACTGTCAGTGATTTCGATACCAATTTTAGAGAAGGGGGAACCGACTACACCCATAGAATAGGGGATAACATACATGGTACGTCCTTTCATTTTACCACGCATGATTTCGTCAGTCATGGCATAAGCCTCTGCTGGCGGTATCCAGTTGTTAGTAGCGCCGGCATTGCGCTGCTCGCGGCTACAGATAAAAGTTCTGTCCTCAACCCTAGCCACATCATTAATTGCTGTGCGATGATAGTAGCAGTTTGGCAGCACTTCCTGGTTTAGCTTAATCATTTCTCCTGTGCTACAGGCTATTCGACGCAGTTCTTCGATCTGTTCCTCGCTACCGTCAATCCAGACGATATCATCTGGCTGGAGCAGTTCGGCGGATTCTTTGACGAACTGGTTGACCTTAGCATTTTTGCAATCCATGCCCAATCCTCCATCTCTTATACTCAATTGCCTTTCTAAAAGTCTCTGTTTTAGTATATGTGGCCAGAGGCTTTTACGGTCATCAATGAGAAGAAAAGCAATAGATAAGCAACACTGATTTCTTGGGCCAACGTTTTTCGACGTCTTTAATAAAATCAGTGCTAACTTCTCCTATTTTAGATATTAAAGATATAGCTTAAAAATCCTTTTCCAATAGCAAATTAAAAAAATGATTCAATATTTGGACAATTTATGCATGATGGCAAACGGGCAGGAAAACTTCCTGCCCGTTTGTTAGCCGTTAATTGCTAGGCAATGATGTATTTGTTCTTTGAGTAAGCTGATGCCATTTTCATCTCCGGCAGCTGGTGGAGTGAATGTAGCTATTAATGAAGCTGGCCGCCGGCTGAGGACATGTATTTGATCAGCTAGCTTAATCGCCTCTTCGATATCATGAGTGATTAAGAGTACTCCTGGTTGGAAACGTTGAATAATGCCTAGCAGCCAGCTCTGCATTTCTTCCCTGGTCAGCGCATCTAGTTTGGCAAATGGTTCGTCGAGTAACCAAAAATCTCCTCCAGCCATCAAGGTGCGCAGCAGAGCGGCACGTTGGCTCATGCCGCCGGATAGTTGAGAAGGGTAGCTATGAGCAAAGCCCTCAAGTCCAAAGAGCGGGAGATATGATTTAGCTCTCTCCTTGGCCGCTGCTAATTCACTGCGGTCGTTTATCTCAACTGGTAAACAGACATTAGCCAGCAGATCGCGCCAGGGCAGCAGCATATCTTTTTGCATGCATAGGCTGACCTTGCCAGTAGTAGTAATGCTGCCGCTATCTGGAGGATAAAAACCGGCGATCATTGATAACAAAGTGCTTTTGCCACACCCAGATGGGCCCAGCAGCGCGGTACACTGTCCATGAGGAACAGTCAGAGAGATGTTATCAAGAACAGGTATTTTTTCTCCATTGAGCAGAAAAGATTTATAAACTTGGTTGATAGCGATTTCCATAGCATTTATCCTCAACCAGTCATTTAAGAGCTGTTATTGCGGAAGATATTCGTTGGTGAAGGCTGCTGCTCCATCGAATTCCTCTTCGAGCAATCCGCGTTCATATAGCCAATCAGCGAAATCCTGCCAAATGGTTTCGTCTTGGTAGCCCCAATAAGGAGCATCGTCCTGATATTGCCCAGCCATCCATTCTTGTCCTGCTTTGATCAGGTCTTCGCTGGATTCTGGTGATGCTGCCAACAACATATCAGCTGCTTCCTCGGGATTGCTATCGGCAAACTGATAGCCCTTGCTGACCGCTGCCAGGAAGCGCTCGGCAATATCGCCATTATCAGCCAGCCAGCTTTCCTCTGCTACCAGAACAGGGGTGTAATAGTCAAAAGCTGGGTCGATATCTTTGAGATAGATAGTATCCAGTTCTACCCCTCTAAGCTCAGCTTCAACACCAGTAGTGGCATAATAGATCCAGCTGAAATCGACATTGGTCTCAGTAGCGGCAAAAAAGTCAGCGCTGCCGATATTGATGATTTCTACCGGATCGCTCAAACCTTCACTTTCGACCAAATAGTTGATAAGGGCTTCTTCAACCTCGCCGCCCCAGCCGCCATAGGTCTTGCCAGCAAAATCAGCTATGGTGCGGATATTGTTTTCTTTGGGAGCGGCAAAGCAGGAAGTATTATGTTGGATCACCGCTGCTATTGAAATTACCGGGATATCAGCTTCCCTGGCAAAAGTGACTTCCTCTTGATAGCTGACGCCAAATTCAGCTTGTCCTGCTGCCACCAACTGGAGGGCATAGTTATCGCCAGGCTGGATGATCTCTACATCAAGCCCCTGTTCTGCAAAATAACCATTGGCCTCGGCTACATAAAGACCGGTATGGTTAACATTAGGTACCCAGTCTAGGACCACAGTTACCTGGTCTAGTTCAGCATCAGTCGGTTCCTGCGGTTCCTGAGTATCAGCGCAGGCCGCTAATGAGAAGACCAACATCACTGCTAAAACGATTAAAGCTAATTTCTTCATTTTCCTTACCACCTCTATTTGAATTTTTAAATGAAACCAACTTAAGAAACATCTTAGAATAAATGTTATTTTTCATCGTTTAAATATTTGCGCCACTTCAGACACCTGCTTTCAGCGATCTTCACCAGGCCAAAAATCAATGCGCTCCAGATGATGATGGCTAAAATAGCGGCGAATACCAGCGGGAGATTGAAAGCATTTTGGGCACGGATCAGCATTAATCCCAGGCCAGCCTGAGCGCCAAGCCATTCGCCGATGACTGCCCCCATTACGCTGTAGACTGCTGAGATGCGCAGTCCGCTAAAAAAGTGGGGAAGGGCTAATGGGAGTCTGATCATGCGGAATAATTGTTTATCATTCATTCCCATGGAACGGTAGAAAGATAATGTTTCGTTATCAGCGGCATTGAGACCGGCTAAAATGTTGATCGTCATCGGGAAAAAACAGATCAGGATAACAACCAATACTTTAGGCAAAGTCCCATACCCGAACCAGATGATGAACAGTGGCGCTAAGACGATGATCGGCACCATTTGGGAACCAAGCAGCAGCGGGTAGAGAGTTTTTTTGATCGCTGGCGAGAGGGCCATCAGCAATGCAATGCCCAGTGAGACGATAACTGCCAAAAGCATTCCCAGACCTGCCTCTGCTAGCGTATAAAGGCTGTGATGCCAAATTAATGGTAAATTTTCGCCAAAAGCCACTATTACTGCCCCAGGCGTAGGTAAGAGCCATTCCTTATTGATAAGAAAAGAAGCTACAAGCTGCCATACCAGCAAAAAAATGATGATGCCTGCCAGTGGATAAAGAAGATCTTTTCTGGATGATTTGGGTGATAATTTCATCATTGCTCAGTCCTTTGGCTAAAAAAGAAAACGCTGCCCGGAGAGGACAGCGAAAAACAGACTCCCTCCGCCGGCATTACCCGGATCAGGTTAAAGGGTCGAGACTCAATTGTCTCCTCTCAGCCATTCAGCTCCCCTGAACTTTCATTTAACTTTATGCAAAAATTTTATCCTACTGTCGCTATTAAGTCAAGCTATTTTTGTCTTTGGATGCCGTTGATATCGATATAACAGTCCCCATCTAGAAGAAGCTCTGATACTGGTACCGCAGTCAAGCCTTGTTCTTGAAGTTGTTCCAAAATGATAGGTAATGCCTCGGCAGTATGCAATCCGTTATTATGGAAAAGGATAATATCCCCAGCATGAATATCTTTCATGACCCGATCTACGATTTCATCGGCGGATAAATCTTTCCAATCTAGGCTATCCCCCATCGACTGAAAAAAAGTACTCCCTTTCCTCAATAAGGAAAGGTAGTAACCATCATTTTGGCTCGATTATTTGATCGGTGCTTTGCGGAAAAGCAGCCAAGAACAAATGCCAAAGATTACGGAGAAGGCCAGTGCAGCAACGACACAATTTCCAGGACCGGCGGCGCAGAATTTTACCAATAACCGGAGAGGATAAACAATAGCGGTTATCAACCAATCGCCAGAGGCATAACTGCCGACAAAGGGGATAACGATAAAGCATAATACCGGCAAGCCGATAGCAACTACGATTTTCCATGGCTTAGGCAGGCGGTAGAAGATCATGGAGATCAACATGCCCAGCAAAAATACCATCAAATATGTCGGTATCATCAATGCGGCAGATAGCAGATAGTCGCTAAAAGAAGCGATACCATATTGTTGACTATAAATTTGATAGGCCAGCGGTACTTCGATATTGCCAATATTCTGAGTCGCTAACTGAGTTAGCCCAAGGATAATTTCCCCAGCGATAGTCAGTAGTAACGCAGTAGCCAGAGCGATCAGAATTTCCGTAACAAAGGTGGTTGTTCTGCCGACCCCGTGCTGGATTAACAGCCGCGCATCTTCACGTATGCAGCAGATGCCAAGGACAAAAACCATCACCATAGCAGCGAACTCGAAATAAGAAATAGTAGTCTTTGCTGAAGCCATGTTGTTGGCAGCAATACCGGCAATGACAATATTAATAATGATAAAGGCTATCATGATAGCGACGAAAACCAGAGAAGATTTGAGTACACCCCGAAAAGAGGATTTGAATGCCGGTACTAAATAATGTTTATTCATGGTCGCTGTCCTCCTTATTCATCAGCTGGATAAAGTAATCTTGCAGATTGAGCTTGCCCAGTTCCAGGTTTTCCGGTAGTGGTACGGGGTCTGGTTGACCTGCGATACAGGCTGTTTTGAGCCCGCCCAATGTGTTCTGCGTGATTACCTGTTTGCCAATGATATATTCATTGACTAAGGATGCAGGTCCACTGATGGTATAGCCTCCTGACAGCAGCTCTTCGCTAGGCATATCACGGAGAATCTTGCCTTCGCGGATAATGATCGTATGCTCGATCAGGCTGGCTACTTCAGCTATTAAGTGAGTGGAGATAATGATAGTCTGCGGATTATTGGCGTATTTTTCTAATAGCAGCTTATAGAAAAGATCGCGGTGCTGGGCATCGAGCCCTAAAACCGGTTCATCTAGCAGCAGATAGGGGGTATTAACATTCAGCGCTACGATAAGCTTGAAGATCGATGTATAGCCGGTAGAGAGCGTATTAATTTTTTTACGCGTTTTGAGCCCAAATTGTTTTGCCATTTCCAACGCTTGGTCCATCTGAAAATTTTGATAGAAGTTGGCTGCCTCCTCGAAAGCACGCTCTACTTTCATTCCATCGGGGTAGAGATTTTTTTCACTGAGCATAAAAATTTTATTGAGCGCACAGTCATTATCAAGGGCCTGTTCATCATCAACTATGACCTCACCACTATCGGGAAAAATGCGGTTGGAGATAATGTTGAGCATGGTTGTTTTGCCAGCGCCATTATTGCCTAGTAACCCATAGATCTTGGGCTGATCAAAATTCAGGTTAATATTATTTAATGCTAAAGTATCACCAAAGCGTTTAGTAATATTTTTCAGTTCAATTCCCATAATCGGTATACCCTCTTTCTAACATGGATTGTAAGTCTTGTTTATCTAATCCTAATCGTGCTGCCTCTTGCAGCAGTGGTACAATATAGTCCAGATAAAAGCTTTCTTTGCGCTTGGCGCGGAGTTTTTCCTGTGCCCCTTGGCTGACGAACATCCCTAGGCCGCGTTTTTTATAAATCAGTCCCTCGTCAACCAGGATGTTGATTCCCTTGAGCGCTGTTGCCGGATTGATTTTGCATGATACAGCAAATTCTGTTATTGAAGGGATTTGGCTCTCCTCAGGATAAGCTCCGCTCAAAATAGAGTCTTGAAGCATCTCAGCTATTTGGATGAAGATCGGCCGGTCATCATCGAAATTTATCAGCATATCTCCACCTCCATTAATTAATCAGTTAATTGGTTTAGTAATTAACTATATTAGAAGTATAGCTGATTATTTTTTCTCTGTCAAGGATTTTTTTTGCCGAATGCTCATAATTAGCACTTAATTTTCATACAAAGTAAAGACAAGGCACAGCCAAAGCTGTGCAATATAATCCATAAGGGAGGGAAAAGAGTGGAAAATTATGATGTGCTTAAGGACGTCTCCGAAAGGACTGGTGGAGATATCTATTTGGGCGTGGTAGGTCCAGTCAGAACCGGCAAATCCACATTCATTAAGCGCTTTATGGAAGAATTGGTCCTTCCCAATATCGAAGATATCCATGAGCGTGAAAGAGCTGTGGACGAGATGCCGCAGAGTGGTTCCGGCCGAACCGTAATGACGGCTGAACCTAAATTCATTCCTGCTGAGGCTGTCAATATTCATGTTGATGATGGTATTGATATGCGGGTAAGGCTTGTTGATTGTGTTGGCTATGCGGTGGAAGGTGCCCGCGGCTTCGATGATGAGGATGGTCCGCGGATGGTTGATACCCCATGGTTTGAGGAACCGGTCAGCTTTGCTGTTGCCGCAGAGACCGGCACAGAGAAGGTTATTGCTGAACATAGTACGATCGGGGTAGTTGTTTTGACAGATGGTACTTTTGGCGACATTCCCTTAGAGGCCTATAATCCTGCTGCCGAAAGAGTGATCGAAGAATTACAGGAGCTGGGCAAACCATTTGTCATTATCGTTAACAGTGCCGACCCTGATGGTCAAATAGCTCAGGATTTTGCTGATGAGCTGGCTGAGCGTTATGGCGTTACTGTTTTGACGATGAATCTGCTAGATATGACGGCTGATGATATCATGGATATCCTTAACGCCGCACTATATGAATTTCCGGTCATGGAGATCAATATCAGTCTCCCACGCTGGATCGAAGAGCTGGAGAGCGATCATTGGTTGCGTAAGGCTATGGAAGCTGCCATTGCTGAAGCTGTTCAAGGGGTCAAAAAGGTCCGCGATATTAGCAGTATCATCGATAGCCTGGATACCCAAGACGATATTCAGCAGACCACATTGACAGAATTGGATCTAGGCCGGGGTGCGGCTTCTTTGGCTGTGATGGCACAAGATGGATTGTTTAATCAAGTGCTTGCCGAATATGCGGGAGAGCCAATAGAAGGAGAGCATACTATTCTTAGCCTGATGCGACGTTATGCTAAAGGCGCCCATCAATGGGAAAAGATGGCTGATGCTATGGAGGAAGTTAGTGAGGAAGGCTATGGTGTGGTCAGCCCACAGATGGATGAATTATATTTGGAAGAGCCAGAGCTAATTAAACAGGGAGGACACTTTGGTGTACGTTTAAAAGCTTCCGCACCTAGTTATCACATAGTTTGGAACAAACAGAAGTCCCCATTTTCGATAACGCTTGCTGTTTGATGGTTGCTGACAATAATATTTGTCTTTTTCCTGTGATCGCTCTTGATCGTTTCTGTGTATAAGCTTTGCTTATATATAGTATCCATTTTGCGTATTTTTCTTTTGCGGTAGCTTATGGTATGATAATAAAGGGAGGAAAGGTCATTTCAATAGCTCGCAATAATTTTTGCTGGGTTTGGATATAAAAGATGTTTTTATGTTTTTGTAACTATGAGAAAAGGGAGATAGGCAAAAGGAGATAAAATGCAAATCAGGGATATTGAATATGTGGCTGCTGTGGCTGAATATCACAGTTTTTCCCGCGCAGCAGAGAAGCTTTTTATCAGTCAGCCTGCACTTAGTCAACAGATTCTACATTTGGAAGATGAACTACAGGTGCAGTTGTTTAAACGGGAGAATAAACAGGTCACTCCCACTTTAGCTTGCGAGGCTTTTTTGGAAGACGGCCGGACTATTCTGGCTTTAAGCCGCCGGATCAAAGAACGGATGGCTGAATTTGCTGACCTTAATGCAGGGGAGTTGAAGATCGCTATCTCCTCTTTTTATCATCGTAGTTATTTGCCTCCATTTATGAAACGCTTTCAAAAAAGATATCCTAATGTAAAGATCAATGTTGTTGATGCCTTTTCTAATGAACAGAGTAAGCTGTTATTGCAAGGTGAGGTTGATTTGGGCATTGCCTCCTTGCCACTGATGGATTCAAGATTGGCATATGCCAAACTTTTTGAAGAAGATATTTTGTTAGCTATTCACAAAGACAGTCATGTTAATGATTACTTTAAAAACAAAGATGATAACAACTTAACCATAGAAGATCTTAATAAATTACGATCAGAAAGCTTCATTATGTGCCAAAAAGGGCGCAATCTGCGTGATATCAGCATCGCCATTTGCCATAAGGCCGGTTTTGAACCGAATATTGTTTATGAGACTCCAAGTTGTGAAAATATTACTGAGATGATTTTGCAGGATATCGGTCTCGGTTTTGTGCCTAGAAGGACGATTGAAGCTTATCCTCCTGACCGCAGGCCGAGGTATTATAGGATTCTCGACGATATATCTTCTCAGACCTTTGTGTTGGCTTATCGGGAGGGTGCTTTATCTCGTGCAGCTCAAGCGTTTTATTCAATAATGACAGAAAATGATTAGTTAAAGGCTCTTCACTAAATCTAAAAGGAAGCAATCATTGTGATTGCTTCCTTTTAGAATGGGTACATCATGCTCTCTAGATAAAACTTAGTAGGAAGGAGGCTTGATGGTTATCTATGCACCGCTATAATTGACCCGCAATTCTTCATCTATGTTATATCCCCGTTTAATAGTCGGGAAGAGTTTAACCTTGGCTTGCAGTTTGGATTTGGAGCGCGAGATTTTGATTGCCGCAACTACTCGGTCGCAAATTTCGCCAGCTAAGCCGGTGTAAGTATTGGGATCAAGAAGCTCGTCTATTTCTGCCTCCGAAAGATTAGCCATTATTATTGGTGAATCCAGAAGCATATCCCGGAATTGATGCTTACCCTCAAATGTTTTCATGGCAATTTCATAAACAACTTCATGTGCTGTTTGTTTGCCAATTTTTTGTCCCAGAGCCATCATTACCCTTTCGCTCATCATTAACCCCCTGGCGATGAATAAGTTTTCTTGCATCCGTTCTGGGTAGACCTGCAGGTTCTCCAGAATTTTGGCTCCTTTAGCAGAACAGGCACTAGCGAGAATAATACATTCATTAACGGTTTTCCATTCTATTTTCCATAACGCACCGTCACGCTCATGTTCGCAGAACATTGATTCCTGGGCGGTAGCAGCTTCTCCCTTGACTAGTCGGGCTAAGCACTGCAGAGCCTCAAAGCCATTAGGATTGCGCTTATGCGGCATGGTAGAAGAACTGACTTCCCCAGGGGTAAACCCTTCTGCTACCTCGCCGATCTCTGTCATTTGCATTTTTGCCAGTTCATTGCCCATTCTGCCCAGAGTGCAGCAGGCTATTGAGACGACATGGCAGATCTCCGCCATCCGATCACGGCTGGTATGCCAACTAATATTAGGAATGTCCAGTCCTAAGCGTTTAATGGTACGGTCGCTGACCTCCATGCCGCGGGGGCCAAAACCGGCCATGGTTCCCAAAGCGCCAAAAAGCTCGCCGACATAATTCATTCCATCCATCAACGGACCTTCAAT
>ERZ826242.3585-NODE-3585-length-10958-cov-4.866459_pt1 | contig 10958 bp, 10 predicted proteins | sample MGYA00519871_ERZ826242 | MGnify/ENA primary metagenome ERZ826242 (study PRJEB31778, sample SAMEA3449226) | human gut metagenome | biome: human gut; feature: human-associated habitat; material: faeces | place: United Kingdom | collected 2010/2012 ...
CAAAAACCGGTGAGATAACAGGAAACCATCTGTAATGCCGTCAGATATCTGCTCTTTCCGTCTCTGTATTCCACCAGTGCCATTGCCACTGCATCGGAAGCTTCCTTTACGCGGATTACACGCAAAGCATATCCTGTCAGCTTTTCTGTATGAAACTTGATTCCAAAATCCATGTACTGTCCTGTACTGCCAAACCCCTGGCCCGCCGTCTTTGCCGGGTCAGCCTTTACCTTAAGGCTCATATCACCATACTGTTTTAGGACAGGCGTAAACCGAAGTCTGGCGCCCTGGGTATTCTGATAGAATCCCACACCCTTACTTCCATTGCCTGTCGCCCCATATTGCCAGGCAGGAATACTGTTATTCATCTCCCAACTTCCAAAGGTGGGCGAGTTAATCTCTATGTCGATTGGTCTTGCACAATCCAGAGTCCAGCTTCCGCTCCTTAATTCCGGCTGATTTTCATCCGGTAATTCAGAAAAATCTGTAAATAAATACTTCTCATCCACTTCGCCCTCCGTCACAGGAAACGATGTCATAACCTCTTTGGCAGTTCCCGCCAAACCTCCAGAAAGCCTGGGAATGATGACTGCCTTGATATATTTTCCGATATCAGCCGCTGTGAAACGATAGCTTCGAAGCGGAATACCCCTTTTTGTCACAGCGCAGAGTACAGCCCCCGTTCCCGTTTCAGTATCACATCGATACCAGGAAATTTCCGACGCATCAGTGCGCTCTTTGGAAGACAATTCATAGGAAAGCGTCACACATCCTATTTCTCTTTCCTTTTTCATTACAGGTTCTCCCGACAGTTCCGGTGCAGGCAAGCGGAAGGGTTCCACAGAAATTGCAACCGAAGCCTCCAGACCGCTCTCCGTACACCCATGAACCACAATTTGCTTCACCTGTTCGCTGCGATTGCAGTCTGCAATCCGGCAAGAGCGCTCCGATTCCGGAATCAGTTCTGCATAAACCATATCGCTTTTCTCCAGGAAAAAGTCAACCCGCTCTTGGCATTCCTCTCCCGAAAAGAGGTATACATTTGCGGTCACATGAATCGTTTCTTCTCCAAAGGCAATTTTTTCCCTGTCTGTATGCAACTGCATAAAAGTCGGAATTCGCAGTTTCCCGGCTTTTTTCGAAATGCTCGGTTCTCCCGGAGGATTCCATCCCTTACTGCCGCCCAACAGATTTTCAATATTGATATATCTCTTTTCCTCATATTCGAAAACATATGCTTCCAGCGCTTTCTTACCCTGAAGCTGTACTGTTTCTTCGCTGTCGTCACCTCCAAGAGTGACCGGCTTTCCGTTTTGAACAACTCCGTACTGATAACATTTTAGTGAGGGCAACGGATACTTGGTCCAGCCAACTCTCACAGGTACGTTTCCCTCTGTTTCATAGCGACAATCAATCAAAGCGACCTGTCCGCCCTCCTTGGTAAGATACTGTTCTGCCTCTGTTCCCATGGTCTTAATTTTGCTTCGGAAAATACAGTCAATAAACACAGCTCCCGTTCCTGTTGCCTGATAAATGGGGCGATTACCATAAAAATCAAAATCACATCCCACATACACTGCATTTCCGTTTAAAGCATCATCTGTGCTCTCAAAATGACACTTCCGGTACAATGCGCGTTTTGCCCCACAAACGGGCACCAGATTTAACCGACTCACAAAACGGCAATTGTCGGCACAGAGTTTTTCTCCTTTCTGAAAAGCAAGCTGCGCCTGGGTGACAGTCTCCGTTCTCTTTTTCTGATTCAATGCCGGATTCGCTGGATAGACTAAATCTACACTACAATAGTTTCCAAGCGTCACATTGGCAAGGTACAATTCCTCTACCCGAAAACAAAACAGGGTATAATTTCCGTTACAGGCATGGGACTGCCCTCGGTTGCCTGCAATCACTATGTTTTCCGGATTTTCAGATAATCCTACTATTTTTAAAGCTCTGCTGTCTACATGCATACCGAAAGGAGCCCAATCCCCTTCTTTTTTCTGCAGGGTATCTGTTGCCAGCGGGTCATCAATCCAATAGACATTGGGAGCAATATACATGACAGTAGGATTTTTCGGACTCCCTTCCGAAAGTTCACGACCGGCAAAGGCCTCCCGGATATCACAGTAGGCATGCGGATGCCAAGCTGCCTCTTCCCGGGAAAGACTGCCATCCAGCAAAAGCGTGTGTTCATTCAGTTCCCTGTATTCTCCCTTATATATAAAACCCTGTTCCTTCCAAATGATGTCCAACTTTAGTTCCTCCCGGTCATAGTATCCTCCTGTTTACTATCAACAATTCCGTTTTGGCACAACCGTGTCACATATATTACATAGGTAACACATAGCATCACTGCTGCCCCACACCATGCTGAGACTTCTGCAATGGCCACTCCCTGAAATCCCATCCGGGGTACCAAAAGGAACCCAGTGACCACACGCATTACAACCTCAAGTACTCCCGAAAGCATTGGTACAAATGTTTTACCCAATCCCTGACATGCATTTCTGGTGACAAAAAGCCATCCTAAAGGGAAAATAGCAATCCCTGTAATGAAAAGGAATTCCCTGGTATAAGATATGACAATCGGATCATTTAACATAAGCCTTGTCAACGTCTCCGGAATAATCAGCTGAACCAGACAAATAGGAATATTGATTAACGTAGACAGTAAGATGCCATCCCATACTCCTCTTCTGATTCTATTTATCTTATTTGCGCCGTAATTCTGACCTGTGAAAGTGAGTACGGCAAGTCCTACTGCTCCTCCCGCCTGTTCAAAAAGGCTGCATAATTTCATACAGGCTGCATATGCAGCAACATAAAGAGTTCCCATGGCATTCACGAAATATTGCAGGATCATTCCTCCAAATGCCGTGACAGAATTCATGACTGCTACCGGCATACCCTTAAGCATGAGATACTTTACAATATTCGTTCTGATTTTCCAGTCTGATGCCGTGAACTGCAGCTCTTTTATTCTGCGTATATAAAGATAACAGTACAGCAAAGAAAACACCTGTGCCAAAACAGTTGCAAGAGCAGCACCTGATACTCCCATTTCCCCCGGAAATACAAACAAAACATCCAATATGACATTGATAATGGAAGATAAAATCATCGCAATGAGCGGGACTCTGCTATTTCCCACACAGCGCAACAAAGTCATGGCAAAATTATTACATACTGTTACTGTGCTGCCAATCAGAATAATTCTGAAATAACTAATTGTATCCTGCATCATATCCTGAGGCGTATTCAGAAAAGTAAATAAAGGTCTCATTGTTAACAGACTAAGGATTGTAACAAGAACACCGATTCCAAGACAAATCAGCACTGACATAGCTGTTTCCTGTCTCATTTTTCCATAATCCTGTGCGCCAAAGGATTGTGAAATATAAATTCCAAGCCCACCTGTCAGCCCAATCATAAATCCAAGGATAAAGAAATGCACGGAGCCGGTATTCCCCACAGCCGCCAATGCTGCATCTCCTATACCTTTTCCAACAATAACCGAATCTACAAAATTATAAAATTGCTGAAAAAAATTTCCTGCCAGAATCGGAAGAAAAAACTGAACAAGCAGTTTCATGCAATTTCCTTCCGTCATTCCTTTTGTTGCTGTCTTTATGTCAATCACGTTCCTTCATTTTCCTGTCTATTTTCCGCTTCATTGCTATATTATCACGCTCTTTTCTAAGTTGCAATCCATTCGGTTCCTCCATTCAAACATTTTTCTCGGCTATGGACTTATTTGTATTTCTATGAATTTTTCAGTTTTGGCACTCACAGAAATTTTCCAGATATTCGTCCACTTTTTCCGTGTTTACCAACACTGATGTTGTATCATAAAAGTTGACAGCCTATATAGCAAAAGTAAAACCATCCGGTAAAAAGGCTGGTGGACAGAACGGACATCAGGGGACACATTTAGCGGTAATAACAGCTCCGGATAAAATAGTCAAACATATGCCTTCCGCATGTGAAGGGTGCCCACATTATCAGATATGCAAGGGCACTGCATTCTTTTATGTTTTCAGTAAACCGAGATTGAGAACTACAAGTAACAACAATTTCTTCATTACCCAATTTTGTATTATTAGATATTTCTGATAAGCTATCTAAAAACATTTTTTCTAATTGTTCTAAACTTATCACATTAGCAGGTAAAAAAGAAAAAATATCTAATACTTTATATTTACCCATGTAAGCCACCTATCCCTTAGCTCCGCAAGCATTATTTAATGCTACAGTTTTTAAATACTGACGTCTATTGATTTCTTCACAAAACTGCTTCCACTTTTTGCAAGTGTGCTTTCAATGGACTCTCTTGTAATGCCATCCAATGCTCCAGACGGTATCGGATCACCCGCTTTCCATGAGGGATCAGCAGCTTTCGCCGCTGCTGCAAATGCCTGCCTGTATTGATGTTCATATTGCTCCATTGTCCATCCCGCTGACAAACGGTCATCTTTGTTCATTTTTCTATATAAGTTAACATATACATCTTCCCTCTTTGTGGTATCACCATTCAGAGTGCCATTATCCCTTAAAAATTCCTTCTTTGCCAGTTCAAACATTTCTTCCCGGCTGCTCTCCGGAATAGAGATGATATGTTTATAACTATTTCTGTTCTCATCAGTTACAGCAAGCCCTGTTAATCCGGTATTCGGATCAACCCAATCTCCATTTTTATCATACTGGCTCATTAGATTCTTGATCGCCTGAACATTCGTAAACATTGCACCATTTCCATTTTTCATCATTTCGCTAAGTGCCGCTTTGTACTGTTTACTGTTTGTGTCAATCCCTGCTGCTTTTAGTTGTGCCTGTACGGAGCTACTGTTAATTTGGGACAACTGAATGTTGTTGACTAAATTCATCCTTGATGTCCCAAACATACTCTGAAATAAGAAACTGTAATCTGTAATTCTCGGCATAATTGCAACCTCCTTGTCAAATTAAATGTGAAATCCGTTTCATTACAACTAATTTTAAATCTTTATATCCAAATTGATGCCTATACTTCTAAGAAGTTCTGAAATCGTTTCACCAGTTCATCTAACTGCATCTGCTCCCGACTTGTTCCATTATAATTTTCAATCGGATCAGAAACAAAATAATTTCCGAACCCTGCCAGCGCATTTTCAAAGCTGCTTTTGAAGTTTTCTTTGCTGCTTACATCAAGATTTGCAAACATCTTGTAAATATCACTGTTCGATTCCTTATTTACTTCCACGCTGTCTTTTCCTGTCGTATTCCTTGCCGGAGAGCTTCCCACTCTGTAAGCAGGTTCTCCATGCTCCTGATAGAATTTCTCTCTTTCAATTTTTACCTGCTTTGCAACAAACTCAACCATACTGTTCACTTTATTGATTTTCTCCTCTGCCTGTTTACCGTATGCAGTTGTTATCTGTTCTGCTGCTTCATCAGATAATCCCATTTCTTTACAGGCATCTTCAAGCATTACTCTAACTCAAAAAATATTACTCCTGTTTTTTATAATACCCCGTTATCATGAGTGGCATAATATTTTCTATATCATTTTCTGTCAGCTGATAACCTATATTGCTGCGCTCTTGAAAAAATTCATTTAAAGGCTTTTTACTAATTAACAGTTTTTTCCCTTTTCCATTATCTTCCTCGTCTCCCCAGTCAAATTCCGTCCAGTAACCGCCTGTTCCATCTTCGTGAATAAATACTCCTGTACTTTTTACAATTCCTCCTGTCATTTTACTCGTACAGCCCAATCCTTCTATTGACTCATATACTTTTTGCCTAAACCTACTATCTGTTTGCATTCTCAATAGAGATTTCTTAGAAATGACTACATTTCCAGCTCCATAAAATTTCCCACTGTCAAGCATCGCTAGATCAAAATTTTCGGCAGTTTGGTCTGTCGTATTACATGCATAATCTACAACATGAAGTGTAACATTAAACTTTTTGCAAATTTCCTCCTGCATATCGCTAACACTCTGCATAGTATTTATTTCATTTAAGAGTCTGCTAAAGTCCCCAGAAACAACTTCGGCATCTCCTGAACCTTGCTTTGTTGTAATTGCCGCTAAATTACTCAGTATTTCAAGTGCCTGTATATCCATAATTTTTTCAACCTTTCTGCAATTCCTCTGTCAGCTAGAATCACTTATACTCACATCTGATTACAATGGCATTACACCTCCATCTGCTGATTTATACGCTTTTACTATCGACATAATATCAAAGGAGTTACCATCTGAATCAATTGCATAAAAACTGTAATTGCCACTTTTATCTATTTCAAACTCAATATCGTTGCCATCAAAAGCAAACTCTTTATACACACTATCATTCCAAAATACAACTATTGTTTGCGTGTTTTCTACTTCACCAATAATCTTATCTTGCTCAATTAGTATCTCATATCCTTTTTCTAAACGATACCCCCAAGAATACTCCCGAAACACCAAATCATTATCTGCATATCCTATGTCACTCTCATAGCTATCTTTATTACTTTTTACCCCTTGAAATGTTTCCTCTTTACTATTCAATATATTATTTGTTATAGATGTGTCATCGTGCCTTAAAGCGCTTTGACCCATATCATTTGCTATTAAAAACCTAATTATTATCATAAAATGCTTGTAATTGTTAAAACTATTTTTTTCAATTTATTCACCACCTTGCAATTCAATATCTTAAAACTCCGTTTCCGGCTGCTACCTGTTTCTGCAATTCCTCTGTCAGTCAGAATTGCTTATGCTTTCTCTTTTTGAGTCCAAGCATTCTCTTTTTACATTATTTATAAAATACTTTTCTTTTTATATTCCGTTGCCATAACTCCTTGTCTTTCTATCTCTTCAATCATCTCCTGTATATCGTTTTGCAATAAGGCTTTTATATCGCTCCCATTCATTATCCTTACTTTTTCAGTATTCTTTGATCTCTCCGAAGCAGCCTTCTCTCCACCTACATCCGGCTCTAATGTGGCAACTACCTCTCCATTATCATCAAAAACCAGTGTACATTTTTTTACAGGCGGATTAAGTGTCTGCATCGTTAGTTTAAATTTATCGCTGCTATAATCCGCAAGCATATCATAAACTTTTTGTCTTAATACTGTGTCTGTATTCATTCTGTACAGCACATCACTTGGAATGTAGCACTCAAAATAGCCATTTGCAGCACCCACATCAATATGAAATTTATTATATATATCTTCTTTTACACAGTTTATCTGCTGTTCCCTTAGAGTCCCATAAAAATCCTTTTCTACATTTATATCACCTGAAATAGTATTCACATTTTGTTTTTGCACAATTGCTGTTATATTACTCAGCATTCCAAGTGCCTGTATATCCATACTTTTAAACCTCCTCGTTTAAAGCTTTTGACTTTCTATCACGCTCTTACTAAATGTACTTATTGTATCCTCGTAGGCTGATACAGCGGAGGCAGAAACACTTGCTGACTGAAAAGCCGACATATTTACAGTGCCCTGCTCGTTCTGCATTTTTTCCATGAAAAAACTCTGCAATCTCTGCCTACTTTCCAACTGACTTTGGAGAAAATTTTCCTGTGCTTGTGCTCTGCGTGCCTGTGCCCTTTTAAGTGCTTCTTTTTCCTGCTCCGCTAACAATTCTTCCATTTTTTCATGTCGTTTTTCCCACCACGATTTCTCATTACCTGAAATATTGGAACTACTGTTTCCTACTGGTCCTGCATATCCATAACATTCTTCCGGCGATGCTCCGATAACATCATAGCTGACATTATTTGATCCGGCAGGCAGGCTGCTTACTGAATATGCTGAACGAACCCGGTTCAAAACATAGTTTTCATACTCCGGATCACTTTTCATCCTTTCAAATGCTTCTTCTTTAATCACTGTTGCTCCCGATGAATATGTAGAACGAACCCACGCACTTACAGGCATCTGTGACATTTCATTCATAACCCACTGCTTATATTCATCCATTGTCATTTCCTCTTTCGACTTATTGGAAATGGAGCTATCATATGTAAACCCACTATAATTTGGCGGATACGGAATAACCATATCCCCCGCCCATGCAGAGGCAGTTGCTGTTGTATTCTGACTTTCCCCTGCCTTTTGTACTTCACTTGCAAAATTGCCTTCCCCTGTTGTTTTCATACTGCTGTTCATATAAGCGTAGGCAGTTGCGCCAATACCATTTACACCACTAATACTCATTTTCTGTTCTCCTTTCTTGTAACAATATTGTTACACTAAACTCATTTTTCTTTACCTTAATATCTAAATCTCCCATGTACTTCTCTACTTCTCTCTTTACATTGGATAATCCTATTCCATGTAAGGAAATATCTTTTTCTTTATCGGAAACTGGAAGATTTGTATTGCTATCAAACTTGATTTCCCCGTCAAAAGAATTTCTTACTTCTATCAGAAAAAATTTTCTTTTTTGTTTTCCAGACAGCGTAATATATCTTTCCCCCGTATTCATTTTTTCACAGGCTTCAAGTGCATTTTGCAACAAATTGTTGACGATAATTCCAATATCATACGCATCATATCTGTCTGATACCGGATAAGAGAACTCTGATTGAAATTGTACTCCCTGTTTGCTTGCTGCTTTCTGCTTATCATTTACAATCACATCCGTAACAGCATTGCCTGTCTGAATAGTTATCTCAAACACATTCATACTCTCATCCATTTTTGACAGATATTGTTGCATATCCTCATAATTGCCACTCTCCATAAGTCCCTTGATATTCGTCAAATGATTTCTCATTTCATGCTTCATCTGCCGTATTCCGTTATAAAACTGCTCTACTTCCTCCATTCGCTCCTGTATTGAATGAACCTGTTGTTCTTCAATAAAATGCTTTTTCTTTTCTTCCTGAAGTTTTTCCATCTCCTGATAGGACACTATTGTGATTAAAATTCCTGCATAGAATAAAATTGCAATTACTGGCACTATTCCCAGAAATATTGGATATTGTTCATAAAGTTGAAAAATCAAATCATCTTTCACCACTATCCAAAGCCGGACAATAATATTTCCAAATAAAATTGCTACTATCGGTGTCAAAATCAGATAGCACAATTCCCTTATTTGCAGTTCTATCTTTTGTTTTCCTAATCGGTGTCCAACAACAAAAAGCATAATTAAAAACAAGAAGATTCTAAATGCGGCAATAAAAATGTAATTCAATGATGCATTACGAAAAATATCCTCTACTAATGTTTTTTCCTGCACCCAATATCTGCTTGTAAAGAAATCTATACTTTCCACAATCAGCATACTTAAATTTCTAATGCAGAAAAATATAATCCCCATAAAAAATGTAAAATTTCTATTCATGCCTAAATAGCCAGAAGATGCCGTCAATAAAATTATTACAATCATCAAACCTAACCACCCATAAGCAGGAACAAAGTTTCCAATAAGGGATATGGCTATATAACTTCCAAAAACTATTAGTATCTTTTTTAATTTACTTCCCTGTCGTTCTTTCTTTTCTGTCATAAATGGATAGAAAAAAGCTGTCAGACAGACTGCATATAAAAAAGTTTCAATTCCGCCTATTATATTTTGGAACAACACAAACTCTGTTTCACTCATCCGCTGTCCTCCTACTGCATATACCGGAGATATGCTTTTACAAAGTCCGGATATTTATATTTTGAAATCAGCAGCTTATCTCCATTGACAAGCGTTACTTCTGTCTTGTTGTACTCATCTATGCAGGCAAGATTGACTAAATATCCCTTATGAATACGGAAAAACTGTCCCTGCAATTCTTCTTCCAAATCTCCGAGCTTTGCATAATATTCCAGTTCTTCCTCATTCATATGAATTACAACTTTGTGGCTCTGGCTTTCCAGATAGTAAATATGATCTAACGGTATAGCCTTGCTCGTATTGGCATATTGGATAACCAGCGTTTTCTTCTGCTGCTCCGCTTCTGATATAATCTGTTCGGCTGCCCGCCGGAAAACTTGGGCAAATCTCTGTTCATCAATAGGCTTTAACAGGTATTGAAATGCTCCTACATCAAAAGCATCATAGACATATTTTTCATAGCCTGTAACAAATATAATAATTGGCTGCTTTGTAAGCTCCGTTGCCCTGATCTGTTTTGCCATGCTCATACCGTCCATACCGGACGCAACGCTTTTCATTTCAATATCCAGAAACAGCAAATCATGCTCCTTTTGATCTGACAGGTATTCATCAGTGGAAGCATACTCTGTGATTTCACATTCTATGTTCTGTTTCCTGACAAGTGATGAAAGATAGGTTCGTATGTTCTTTTCATCATCACATATTGCAATTCTTATCATGTTCCACCTCTTTTTTCTTTTCGATTATTATATCGGAAATTATATAAAAATTTCTGAAGCCGATAGCGCAAATGGACAGTTTAATAGCGCAAGTGGACAAAAAATAGCTAAAGTAATTCTATCAGCCCAAGATATGTGTTCCAATCAGATTGCCTAAGCAATCGGAACACCGACACACCCTTTTGGAGTGTCGAAAACACACATAGCAAGCACTGCCCATAGTCCACCGGAATACGCTTATCCTGTTCCGACAGTCCAAATTCCTCCAGAACGTCCTTTAACGCCGCATGAATGGAAATATCAGGATTATCATACACGCCACCGTCAATCAGCTTGTAATCCGCATCAAAAACGGAATAATCATAACCCTCCATACAGGTCTGTATGCTGACAAATTTATCTTTTATGGAAAATGCCATCTGCTCCGGCTCTTTTACCTCAAAATACGGATTATCCCACTCCGTAATTGGTACATTTTCTTCGATGTGCTTTTGGTTGGCAGTAGGCATTAACTTCTCCATCTTGCCTTGTTCATAGAGCGTATCAAACCGGCTCATATAAAGGGAAATATCATCAAGACCGCCCTGTTTTAATTGATGTTCAAAACGCTGCTTCACAAAGTCTTTCACTTCCTCCGGTG
>ERZ826242.3586-NODE-3586-length-10958-cov-3.115106_pt1 | contig 10958 bp, 7 predicted proteins | sample MGYA00519871_ERZ826242 | MGnify/ENA primary metagenome ERZ826242 (study PRJEB31778, sample SAMEA3449226) | human gut metagenome | biome: human gut; feature: human-associated habitat; material: faeces | place: United Kingdom | collected 2010/2012 ...
ATGATGCCCAGAATGTAGCCGATCGGCGCGGCAAACCAAATACCTGTGGTGCCGATCCAGATGGGCAGAAGCAACGAGAGACCGATCTTGCTGCACAGCTCCACAACGGAAGAGACCATGGAAATGTTGATTTTGCCCATGCCCTTGACGGTGCTGTTATAAAGCCAGATCCATCCGAGGAACGGGAAGAACCACGCCTGAATGCGGATGAATTCGAGCGAATATTGGATAACTTCGGTCTCGTTCGGCTTGACGTACAGTGAGACGAGCAGCTCAGAAAAAATGAGTGTCAGTGCACCTGCAAAAATGCTCAGACCGCCGACAAGAAGGAAGATTTGCCGCACGCCAAGCTTGATGCGCTCCGCGTTTTTCGCGCCGAAGTTCTGCCCGACATAGACGGAAAAGCCGAACGAGAAATTGCTGAACAGCATCACAGCGAGGTTCTGCACGTTGCTGCCGACGGTGAACGCCGCGACGACGTTGGAGCCGTAGCCGTTGATGACGCGCGTAATAACCATCATGCCGACGGAAAGGAACAGGCTTTGCAGAGCCATTTGCGCACCCATGCCGAATATTTTAAGGCTGACGGGCATATCCGGGCGCAGGGTGTGGCGCTTCGGCATCAGATCGGGGTATTTGCGGAACATGACGAGGATGCAGATGGCGGCGGAGATGGCCTGCGAGCCGACCGTTGCAACGGCGACACCCGCAACGCCCATGTTGAGACCGATGACGCTGATGAGGTCGAGGATAACATTCAAAATGGAGCACAGAATGAGGAAATACAGCGGTGTTTTGCTGTCGCCGAGTGCGCGCAGGATGGATGCCGCGGCGTTATACGCAAACTGTGCGATGCCGCAGCCGCAGACAATCTGAATATACAGAACGGACATGTCAATGACGTCTTCCGGCGTTTTTAAAAGCTGCATGAGCGGCCGCGCGGCGAAAACGCTGATGAGACCCAGAACAACGCCGAGCAAAAGGGTGATCCACCCGGAGGCGACGATGCCCTTGCGCACGCGGTCGGTGTCGTTTGCGCCGACGTATTGCGAAAGCACGATGGAAATGGCACTCGTCACGCCGGTTGCAAGCAGCAGGATAAGGCCCGTTGTGGACGTGGTGGCACCGATGGCGGCCAGCGCGTGCGAGCCGACGAAGCGGCCGAGCACGGCGGAGTCCACCATGGAATAAAGCGACTGGAAAATACTGCCGATCATCATGGGCAGCGCAAAACGAAGCATCAGGTTGATCGGTTTGCCCTGCGTCATGTCGATGGCACCGGACGGTTTGGACATGATACAACAACTCCTAAAAAAAGATTAAGGTAAACCGTTCCGTAGAAAATAAGGGTAAACCGCGTTTGTAGAACCTCTTCGCTGCGTGTTAGTTTACAAGTATCATTGTACCAAGAAAGCAACGCGAGTTCAATGAACGGTTTACCCAAATCAACGGGAAAAATATTTGGCTATTTTTGCCAATAATTGAATGTTAAATGATGGAATAGGTGAACATTTCGTAGTGCAGCGCGGTGCCGATGTCGATCTCCTCCGGTAGAAGCGCGCGAGCGACCAGAATTTCATCGTGCGTGTCATTGTCCGTTCGGCGCAAAACGGCGTAGTCGCCGTCGATGCTCGCCACTTCGTATTCGTAGGGGCCCATTATACCACCGTACCTTCTTTAACAAATGTGGCGGCGTGCTCACGCGCGGCCTCGTAATCCTGCGCTAAGATGAGGTAGGCTTTCGTGAAGCGCTTTGCGTTCGGGTCTTCCGGCTCGATGGCGCGCTCCATTAAAAGAACACCGTCCGTTTCGGAGACCTCGTGAAAACCCATCTTTTTGTGGAATGCCACGGCGGCATCGTTCGGCAGATTGATGTGCGCTGTAACGCGGCGGTAATTTGCATGGTGCATGATGTCCAGCATCAGGCTGTATAAAGACGTGCCCACGCCGCTGTGCAGACATTTTTCGGAGACGTACAGCTGTGCGTCGGCAGAGAACAGGTCGTCTTTCGGAATATCGCGGTCGGTCAAAAAGCAGAATCCCGCCGTCTGGTTGTTGATCTCCGTCAGAATCCACATACGGCCGTATGTATAGGTGTCGATGCGCTGCACGTACTCGGCGAGCGTCGGCACTTCGGTGTCGGGCGTGTAGTGCGTCTTTTCGACGTAGGGTGTGTAAATTTTGAGCATGGACGGGCCGTCCCACTCGTTCGTTCTGCGTACTGCAACTCTGAAATCACTCATATTTTCAGTTCCTTTCGTTCGTAACTTCTGCATATAGGGGAATAGACGGTGCGGCACCGGGGCGCGAGACCGCAATGGCAGCGGCTTTTGCCGCGAGGATCAGCGATTTTTTCGGTGAAAGCCCATCCAGCATACCGCGCATGAAATAGCCCGTGAACGTATCGCCGGCCGCGGTGGTATCGACCGCACGGACAAGCTCCGCCGGGGCAAACGCGCGCTTATCTTCTTTGGCGTACCACGCGCCTTTACTGCCGAGCGTTAAGACTGCGGCGGCGTGCGGGTATTTTTGAAGGAGCTTATCCAAAATAGCGGTGGGAATCTTTGTGCCGGTCAGCTGTTCGCCCTCCACTTCGTTCAAAACGAATACGGAAACGAGCGACAGATTGCACTTTAAAACGTTTTCGTTCATCGGGGACGGATTGAGCCAGATCTCCATGCCGCGCGCATGGGCTTTTTCAAGAATATACGGCAGCGCGCTGATCTCGTTTTGCAGCAGAAGAATGTCGCCTGCGCCGAATTGCGCAAGCACGCGGTCGGCATATGCTTCATCCACAGCCCCGTTGGAGCCGCCGAAAAGCAGAATGGCGTTCTGCGCCTCTCGGCTGACCTGAATGACGGTGTGCCCGCCCGGCATATCGCGCGTTTCGATGAGGGAGGTATCTACGCCGTTTTGGTTCAATAAATCGCGCAGGTGCTCGCCGTCCGTGCCGATGAGCCCCGCATGGCAGACGGAAAGCCCCGCCCGCACAAGCGCAATGGACTGGTTTAACCCCTTGCCGCCCGGGAACACGGTGCGGCTTTCGCTTTGAATGGTCTCACCGCCCTGCAAAATGTGGTCAACCTTATAAACATAGTCTGTATTGAGTGAGCCGAAATTCAAGATCCTCTTCAAGGTTTTGCACTCCTCTGTTTCAAAATCAATACAAGAATAGCACGAACAAAGCCCGCCGTCAAGGAAAGCAGGACAAAAGAAAAAACGCAAAAACCTAATATTTCAGCGGTTTCGCCAAGGCGGAACATATTCACAAAACGCGCGAAAAGTGGTATAATATTTCGGTTAGCGAGCAAACCGAGTTTTTAATCCGTTTTTTGCCGTATCCCGCGCATGCAAAACGGCGCGGCCGGTTTTGAATTTTTTGAAGCAGTTTGAAGTTAAGAACGATAAAGAAAGGGATTGATAAAGATGGGAAAAAGAGAAAATTTGCGCAAAGTAGCCATTATTGCACACGTTGACCACGGCAAGACCACCCTTGTGGACCAGCTTCTGCGCCAGAGCGGCGTTTTCCGCAGCAACGAAGCCGTAACCGAGCGCGTCATGGACTCCGGTGATTTGGAGCGTGAGCGCGGCATTACGATCCTCTCCAAAAACACAGCTGTCATGTACAATGACATCAAAATCAATATTGTTGATACCCCGGGCCATGCCGATTTCGGCGGTGAGGTGGAACGCATTCTGATGATGGTAGACGGCGTTCTGCTGCTTGTCGATGCGTTTGAGGGATGTATGCCGCAGACGCGCTTTGTTTTAAAGAAGGCGCTTGGTCTTGGCAAAAAGCCGGTCGTTGTCGTCAATAAGGTCGACCGTCCGGGCGCACGTCCGCTTGAAGTCGTGGACGAAGTGCTTGACCTCTTCATTGAGCTCGGTGCAGACGAAGACCAGCTCGATTTCCCGGTGGTCTACGCTTCCGCACGTGACGGCTACGCCATGAACCAGCCGGACGAAAAGGGCACGGACATGAAGCCGCTGTTTGAAGCCATTATAAACGATGTTCCGGCGCCGGAGGGTGACCTTGACGGCCCGACGCAGGTGCTGTTCTCCAACATTGACTATGATGAGTACGTCGGCCGTATCGGTATCGGCCGTGTGGAGCGCGGCTCCGTAAAGGTCGGCCAGACCGTTACCATCTGCAGCAGCACAAGCGACGAAAAGCGCAACGCGCGCATTACGAAGCTCTACCAGTTTGAGGGCCTCAAGCGCGTGGACGCAGAGAGCGCAGAGCTCGGCGACATCGTGGCCGTTTCCGGCATGGCAGACCTCAATATCGGTGAGACCGCCTGCGACCCGGAGCACGTGGAGCCGCTGCCGTTCGTCAAGATCGACGAGCCGACCGTTTCTATGATGTTCATGGTCAACAATTCCCCGTTTGCGGGCCGCGAGGGCAAATATGTCACCTCCCGCAACCTGCGCGACCGCCTGTTTAAGGAGGTCGAAACGAACGTTGCTATGCGCGTGGAAGAGACGGATTCCGCCGATACGTTTAAGGTATCCGGCCGCGGCGAGCTGCACCTCTCCATTCTTATCGAGCAGATGCGCCGCCAGAACTACGAATTCCAGGTCTCCCGCCCGAGCGTTATTTTCAAGGAAGAAAACGGCAAGAAGCTGGAGCCGATGGAACTTTTGATGATTGAAGTTCCGGATAACTACGTCGGCGCGGTCATGGAAAAGCTCGGCACCAGAAAGGCAGAGCTGCTCAACATGGGCACCCGCGACAGCGGCACCACACACCTTGAATTCAAGATCCCGTCCCGCGGCATCATGGGCTACCGCTCCGAGTTCCTTACGGACACGAACGGCAACGGCATCATGAACCACGTGTTCGATTGCTACGAGCCGTATAAGGGAGATATTCAGCAGCGCAGCACCGGTTCTCTCGTTGTACACGAGACCGGCGAGTCCACGGCTTACGGCCTGTTCTACGCACAGGACAGAGGCCGCCTGTTTATCGGGCCGGGCGTACCGGTTTACGAGGGCATGATTGTCGGCAGCAACCCGAAGGGCGACGACATCGTCATCAACGTCTGCAAGAAGAAGCACGCGACAAACACCCGTGCTTCCGGCTCCGACGACGCACTGAAGCTGACCCCGCACACCGTGCTCTCTCTGGAGCAGTCCCTCGAGTTCATCGCGGACGACGAGCTTGTGGAGATCACGCCGAAGAGCATCCGCATGCGCAAAATGGTGCTGAGCAAAGAGCTGCGCATGAAGCAGGCTGCGAAAAAGAAGTAATTTATAAACCTGACCAACGGAAAAGACACACGGAGAGCCAATGAATATCGTTATTTTGGATCTGGAGTGGAACGGTGCGTACAGCCGCCGTCTCCACGGCTTTATCAATGAGATTATCGAGTTCGGCGCTGTCAAGCTCGATGCACAACTGAATATCACAGACCGGTTTTCCTGCTTTGTCAAACCGCAGGTGACAAAAAAGATCAGCGCGGTTATCTCGGACCTCACCAACATTACGGATGCGAATCTTTTGGACGCACGCCCGTACATGCAGGTGATGAGCCGCTTCAAAAAATGGGCGGGCGACTGCGTGATTGCCACGTGGGGCACGTCGGACATTCTGGCGCTGATTGAAAACTGCCGCTATTTCGGCGGCGGGGAGACCGTTCCGTTTTTGCAGCGCTATGTCGATTTACAGCAATACGTGGAAAAGCGCCTTGGCGAGGACGGCAAGGAGCAGCTTGGGCTTTCCAAAGCGGCAGAGTTGCTTTCCATTGATGACGGTGCGCTCGACCACCACCGCGCGCTCGACGACAGCGTGCTGTCCGCCATGGTGCTGGAGCGCATTTACACAAAGGATACGTTCCGCCCGTTCATTCAGGACTGCAAGGACCCGGAGTTTTACAGACGCATCACGTTTAAAACGACGTATATCTGTGACGTGAACAGCCCGTTGATCGAAAAGGAACATCTGCATTTCACGTGCGAAAAATGCGGCGGCGAAGCAAAGCGCCGCGGCAAATGGACTGTGAAAAACAAGAGTCTGCGCAGCACATTCAAGTGCGAAAAGTGCGGCTACGAATTCTGCGGTCAGCTGCGCGTGAAGCAGAAGTATGAGGGTATTATCGTGAGCCGCAAATCCATTCCGCTGCCGAAAATCGAAAAGCCGCGCCGCGCCGAAAACGCAGATATCGCCGATATGCGTCTGACAATCAAGGAAAACGGTGTGGGACTGCTGACGTTTAAGGCGTGGGAGAATATCCCGTACCTTACGCACTGCTTCTCCACGCGCATCGGCGGCGTGAGTGAAGAAGAGTTTGCTGCTATGAACCTCGGCTTCAACCGCGGCGACAGCGACGAAAATGTAAAAGAAAATTTCCGTCTCATCGCTCAAGCGGCGAATATTCCTGTAGAGAATATAACGGCGGGCGCGCAGGATCACCACACGAACGTGCGCCGTGTCACGATGAAAAACGCCGGCACAGGTATTTGGAAACCGAAGGACATGGAAAGCGTGGACGGCCTTGTGACGGATGAGCCGAATCTGCCACTGCTCATTTACGCGGCGGACTGTGTGCCGCTTTATTTCTACGACCCCGTTCATCACGCCATTGGGCTTTCGCACGCCGGTTGGCGCGGCACGGTGAACGGCATGGCAAAAGCTACCGTAGAGAAAATGCAGGAGGAATTCGATACCCGCCCCGAGGATCTGCTCGCGGCCATCGGTCCGTCCATTGCAAAGGAGTGCTTTGAGGTGGACGCCCCGTGTGCGGAAGAATTCCTCGCGCTGCCCGACAGCGACAAATTCGTCACGGACGACGGCAACGGCAAATTCCACGTTGATCTTTGGGCGTGCAACCGTGCGTTCTTATTAGGTGCAGGCGTGCTGCCCGAGCACATCACAACGGGCGGCGTGTGCACCATGTGCAACAGCGACCTGCTGTTTTCACACCGCGTGACGCGCGGCAAGCGCGGCTCTAACGCCGGGTTCCTGATGCTCAGGGAACAAAACGCATGAGCATTTGCACACTGTGCCCGCGAAAATGCGGTGTTGACCGCGAAATCATGCGCGGCTACTGCCAAAGCGGCGACAAAATGCACATTGCGCGCGCGAAGCTCCACTACTGGGAGGAGCCGCCCATCAGCGGTACGCGCGGCAGTGGCACGATCTTTTTTACCGGTTGCTCGCTGCGCTGCGCGTTTTGCCAGAACAGCGAGATCTCCGGTGAAAGCCTACACGGCAAGGATTTCACGGTTGAAGAATTTATCGAGACGATAAAAAAACTCGAAGCTATGGGCGCGCACAACATCAACCTTGTTACGCCGACGCACTTTGCATCGCAAATTGCCGAAGCGCTGCGCATCTATAAGCCGCGCGTGCCCGTTGTCTACAACTGCGGCGGGTATGAATCGGTCGAGACACTGCGCATGTTAGAGGGGCTCGTCGACATTTACCTGCCGGATTTCAAATATGCGGACGACGATCTCGCCGTGCGGCTTTCCAATGCGCCGCACTACTGTGAAACGGCGCTTGCTGCCATTCATGAAATGGTGCGACAGACGGGCGAAAATGTGTACGACGAAAACGGTATGCTGCAAAAGGGCATCATCATTCGGCAGCTCATTTTGCCCGGCCACACGCGCAATTCCATGCAGGCGCTGGAGCTCATCAAACAACATTTTCCGGGCGTGCCTGTGAGCCTGATGAGCCAATATACGCCGATGGGACGTGTTTTGCACGAGCCGGAATTTGCGGACATCAACCGCCGCATCACCCTGCGGGAGAGCCGCAAGGTACAAAATTATATGTTGGAACTGGGTTTGCCCGGCTTCTGCCAAAAGCGCAGCGCCGCCGGCGAACGTTATATACCGGATTTTACACAGTTTGACACGGTCAACTTAGGGGAGGAAAAATCCATGCAGACAACGATCCAGCTTCTTTCACCGATGGAAAAAGTCATGGCGCAGGAAGAAAAGACCTTTGCGCCGTACCCGAAGGCGAGCGCTCTGCGCGGAGAAGAGACCGCGTTTCAGGCCATCGTCACGGGCGAGGGCGAGCACTACATTGAGGTGCGCACCGATGCACCCGTTAAAGTGACGGTGTACCGCGAGGGCTATGTGCCGTGCACGCTTTCCGCGTACCCGGACAGGTTCGATGACGACTACATCACAACAGAGCCGAGCACGTTCCCGGATGTGCTGTATCCCGTCACGGACGGCGCGGTGAACGTCAACGGCCGCGAGGTGCTGTGGGTGAGCCTCAAAGTGAACGACGATGCCGCGGGCGGCGATTACCCCGTGGAGATCAGCGCAAACGGCAAAAGCGAAATTTTCCGTTTGACGGTCGTGCCGGTCACTTTGCCGGAGCAGAAGCTCACGTTCACGCAGTGGTTCCATGGCGACTGCATCGCAGCGCGCTACGGCGTGGAGATTTACTCAAAAGAGCACTGGGCATTGTTAGACAAGTATATGCGCATGGCGGCGAAACACGGCATGAATATGATCCTGACGCCGGTGTTCACTCCTGCGCTCGATACCGAGATCGGCAAAGAACGCCCGTGCACGCAGCTTGTGGAGATCACAAAGAACGACGCGGGTTATCATTTTGATTTCGCAAGGCTTGCCCGCTGGGTGGAAACCGCAAAGGACTGCGGCATTTCTAAGTTTGAGATTTCCCACTTCTTCACACAGTGGGGTGCAAAATGTGCGCCGAATATTTACGTCACCGAAAACGGCGAACGCAAGCTGAAATTCGGTTGGCATACTGCGGCAACCGACCCGGAATACGCGGCATTGTTGCATGCGCTGCTGCCGCAGCTGCTTACATTCTTTGAAGAAGTAGGCGTTGAAAAAAGTGACCTTATGTTCCACATTTCGGACGAGCCGAGCGAGGAGCACAAGGCGGACTACTTAAAGGCGAAAGCTGTTGTGGAGCCGTATTTGCCCGGCTGCATTCTGCGCGACGCGCTCTCGTCATATGACTACTACACGGAGGGACTCGTCAAGCACCCCGTCGTCGCGACGAATCATATCACGCCGTTTATCGAAAACGATGTGCCGGATCTGTGGGCGTACACCTGCTGCGGCCAGTGCGTGGACGTGGGCAACCGTTTCCTCGCGATGCCCTCAAACCGCAATCGCATTTTGGGCGTGCAGATGTGGAAGTATCACATCACGGGCTTCCTGCACTGGGGCTATAACTTCTGGAACTCGCAGCTCTCCAAAGCTGTTATCGATCCGTTCAAGGTGACGGACGCAGGCGGCGCGTTCCCGGGCGGCGACGGATTTTCCGTCTATCCCGGCGAAAACGGCCCGCTGCCGTCGCTGCGGCAAAAGGTTTTCGCCATGGCGCTTTATGATATGCGCGCGTTGTCACTCGCCGAAGAAAAGCTCGGGCGCGAAAGCGTCTTAAAACTGTTCGGAGACGGCGAAAGCATGACGTTTGCAAACTATCCGCGCACATCGTCCTATCTGCCTGATCTGCGCGAGCGCGTGAACGAAGCCATCGGAAATGCGTGCAAATGAATTGATTTTTTAAAGACTGTCGTACTGTTTCGGTGCGGCGGTCTTTTTTTCTGAAATTTGCTCTACCCATATTTGTCGTTTTGTGCTATGATGAATAGAAACAAGGAAAGGAATGACCGAAATGTTAAAGACTTCTGAAACCACCGAAAAGCTGCTGAAGTTTATCGACGCTTCTCCGTCGTGTTTTCATGCGGTGAAAAATATATGTGTAATGTTGGAAGATGCGGGCTGCATTCGCCTGCTTGAAAACGAAACCTGGACGCTCGAAAAGGGCAAGCGCTACTTTACGACGCGCAACGGCTCTTCTGTTTTGGCGTTCTCCGTGCCGGAAAACTATAACGGTATGCAGATTGTCTCTGCGCACAGCGATTCCCCGACGTTCCGCGTAAAGAGCGGCGCGGAGATCACCGTAGAGGGTCACTACAAAAAGCTCAACACCGAAGGCTACGGCGGCATGATCCTTTCCACGTGGTTTGATCGTCCGCTGTCGCTTGCCGGCCGCGCCGTGGTGCGTACCGAAAGCGGCGTAAAGAGCGTGCTTTTGAACATCGACCGCGACCTGTGCATCATCCCGAGCCTTGCCATTCACATGACGCGCGGCATGGCAGACCACAAGTTAAACCCGCAGGTCGATCTGCTGCCCTTGCTCGGCGGCGAAAACGCCGATTATAACGCGCTCATCGCGGAAGAGGCAGGCGTTAAAAAGGAAGACGTCATCTCGAGCGATATGTTCCTCTATCCGCGCCAGCACGGCGTTATATTCGGCATGGAGAACGAATTTATTGCATCCCCGCGCCTCGACGACCTCCAGTGCGCGTTCTCCGCAACGGAAGCGTTTTTGAACGCGGAAAACAAAGAAAAGCTGCTCATCAGCGCCGTGTTCGATAACGAAGAAGTCGGCTCGCTGACAAAGCAGGGCGCAGATTCCACGTTCCTCACGGATACCGTGCGTCGCATCGCTGCCGCGCTCAATATCCCCGAAGCGGAGTGGCTGCGCAAAATGCCGGATAGCTTCATGCTTTCCGCCGATAATGCCCATGCCGTGCACCCGAACTACACGGAAAAGTGTGACCAGACGAACCGCTGCTACTTAAACGGTGGCATCGTCGTCAAGTACAGTGCAAACCAGAAGTATACGACGGATTCCGTTTCCGCCGCCGTGTTCGGCGAGATCTGCCGTAAGGCCGAGGTGCCGGTGATGATCTTCCACAACCGCTCCGATATGGCGGGCGGCTCTACGCTCGGCAATATCTCAAACGGTCATCTGTCGCTCAACACGGTCGATATCGGCATCCCGCAGCTCGCGATGCACTCCTGTGTGGAAACGGCGGGCGAAAAGGATACTGCGTACATGGTAAAGGCCATGACGGCGTTCTATAACGCGGATATCCGCCAGACGGCAGACGGCATGTATACGTTTTAAGTTGCAATCGGCATAACTCTCTTGAAAGGAACGAATATAA
>ERZ826242.3589-NODE-3589-length-10955-cov-3.758624_pt1 | contig 10955 bp, 7 predicted proteins | sample MGYA00519871_ERZ826242 | MGnify/ENA primary metagenome ERZ826242 (study PRJEB31778, sample SAMEA3449226) | human gut metagenome | biome: human gut; feature: human-associated habitat; material: faeces | place: United Kingdom | collected 2010/2012 ...
GCGTTCTTCCCACTGCAAAGGAAGGGATCACCACGTTTCCTCCCTTATCGAAGGTATCCTGGATCACCGCCGCAAAATCAGCCGCAAAGTCGGGGCGCCCTCCCTCATGATACCTGTCTCCGTAAGTGGATTCCATGATTACATAATCCGCATCCGCCGTCGGCTGGGGATCCCGGATCAACGGCTGGTTCTTGTTGCCGATATCTCCGGAAAAACACAGCTTTCTCTGGATCCCATTCTCCCTCAGCCATATTTCTATGCTGGAAGAACCCAACAGATGGCCGATATCCGTAAACCGAATCCGGACATCGTCGCTCACCTGAATTTCTTTTCCGTATTCACAGGGGACAATGAGGTTGATCGTCCCAACCGCATCCTCCATCGTATAGGGAGGCTCTTCCACTTCCATCCCCGCATGGCGCTTTGCTTTGCGGCTCTTCCACTCCGCTTCCTGCTGCTGGATGTGGGCACAGTCGCGAAGCATGATATCGCACAGCTGGGCCGTAGCCTGCGTAGCAAAGATCTGTCCGCGAAATCCTTTCGCATACAGAGCGGGCAGCATCCCTGAGTGATCCACATGAGCATGCGTCAGGAACACATAATCCAGCATGGCTTCCGGCACCGGCAGTTTGGCGTTCTCAAACGAATTCACCCCCTGCTCCATCCCGCAGTCCACCAGGAAAGCGCTGTTCCCCACCTCCAGCAGGGAGCAGCTCCCCGTAACCTCATGCGTGGCGCCGATAAACGTTACCTTCATGGCTTTTGCATCTCCCTTTTCCGCGGCCCTTCCCGCCGCTTTCGCCTCCGTCCGTATGCGGACGAAGGACGTGTTTTTTTCATTGTATCACAGCCTCTGCCGCCGCGTCCCGTATTTTCCGCAAAATTTACAGGATGTACAAAAAGCCCCCGAAGGGATTATCCTTCGGGGGCTTTCGTTATGGATTTGCCTGAGGTTCGCGTTCCGTGCTTACGCCTGAGCCGGGGTCTGCGCGTTGTCATCGGGCTCTTCTTTTTCCTTGCGGGCAAAGATGCACACAATGACCTGCACCAGAGCGATGAGCACCATGAGCCATGTCCAGCGGTCCACGAACACCATCGGATTGCGCATATTCTCCGTGAGGAGGAAGGCGATGATGGAGCCAATGGCCGGGATGAGGCTCAGCACACGAGTCACGCCTTTGCGCTTCACCGTGTACTCCACGTTCTCGTTCTCATCCTCTTTCTTCTTTTTGCCCAGGAAGCCGATGAGCAGCAGGATGCTGACAAGGGCCGTGCAGAGCATCAGGATGAGGTTGAGCAGCGCCCATGCGGCGCCGGAAGCGAGCGGCGTATCGGCTTCCTCGATCTCCTCTTCGGCGGGCTCTTCCGCGGGTGCTTCGGGTTCAGCCGGAGCAAGCGGGGTTTCAGGCTCGTCGATGGTTTCCTCCGGGCCTTCTTCCGGCGCCGTCGGACCTACCGGGGTCACCGGAGGCACCGGGGGTTCTTCCGGAATGACGCCTTCCGCATTGAAGTCCGCCACAAAGGTGATGTCGCCTGTGATGGCGTAAGAGGTCGTCGGAGTCGCCGGGCCCCAGAACAGCGTGTTGGCGATGTATCCCAGATTCGCCAGCGCTGTCGGGATCTGTGCTTCAGTCAGATAACCGGTACCGTTCTCAGCGGGTTCGCCGTTCTCGTTCAGCAGTGTCACGACCGTGGTCATCTGCTTCGTATTCTGGGCGTCCGTGCCGCCCTTGGGCTGGAGTACGCCGTTGATCGCTTCAAACGTGACAGTTGCCTGATACTTATCCGGGATGTTGTCACCCGGGACCTCCGGGTCGGGGTCTTTGGTCGGGTCGGACTTCTCATCCTTTGTGAAGTTGACGTTCACGATATTCGCAGCCGCATCCTTCGAGATGAGCTTGCCCGCGCCGTCCACATTCTCCAGCACGTAGTTCGCGCCGTCAAAAGTGGTCTTGCCGGTGTCGTAGGGAATCGCGTCGCCGATCTTGCCGGTGGCATTCACAGCAGAAGCGGTATCCTCAACGCCGTCGTAGTAGTAGTGTACCTGGTAACCGGAGATCGCCAGCTCCCACGTCACTGTAAAGACAGCGCCGTCAGCCGTGATCTCAGCCCCTTCGGCCGGTACGGCCGGTGTCCAGCGTTCGGTGGCCGGGTCGTAATCCGCGGCTGCGGCTGCAGTCGGGACCTGAGCCTCAGCCAGCTTGCCTGTGCCGTTCTCGGCCCACTTGCCGTCCGCGTCGAACAGAGTCACATAGGTGACCAGCTCAGTGCCCGTGCTGCCGCCCAGCGTAACTGCGCCATTGACAGCCTGATAGGTCACTTTCGCCTGATACTTGTCGGGCACATTGTCCGGCTTATCCGGGTTTTCGGGGTCAGTGCCCTTTGTATCAACGTCGAAATATGCGGTGAATTCTGCATTGTCCGTGTATACCTCGCTCTTCAGCGTCTCCATACCGGAGGTCACATCGCGCTTGGTTCCATCGGTCCAGTAATCGAATGCATAGCCCTCACGTCCCGCCGCATTTGCACCGGCCGGGCTGGCTTTCTTCTCTTCGAGCAGTTCGCCGTTCAGCCGTTCAAAGGTGTGGATTTCCACACTCTTATCAACCGTGCCTTTCCGAACGTCCGCACTCTGATAGGTAAATACGATCTGCGCATAATCGGGGATGTCGTCCGGGCCGCCCTCTTCATCCTTTGCGTAGTACACCCTGACCACGTTGTCGGCTTCAATGTCGCTCACCGTCAGGCCGTTGTTTTCGACCCAGTCCAGCGTATAGTGTACGCCGTTCCGGTCCGTTTCTGCGGCCGCCGCAGTCGTGAATGTCTCACCGTAAGTGACAGACTGCACCCGGGTCATATCCGTATCCTGAACCTTGTCGAAGTAATATTCGACCGTGACATTGTACGGGTTGGCCGTAAAGGAGCCTGTGATCTCCACATCCTGTGCAGGCATCGTGAAGTCGCCGGTGCTCCAGCCGCTGAAGGTATGGCCCTTTGCGGTCGCGGCCTCCGCCACTGTTACAGAGGCGCCGTATTTCACAGCCGCCTTTTCCGGCAGTGCACTTGCGTCCGCGGGCACTGTGCCCGTGTAAGCGTAGCTCACTTCATAGCTGTTGCGCGTGTAGTACAGCTTCAGCACCAGGCTGCCGTCGCCCGCGATATTGCCGCTGGCAACCGTGCCCTCCACGGTCCCGTCAAATGTAAAGCCTGTATAGGCTTTCGGGTTTGCCGTCGCAGTGGTATCGGTCTCGCCTGTCAGGTGTTCGGTATCCGCCTCCACAAGGTCGTAACCGTCGCCCGCCAGATTCTGCTGATAATGCTCCACTGTATAAGCGGTATCGCCGTTGGCCGTGAACGAACCGGTAATGGTCACGTTTTCGGCGGGCATTGTGAAGTCCTCTTTCTGGCTCCAGCCGCTGAACGTGTAGCCCGGGGCCGTGGCCGCCTCCGCCACCGCCACAGGCGCACCGTATTTCACAGTCGCCTTTTCCGGCAGCGCGCTCGCGCCTGCGGGCGCCGTGCCCACATAAGCATAGGTCACTTCATAGCTGTTGCGGTCGTATTTGATCTCAACCACCGTGCTGCTGTCCGCAGCGATGGTCTTCTGCTCAACCGCCTGCGCCGTAAAGCCTTCATAGCTCTTCGCCGCAGCGTTTGTAGCCGCCCCGGTCGTGCCGTGCAGGGTCTGCCGGGCCGCCGCATCTTCAGTATAACCGTCACCTGTCACATCCTGCAGCATGTGCTTGACGGTATACGCCGTGTCCGTAGCGGCGCGGTAAACGACCTCCACGGTCACACCGTTCTCCGCCATTGTGCCTGCTACCGCTGCAACGCTGGCCGTATAACCCGGAATCAACGGGCTGGCAACGCTGTAAGGCGCGCCGAACGCGATATCCCTGGATACAGGCTCCGCCGCCTTCTGGCCCCGCAGTGCTGCGTCGGGCACGTCATCGGCATATTTGTAGGTGATATTCAGCGGATAGCTGTTCACCGTGTAGTAGAAAACGATTTTGTTGGCTGCATTGTCCGCACCGACCGTGATGGACCTGGTGCTGTCTCCCGCCACAGTATAACCCGTGACTGCGGGCGCCGTTTCCGTCACCGTCTCGTCAAACTTCGCGGACACGTTTTCTTTCGCCGTCGTGCCGGGTACAGGCGTCTCTGTGCCTTCCAGATAATAGTAAACGCTGTACGTCTGGTCGTTGGCCGCGTAATACACGTTGATCACCGTAGAGCCGTCTTTCGCAACATACGCGGAAAGCGCAGCCCCGGATGTAACGCAGGTGTACCCGGCTTTGTTTATGACGTCCGCCGTCACCAGGCTTCCGGCCTTGGCCGTGCCCGTAACAGTTTCCGTCAGCGAAGCATTGCTGCCGTAATAGTGGTTGACCGTATACGCCGAATCCGCGATTTTCTTATAATAGAACGTGATCTCGCTGTTTTCGCGGGTGGCCGTCTGAACATAGCTGGTACCCTCGGCCAACTCATAACCGCTGACCGTCGCGGAATATACCAGCAGGCTGTTGACCGTCAGGTCGCTGCGGATAACATCCTCGGCAACCTTTTCCGTGGTGCCCTCAATATAATGATGCACCGTGGCCGTCCAGTTCTGCAGCTTGTCATAGACGAACACTACTTCCTGCCCGTCATCCAGAATTTTGACGTTCTGGCTGCTCTGCTGCGCCTGATAACCGTCAATGACAGGCGCATTTACAGTGACGGACGCGCCCACTTCCACTTCGGAGCCATCGACGCGTTTGAGCTCATTGCCCTCCGTGTCCTTCGCCACGATGACATAGGTGCAGCTGTCCGTGCGCGTCCATTTCGCATGGAGCGTCAGGTTGCGGACGATCTGCTGCGTGGCCACGAACGGAACGGTGTACGCCTCGTCCGTATACCAGCCCGCGAACACGTAGCCCTCACGGGTGGGGTCTGCGGGCATCTGGTCCTCAATCGTGTCGTATTTCGCCACGCCGATGGGCGCCGGAGTCTCCGTATCCGCACCATGCGTGTTGAAGGAAACCGTATAATCCGGCTTCGCCCACTTGGCGTAGACCTGCAGGTTCCGTGCGGGCATCGTGCTGCTCCAGTCCACCGGAGTCTGGAACGCCTCGTCCAGATACCAGCCCATGAACACATAGTCGCTGTCCATACCGGCCGGCCGGCCCACGCTGCTATCAGCAGGCTTTGCACCAGAGAGCGGAGCTTCAAACTTCAGCGCTCTCGGCGAAACTCCCGTGCAATTTTCAAAGACGAGGTTATAGCTGTTGCGCGTATAATATAACCACAAGGTACTATCGCCCCAGCCGTTTGTATACTGTTTCCAGCTATCATAAGCAAAACCAGTGATAGGCATCTTGTCTTCATCTGTTAAATGAACACCACTGGATGCTTTAAATGTTGCGTATACATCGTATCCAGAACCGTTTATCTTTTCTACGCGATACTCAATAGTTGTCCCCGTGCCGGAACTTTTTTCATACATCGTCAGGTTCTCGGCCGGCATATTCGCAATCAGCGTATACTGTATATTATCATTTTTATTGGGACCCCAGCCGTCATCCTCACATGCAGCTTCCCAGCGGGCAGAAACATCCTCGCCGTACTTCGCCGTGATGCGCAGGCTGGTATCCTCGCTCCACCGACCCCTCCGGTCTTCCCGATAGAACTTAATCGTAAACGTCCTGCGGCTGAAATAAACATTCTTGACCGCGCTGCCGTCTGCGGTGATTTCCACATTTCCCGCAGATTTGGCGCTGTCGAGCTCAAACCCGGCCGCTTCCAGGCCCTGAGGCATACGGCTGGCGGTCAGGGACGTGCTGTATGGGATATTGCCGCCCACAGCGCCGGTCGCTTTGTCCGCATAGAGGTAGTCGTAACCGCCCGTCAGGTTCTCGCCCCAGTATACGACCTGGTAGGACGCCTGCGTGGCGTTCGCCCACTGCGCCGTCACCGTCGTGGCGGCGGCAGGCATCGTTTCGGGAACAAAATCCCACCCAGCGAACGTATAGCCCACCTTCGTGGGGTCAGCCGGAGCCGACACCGCAGCGCCGTATTTCAGCATCTGCGGCTCAATATAGCTGCCGCCGTCGGTGTTCCACGTGAGCAGGTAGCTGTTGCGGTCGTATTTTACTTCCACGACCGTTTCGCCGCTGGACGCCACCTTCACCTGGGTGATGGGCAGAGCCGTAAAGCCCTCCACCGTTTTCGCTTGTGCGGCGGTGTCCAGGCCCGTGGTGCCCTCCAGCGTTTCACGCAGCGCTTCGTCTTCCGCATAAGCGGTGCCTTCCACGTTCTGGAACAGGTGCTTTACCGTGTAATTCCGGGCGGCGCCGCTGTAAGTAACAACGACCGTTAGGTCTTCGGTGACCGACTCGACCGCAAATACGACCTCCGCCTTGTCCGGCGTAAAGCCGTCGAGCGCCGGAGACGGAACCGTCTTATGGAACGGTTCGCCCACAACGGCCTGCTCCACATGGGCGGGAGCCGCCTGCGTGCCATCGCTGTACCGGTACTCCACCGTCATGTTTTTGGCGGTAATGGCCTCGTAAACGGCCGTCACCGTCAAATCGCTCTGCACGTTGGTAAAATCCGTATCCCAGCGTACAAAACGCTGGCCGGATACCAGCGGCGCGTCCGGCGCCACGGCACTGCCACCCTGTTGAATGGTCTGGGTGACAAGCGTCTCGCCATTGGCCACGAACGTGACGGTGAACGTCACAGGCGCCGGGTCCCCGTCATTTGCCGGGAGCACGGCGCTGTTCGCGGCAGGCGCCGCCTCCGAGCTTGCGGGCTCCGGTGTGGTTGGCTCTGTCGTTTCAGACGCAGCCGGCTCGGCCGCCGTCGTAGACGGGGCCGGGTCGACAACATCCTCAGCGAGCGCGCCTGTGGGCATGCTGGTGAACATCATCGCGAACACCAGAACCACACTCATGACGCGACGCAAAGCGTTGGATGTGTTTTTCATGCGTTTTCCTCCTTCTTGAAATGCGTGTTGATCGCCCTCTGGTGGCGGGAAATGTATCTTACATACTCAGTATAACGGTCGCCGGTCACAACTTGGTCACAAAACGATTTTTTGCTGACTTTTTTTGAAAATATTTTAAGCAGCAGCCCTTCACCGCGTAAAACCATGGCTTTTTCACCCCTTCGGCTGCAGGGGAAGCTCCCCCATGGGGTAAACGTCATACCGCAACAGCAGCCCCGCATCGGGCGCAACGCGCGACATAAACCGCGTGTGGATGCGCCCGGCGATGACGGCCGCGTTCTCGCTGGACGCGCCCAGCACCATCAGCAGATATTGGCAGCCGCTGTACGGCGCGAACAGGTCGCCGCTGCGCAGGCTGGCCTGCAGGTCGTCGCTGAGGCGGCTCATATACTCCTCGCGCGCGGCCAGCGGCACAAACTGCCCCTGTGCGTCCGTAAGGGTCATCAGGATAATATATGCGCTCTGCCCGCTGCGCTTGAGGCCGCGCTCCACAAAACGGTAGATCTGTTTGAAGGTCTCGTAATCCTGACAGAACGCGCCTTTGGGCGGGTCTTTTTCCCGCAGCTCACGCCGGATGAGCGCCATGTCTGTGCAGATGCTGCGCTCTCCTCCGGCATCCGCGCTGTCTGCACGGCGGGCGCGGCGGGCTTTTTTGCGGGCCAGGAGCATCTGGTCGGCACGGTCAAACAGGGAAATATAATCGTCCCCCGCCTGCTTTTCCGCAAGGCCCAGCGTAAAGGAAAGGTTCCACTGCATGCCGTAACGCCGGCCCGCCTTCCGCAGGCGCTCGGCCAATTGCGCCGCACGGCCGTCCACCGCCTCCTGAGAGCATCCGCCCAGAATGTAGATGATGAACTCATCGCCGCCCACGCGGCCGATGATATCCCGCGGAAAAAAGATATCCCGCAGCGTGCGCGCCGCCTCGCACAAAAGAGCGTCGCCGATGAGATGGCCGTAGCGGTCGTTCACTTGTTTGAAATGGTCGATATCCAAAACCAAAAGCATCCCGCCGCCGTTTTTCAGCAGCGCTTCATCCACATGCGCTTCCGCCGCACGGCGGTTGTACAGCCCGGTGAGCCAGTCGTGCTCCGCCAGCACGCGCAGACGGGTGTTTTCATCCTTCAGCATGTCAAGCTCCTGGTCCACCAGCATCCCCCCATTTCACATGCGCCCTGCGGCCGCCGGGCATTTCTCCGGGAATGTTCCCGGATTTTCCGCGTGTCCCGGACGGTCGGAGGCGCACCTTCCCCTCTTATTCTTTTATTATAGATTCATAAATTTTGACCGTCAAGAGTATTTCATAAAACAGTCTATTTTTTACGTGATTTTATCTTTTAAAAGACTTTTCCTGTGTTATCCTATGATTTTACTGTGTTTAAAACCACCTCATTTCCAGCGGCACTTGTATTGGAGGGCGCAAAAGGATTACAATAAAGAAAAACGCCCGGTGTGCTGCGACACGCGGGCCGGGAGGGAATTGAAATGACTTTGACGGAGACCGTGCGCGCCCAAACGCGACAGGCCGTGGCGGAGCTTCTGGCGGCAGCCCGGATGCGCGCGGGAGATATTTTTATCATCGGCTGTTCGTCCAGCGAGGTCGTGGGCCAGCGCATTGGGCGCGGCTCCAGCATGGAGGCCGCGCAAGCTGTGTGGGAAGGCGCCGCGCCCCTGCTTGCGGAAAGCGGATTGTATCTGGCCGCGCAGTGCTGTGAGCACCTGAACCGCGCCATCGTTGTGGAACGGGCGGCGCTTCCGCCGTGGGCGGAAACGGTAAACGCCGTGCCTCAGCCCCACGCGGGCGGTTCCTTTGCCACCGCCGCATATGCGCACATGGCGGACCCCGTGCTGGTGGAGAACATCCGCGCGGGCGCGGGCATTGACATCGGCGGCACACTCATCGGCATGCATCTGCGGCCTGTGGCCGTCCCCGTGCGGCTCAGTCTGGCCCGCATCGGCGAGGCCGGCATTCTTTGCGCGCGCACGCGGCCGAAATACATCGGCGGCAGCCGCGCCGTATATCAAACAGACGAATTGGAGGTGCCGCGTTAAATGACGGCAGAAGAGATCAGGCGGATGGAGGAACGCGTCGCACAGGTGCGCGCGGAAATGGAGCGGGCGTGCCGCGCAGCCGGGCGCGCCCCCGGGGAGGTTCTTCTGTGCGCCGCCAGCAAAACGCAGAATTCCGAGACCGTGCGCGCGGCGGCTGCGCTGGATATCGACCTGTTTGGAGAAAACCGCGTGCAGGAGCTTTGTGAAAAATACGCCGCCGGCGCATACAGCGGCAAGCCGCTGCATTTTATCGGCCATCTGCAGACCAACAAGGTGCGCCAGGTGGTGGGGCGTGCGTGCATGATAGAATCCGTCGGCTCGCACAGGCTGCTGGAATGTGTGGCTGCCGAAGCTCAGAAGCAGGGCATCCGGCAGGATATCCTGGTCGAGATCAACATCGGGGCCGAGGCAAGCAAAAGCGGCATCGCACCCGAAGAGCTGCCCGGGCTTCTGGAATGCGCCCATGCTTTGCCCTCCCTGCGGGTGCGCGGCCTGATGTCCATCCCGCCTGCTGCGGATGCGCCGGGCGCGAGCCGCCCCTACTTTGCACAGATGCGCGGCCTGTTCGAGCGGGCGCAGGCCGCGCAGGGCGGCAACGTGAGCATGGAGTACCTTTCCATGGGCATGAGCGCCGATTTTGCAGACGCTATTTTGGAAGGGGCAAATCTGGTCCGCGTCGGGACCGCACTGTTCGGCGCGCGGAGCTATCCTGCACAGTAGCTTTATATAATATGTATTATAGAGGGAAAACGGCACCGGGATATTCAAATCCCGGCGCCGTTTTCCAAATTCCCAGAAACAGATCCTCCCTCTGCGTCAGCGCCCCGGCGGGCGGCGGCGCGGCGGACGCGGACGGGCAACGTCATGTTCGGCCCGCTCCCCCACATACACACAGGCATATACTGCCAGCGTGATGGGCACTGCTACCACGAACACCGCTTTGAAGATCGTATCCCAGATAGTCATCCCGCACTCCCCCTCCGTCCCGCTCATGCTCCTGCGGCCGGATACGCTGCCTGAGCCCTTTATAACTTATATGGACATCTTTGCCGCGGATATTCATTGAAAAAGGCGTACGAGGTGGAAAGTTCTTCCTTGTGCGGAACGGCGGCTGCCAGACAGGATTTTGTCACACCGCTCCTCTTTACATCCGCCGCGGGGCAAAGTATGATAGATGCGGAGACTGCATTCGTGCGTTAAGAAAGGAGCCGGCAATGAAACACGAGCCGTCGTCTGATTTGCTGCAGTTTCTGCGCAGCAAAAACATCCTGCCAAACGGGTACTTTTCCCTTGAGGAGCCGGACGGAACGTATACCTTTTACAGCGTATCCCGTTCCGGCGTGCTGTACACACTGGATCTGGAGCCGGCGGCTTTAAGTGCGGATGACGTTTGGGAAAAGCTGGACCGTATTCAAAAAATCTCCCGGGAGGTTTTCGAACAGGCACAGGAGTCGCTTTGGGACGCACGGAGGCTGGCGCGCGGCCTGCCCACCAACCGGGAACTGAAGCCGGTTGCGGAACAGTTTTACAAGGACTACACACAGCATTATGCGGAAGGCCGCTGGAAAACCGCCGCCCGGTATGACGAGGAAACGATCCGGCACATTCTGAATATCGTCTGTTCGAATCTGCAAGGGGGCGGCAAAAATCAGCAGGCCGCTTGGGACAGAATGTTCCGGGACCTTGTCCAGGCAAAGGTGTTTCGAACCCAACGCGATATTTAAAAAATAAAAAGCGCAAAAGTATTGACAACGGCGTTATTATTGGATATACTAGATAAGCACCTTAAAGAGGCGCAAACAATTTATATCGCGGGGTGGAGCAGTCCGGTAGCTCGTCGGGCTCATAACCCGAAGGTCGTAGGTTCAAATCCTGCCTCCGCAACCATGAGAAAGAGTCTGAACGCAATGTGCGTTTA
>ERZ826242.3591-NODE-3591-length-10951-cov-8.054057_pt1 | contig 10951 bp, 13 predicted proteins | sample MGYA00519871_ERZ826242 | MGnify/ENA primary metagenome ERZ826242 (study PRJEB31778, sample SAMEA3449226) | human gut metagenome | biome: human gut; feature: human-associated habitat; material: faeces | place: United Kingdom | collected 2010/2012 ...
GTGTCTCCTGCTGTGGTTCAGATTTAATTTGTCTTTTACAACTCTGAAAGTTATGCTACAATGACCTTGCGAGGTAATTGTGTGGCAAAGAAACTGAATCTGGTAGATATGTACGGAATTGGAGTTATGCTGGAATACCTTGTAGCTGAAGACAACCTTACCTGCGAGGAACGGGATCGAGTCATATTGCGAATTGCGCGGGAAAACAATATTGCCGAATATATGCTTTCGAATCTTGCCGGTTATGGAAGAAGTAAGCAAGAGGTGTTGAAACGGGCAGAGCGGAGGAAAAGCTCGGAATTACAGGGCAAAAAGCAAGATGAGAGCTATATCTCTCTGACCGAGATTGCCCGAGCTCACAGCGAGGATGCTCCAGGATATGTGATACAGAGTTGGCTGAGAAATGGAAATACTTTAGCATTCTTAAATCTCTGGGAACAGGAGAACAATCCGAATTATAGTGAGGTCGGTTATGTAGAACTTTCGAAGGAAAAGAAGAATGCCTCATTTACGTTGACACCAAAGTTATGGATTGACCAGACAAAGGCAATCGGCATCGTTTCCAAGCAGGGAAAAAACGGAGGAACGTTTGCCCATCCGATGATCGCCTGCGAGTTTGCCTCGTGGATTGCCCCGGAATTCAAGATGCAATTACTAAGGTTGTCGCTGGATAAAACAAAATTACGATGAGCGAATATCGGGTTGGGTTGCAGTTTCATATCGAATTTGCAGGAGAATGTTGAAAGAATTTATTGCAAAATGGATGGAAAAATAAACTGGTTGTTCATAGAACAGAAACCAAGGTTTAGCGGAGGCTCGAACGAGATAAATTCATCAGCCTGACTGATTCGCTAAAGCCAAGGATAGGGGCCTTTGCCGCAGGCAGCCTGCTGCTGGGGCTGGTGCTGCTGGTTCCCGCACTGGAGCCGCTGTTCGCAGTTGCGCCGCTGTCTATTGGCATGGTCGGTGCCGTTGTGGGGCTGGCGTTTGGCTCTATGCTGATGATCCAGTTGCTAAAATTGATCCGGCGATAAAGCGCTCGGAAGTTTGCCGGCATGCCCACATTCCTTTTCAACGTAAAAGCAGGCTGCAATGAATATCGTTCATGGCAGGCTCAAGCCCAAATTTTTACATAATTTGCGTAGCTGATTTTACACATATGCTGATTTTACACATATGTGGTACAGTAAAATAATAAAGATTTCCCAGAATACAGACAGCTGTTAATGTTATGCACAAAACCTGCCAAGGAAAGGAAAACGTCATGGGAGACAATTATTTCCTGCTGACCAATCTGCTCTCAGAGGATGAACGTAAGGTGATCACCAGCATCGCCTCGCATATTGAGCGGGGGGAGAAGCGCGTGGGCATCCAGCAGATCGCAAATGAAAACTTCCTGTCCACGACCAGCATCGTAAAGATGTGCAAGCGTCTGGGCTTTGACGGCTACAGTGAACTCTATTATCACCTCAGCCGTCAATTAGCCTCATCTGAAGAAAAAAAGCCCGAAGACCTCAAAAGTCTGATCGATAATTATGATGATACCTTGATCACCCGCTTCTGTGCATTACTTATGGAGCGCCGCAGCGGAAAAGTGTTCACGACCGGCGAGGGCTTTTCCAATATTGTTGGGACATATATCATGCACCGACTGGCAATCTGTGGCTTTAAGGCGTTTAACAATGTGCACTTTTATGACTATATGGTTTTTCAGGAGGCCCGCCACGGCACAATGCGCGACGAGGCGGCTGTCATGTTTGCTATCAGCCAGAGTGGGGAAACGGAGCCGGTGCTCAACGATGTGCGCCATGCCAAACAGCATGGGCATAAAATCGTGACCTTTACCAGACGCGGCGACTCCACGCTCGCCCAGCTCTCCGACTTGGTATTTGTGATTGACGGAGCAAAGCAGACACTGGCGGGCAGCCTGCCGAATCCCTTCTTCGGGTATGTCATTTTGACGTTTGAAAATCTGATGGCGCGCTATTTTGACCAGAATGAAAGTGTTTAATCGGTACAATTTTTACTCAACCGGAAATTCTTTTCCTCCGCGGCTGTGCTATACTCAAAATGCGGTACGGTGGAAAATGCCGTTTTCCGCGATCATCGGCTCCGACGGGGTATCCGGCGGAGAAATGCAAACGATACATTATGGAGGAAAGCACAATGAAAAGAAGTCTTGCACTTTTGCTCACGCTGGTCATGAGCCTCGGCCTGCTGGCCGGCTGCGGCAGCAAGGACACCACCGCTGACGAATCCCAGCAGGACGGCGAGAGCGGCGCGAAGCAGATCGAAACGCTGAAGGTGGCGTTCGTTCCGTCCCGCGAGCCGCAGGAGATCATCACCGCGACCGAGCCCCTCAAGCAGCTGCTCAAGGACGAGCTGGCCAAGGAGGGCTATGAGGTCGGCGAGGTCGAGATCACCGTCGGCACCACCTACGAAGCCGTCGGCGAGGGCCTTGAGGCCGGTACGATCGACGTCGGCCTGATCCCGGGCGGCACCTATGTTCTCTATGACGATGGCGCCGAGGTCATCCTGACCGCCACCCGCGACGGCCTGAACAAGGACTCCGACAACGCCAAGGACTGGAACGACGGTCAGCCCACCGAGGCGTCCGACAAGCAGGCGGTCTCCTACCGCGCGCTGATTATTGCCGGTCCCTCCGACAAGGGTCAGGAGCTGGCTGCCAAGGTCAACAACGGCGAGGAGCTGACCTGGGAGGACCTCGACAGCGCCAACTGGAGCATCATGGGCACCTCTTCCCCCGCAGGCTACATCTACCCCGCCCTGTGGTTACAGGATCACTACGGCAAGGGCATCTCTGATCTGAGCAGTGCCGTGCAGTCCGATTCCTACGCCAGCGCTTTCGCGCGTCTCGCCTCCGGTCAGGTCGATGTGCTCGTGACCTATGCCGATGCCCGCCGTGACTATGCCGAGCGCTGGAACACCGAGTTCAACCGCGAGGCCTCCATCTGGGAGGAGACCAACGTCATCGGTGTCACCGCGCCCATTTACAATGACACCATCTCCGTGAGCAAGAACTCTCCCATCATGGATGACGGTCTGATCGCCGCCCTGCAGGATGCCTTCATCAACATCGGCAACACCGACGAGGGCAAGCAGGTCATCGCCATCTACAGCCACAACGGCTATCAGAAGGCGCAGTCCTCCGACTATGACAACGAGCGCGCCGCGCAGAAGCTCATTCAGGAGTTGACCGCCGCGAACTAAATCAAAACTTTCCCAAACGCGGGGAGGACATGCACGGTGAGGACCTTCCGCTGTGCCGTCCTCCCCGCGTTTTATTCAAGAAAAAGAGGAAACCGTATGATCGTATTTGACCATGTATCCAAGGTATATTCCAACGGCACGGTGGGACTTGACGATGTGAACCTGACCATTCAGGACGGCGAGTTCGTCGCCATCATCGGCCGCTCCGGCGCGGGAAAATCGACGCTGCTGCGCGCGGTGAACCGCATGCACCGGATCACCGCCGGCACGCTGACGGTGAACGGAACGGACGTGAGCACCCTTTCCGGCAAGGCGCTGCGGCAGTTCCGACGCGGCATCGGCATGGTGTTCCAGTCATTCAATCTGGTCACGCGCACGAGCGTCATCAAAAACGTGCTCTCCGCCTGCGTGCCGGATATGCCGTTCTGGCGCGTGCTTCTGGGCGCGTTCCGCAAGGAGGACAAGCTCAAGGCGCTCGAGTCGCTCGACAAGGTCGGCATTCTCGATAAGGCGTACATGCGCGCCGACCAACTCTCCGGCGGGCAGCAGCAGCGCGTGGCGCTGGCGCGGACGCTGACGCAGAGCCCGAGCATCATTCTGGCGGACGAGCCGGTCGCCGCGCTCGACCCCGTGACGGCCAAGCAGGTGATGCAGGACTTTGTGCGCATCAATCAGGAGCTGGGCATCTCCATCCTGCTCAACATTCACCATGTGGAGCTGGCGCTGGAATATGCCGCCCGCATCATCGGCATCCGCGCCGGTAAGATTGTCTATGACGGTCCGTCTGATAAGGTCGATCAGGCGGTGCTCGATTCCATCTACGGGGAGGATACCGGGACGGAGGCAAGCGTATGAGCCTGTACGACCGCATCTTCAAGCCCCGTATCTACACGCTGCCGAACGGCACCGGGGTGGAGGAAAAGCGCAGCCGCGCGCCGCTGGTCATTGTGATCGTGGCTTTGCTGGCGATTCTTTCCATCCGCATTACGGGCTTTGACCTCTCTGTGTTGGTCACAAAGGGCGGCAAGTTCTTCGATATCCTCAAGGCGATGTTTCCACCGAACACCGCCTATCTCGGCAAGATCTGGCAGCCGCTGTGGGACACGATCAAGATGTCCTTCCTCGGTTCGTTCATCGGCGCTGTGCTGGCGATCCCGTTTGCCATCGCCGCGGCCAGCAATATCGTAACGAACCGCGCCGTGGTGTTTCTCGTGCGCCTTTTTCTGAGCCTTGTGCGCACGCTGCCGACGCTCGTGTGTGCGCTGATCGCCACATACATTTTCGGCCTCGGCACGATGGCCGGTACCTGCGCCATCGCCGTTTTCACGTTTGTCTATGTGGGCAAGCAGCTCTTTGAGATCATCGAAACGGTGGATATGGGGCCCTATGAGGCGATGGAGGCGCTGGGTGCCACGCGCCTGCGCGCCTTTACGACCGCCGTTTTTCCGCAGGTGCTGCCCACCTATCTGTCCGTGTCACTGTTCTGCCTGGAGGGCAACGTGCGCTATGCCTCCATCCTCGGCTATGTGGGCGCGGGCGGACTGGGCCTTATCATGAATGAAAAGATCGGCTGGCGCGAATACGACAGCCTTGGCATGATCCTGATTGTCCTCTTTGTCACCGTCATGGTCATCGAGGGCCTCAGCCACGCGCTGCGCAAGCGCCTGACGTAAGGGGGAAAGGGCAATGAACGAAAGAATCAAAAAAGCCTACGCCTCCGCACCGAAAACATGGGTGTGGCAGCTGCTGGCGGCCTTTATCGTCGCCTGCCTTCTCGCCTGGTCCGGCACGGCGGTGAAGGTCAGCAACCCCACCGGCAACGGATTGGAGGTGGCGGGGAACATCCTCTCCGGTATTTTCCATCCCTCGACAAAGCTGCTGTTTACCTTCGGCACGAACGGCGTGCCGTACCTGCTGCTGGAAACGTTCTGCATTGCGTTCCTCGGCACGGTCGTGGGCGCGGTGATCTCGCTGCCGCTGTCGTTTCTGTCGGCGAGCAATCTGGTGCCGAAGGGCGTGGCGTTCATCGGCCGCGTGCTCATCGCCGGCATCCGCACCATCCCCGCATTCGTCTACGGCCTGATGTTCATCCGTGTCACCGGCCCCGGCCCGTTTGCGGGCCTTTTGACGATGTCGCTCTGCTCGATCGGCATGGTGTCGAAGATGTTCATCGAGAGCATCGAGGACCTCGACAAGCGAATTCTGGAATCGCTGGACGCCGCGGGCTGCACCACCTTCCAGAAGATCCGCTACGGCATCCTGCCGCAGCTGACGGCGGACTTCATCTCCACGATCATCTACCGCTTCGACATGAACCTGCGCGACGCGACCGTGCTTGGCCTTGTGGGCGCGGGCGGCATCGGCGCGCCGCTGATCTTCGCCATGAACTCGTATCGCTGGAACGAGGTCGGCGCGATCCTGCTGGGGCTGATCGTGCTGGTGCTCATCATCGAGTGGATCTCGGCAAAGATCCGCGTCAAGCTGGCACGGGGGTAAGGTATGGACGAAAAAAAGCTGACCATTTACTTCACCTCCGACCTGCACGGCTACATCTACCCCACCGACTACCGCAGCAGCGAGGAAAAGGAGCTGGGGCTCTTCAAGTGCGCCAGCCGCTTCCACAAGGACGGCAACACCCTCGTCATCGACGGCGGCGACATCCTGCAGGGCTCGCCGCTGGGGGCCTTCTGCCACGATACCGTCGGCAGCGCCGCGCGCTTTGCCGACATGATGAACCGCTGCGGCTATGATTATATAACGCTCGGCAACCACGACTTCAACTATGGGATGCCGTACCTTGACAGCTATCTCGATGCGCTGCAGGCCTGCTGCGTGTGTGAAAACGTGCGCCGGGACGGGGCGGGGGTACGCTTTCCCGTGCGCATCCATACACTGGAAAACGAACTGCGGATCGGCATCGTCGGTATCGTGACCGACTATGTGAACATCTGGGAAAAGCCGGAGCATCTTGCCGGCATTGCGATCACCGACCCCGTCCCCGCCGCGGCCGCCGCACTGGAAAAGCTGCGGGGGCAGGTCGACCTGACGGTGTGCGTCTACCACGGCGGCTTTGAGCGCGACCTTGCCACGGGGCGCGTGCTCTCCACGACTCACGAGAACGTCGCCTACCGCATCTGCCGGGAGTTGGATTTCGATATTCTGTTGACCGGGCACCAGCATATGTCCGTCCCCGGGCAGACGGTGAGCGGCACGTTCGTCGTGCAGCCGTCCGACAAGGGGCAGGAGTTTCTACGCGTGGAGGCTGTCGTATCCGGTGGCGAAAAGCGCTTTTCCAGCGAAACGGTCCGCGCGCACGGCGAGTGCCGGGCGGACTGGCTCGCGGAGTTTGCCGATCTGGAGCGCGGCGCGCAGGAATGGCTCGATCAGGTGGTGGGCCACCTGAAAACGCCGATGACGCCGGATACGCCGCTGCGCATGGCGGCAGAGGGCACCGCGCTCGCGGACCTCTTCAACACGGTGCAGCTTGCCGCGAGCGGCGCGCAGCTTTCGGTCACGAGCCTTGCCAACGACGCGGCGGGCCTCCCGCAGACCGTGCGCCGCAGGGATATTCTCAACGCCTATCCCTACACGAATACGCTGACGGTGCTTGAGATCACCGGCGCGGTCCTGCGCAGGGCGATGGAGCGCAGCGCGGAATACTTCACCCGAAGCCCAGACGGCACGCTGCGCGTGTCGGACTGCTTCCTGAAGCCCAAGGTCGAGCATTACAATTACGACTACTACGCCGGCGTGAGCTATGCCTACGATATCACAAAGCCGGTCGGCAAGCGCGTGGCCAAGCTGACGGTCAACGGAGCGCCCGTGAAGGATACGGACGTATTTACCGCATGTCTGAGCAGCTACCGCGCCAGCGGCACGGGCGGGTACGACTGCTACGTCGGCTGCCCGGTCGTGTGCGAGATCGGCACGGAGATGTCCGATCTGCTGCTGGACTACTTCCGGCAGTACGGCGGGGATATCCCGCTGACGCGCGGTAGCTTCCGGGTATTCTGACCGGCAGACAGCAAAAAATAAGAGGGAGGACGAAGCTGTCCTCCCCCTTATTACTGATTTAGGAGCTTTTTCCCGGCAACTCCAATGCCAGCGAGAATTTCCACAATAGAGAGCCCCATCAAAATGCCGGAGACAAAATCCTGCACATCAGTACCTCCGACTGTCCCTGACATGGCGCTGCTGGCAATACCGAGGACGACAAGGACAAGGCCGTAAAGAATGCCCTTCTGCCGCTCCAGTTCCTGCGTGCAGCGCAGCAGGTCGAGGATCTGTGCATCGTCGTAGACGCGCACGCTGCTGTCCGCCGCGTCCTCGCCGTCCATCAGCTCCGGGAGCGTCACATGAATCGCCTCGCAGAGCTTTTGAATGATGCTGTAGTCTGGCATACACTTTCCATTCTCCCACTTGGAGATGGTCTTGTTGGACACGCTGAGCTGCTCTGCCAGTTGCTCCTGCGTCAGATTCTGTTTCTTGCGCTTGCGCGCGTTGTAGCTGCCGATGGCTGTCTGGTTCATTTGAAATGCCTCCTGTATTGAAGATGCTTTGAGCATAGAGCAAGTCTGAGGGAAAAAGCATCCCCTGACGGTAGAATATAGGGAAAAATAGAGAAATCATGCCGATTTTCTATTTTAGCCGAAAATGCTCTACGATCCACGATTCGGTTTTTGGTGCTGTATTTCCGGCGCAAAGCCGCAAATTCGGTTGCGCACTCTTTTGCGTTATGGTATGATGAACGCACAGGTCTGTCACTTAAAGTACGATATGGAGGAGCACAATGGGTGAACTGATACTTATGCTGCTTTTGACCTGCGCGGTTTGCGGTGGCATTCCTGCGTTGGCGTTTGCATACATAAACGGCAAAATAAAGTTTTCCAACCACGGAAAGCCTTCCTCTGAAAAGCAGAAAAGAACTGTCTTTCGCTGGCTGGCGTTCCTGTTAGGCTCATTTATGGGGTGTTTCCTGTTTCCGACATATAATTTTACAAAGACTTATCCGAATGACTCTCATTGGTACAGCGTTTACTTATCTGTTATGTGGTGCCTCATCATGGGTGCGTTCTTATCGCAGGCGTTCCCGTACAAAAAGGGCTGCCTATTAAAAACGACGCCTATGCTCATGGCATTCAATTCTTTATATATTTTGGCGGGGATGGGCTGCCGCTATCTTCTGGAGTTTGGCGAGGTTTCAAACACATACAACTTTACAGTGCCTAACATGATCGTTCATGTACTGCTGATCAATATTCTCTGTTTAGCGTGCTGGCACCTTGCCGCCAAAATGCCCCGAAAGAACTCCGATAACATTTTTCCGTAATTGCGGCGCAATACTTCAGGGACTTCTGGTCTGCACAATTGCAAAATCGTCTTTGACACAGAATAGGATCGGAGCAGGAAAGGCTGAACGGAAACAACAGAAGATCCGCCGAGTAAGCAGCGGCAAAAAGGATAAATCGGGACCGAGACGGTTCCGATTTTGCTTTAAGGCCCCCTGTGCCCTTGACACTTATCGCGTGATGGGTACGACAACTACCGTTAACGCAGCGCCTTTGTGGGGCAGGCCTTTGTGCACTCGTAGCAGAGAATGCCCAGTTTTTCCTTGCGCTGCTTCTGCGGCTGCTGATAGGGCAGAAAATCCAGCACCATCGCCGTCCAGCAGGCGTAGCCACACCAGCCGCGCCCGAACAGCAGCGGGTCCAATATTTTCGCCACCGCGTAGTGGATGGTCGCCGCCTCAAAAACGCCGAGAAACAGGTAGTACCAGAAGCCCTCGATTTGCATATTCTCACGAGAGACCACGCCGAGATATGGCAGTAAGACGGTCAAAGTCCTGCTGAAAAACAATCAAGTCTTAGAGGAGTGTGATAATGTATGACGCAGACACGCCCTGAACCGAAGGTCATTATCATCCCCGCAAAGGAGGAATCGCTTCAGGATCAGGAAAAGAAGAAAAATCTCCGGGTATGAAAAGAACTCCGACGGAGAGATGGTGGTCAACGCAGAGCAGGCGGAGACTGTTCGAAAGATTTACGAGCTGTACCTATCCGGTCAAACGCTGCGCAATATCAAGGAAACCTTGGAAACAGGAGGCTTTAAGAATGCGGCAGGAACGACGGAATGGACAACCTCCAACCTGCGGACGATCCTCTCTGATGAAAAATACTGCGGTGATGTCCTGCTCCAAAAGACCTTCATTCGAGACCGCATCAGCAAGCAGGTCATCCGAAATACTGGACAGCTTCCCATGTATCTGATTCAGAACCACCATGAGGCCATCATCCCGCGAGAACGGTTCGATGCGGTGCAGATAGAACTGGCGCGGCGTCGGGCCCAGACCGGCGGCACGAAAAAGAGCGCTCCCACAGGCATGAGCCGCTACAGCGGCAAATACGCACTCAGCGGTCTGCTGTTCTGCGGCGAGTGCGGTACGGCGTACCGCAGAGTGGTGTGGACACAGCACGGTGAGAAACGAGCCGTATGGCGCTGCAGCAGCCGATTGGATTATGGCAAGAAATACTGCAAAGAATCTCCGACGCTGGACGAAGCGCCGCTCCAGCAGGCGGTGCTGGCAGCCATCAATGCGTCTATGTCGGGGCGCAAGGTTCTGGCGGATCAGCTTGTGGATGCGCTGGAGCAGGAATTGGCTCCGGTCCCCGGTGAGAGCATAAGCCTCGGAGACATTGACCGAGCGGTCACGGAGTTGGGCAAACAGTTCGATATGCTTCTGGCAGAGGCGGCAAATGGTGACGTGGACGAATACGCCGAGCGTTTCCGTGCCATCTCCACCACAATGGAGGAACTGAAACGCCGAAAGGCCGCTATCCTCAGTATCCGGCAGGAGCAGGAGCAGATCAGCCGCCGTATCCATGCAGCAGCCACGGCAATGACCGCGGTGACTGTGGGAATCACGGATTGGGACGATGGAGTGGTTTATCAGATGTTGGAAAAGGTCACCGTACTGACGGGCAACCGCATCAAGGTCACCTTCCGCAACGGCGTAGAAATTGAGCAGGTCGTGGATCAGCCAAAGCGGAGGAAATTCGAATGATCTATACCAAGCATATCCCGTTGCGGGCGTGGGGCTTATAAGATAAGACCGCAAAGGAAAGAACGGCAGGCTTGCCGTTTTTTCCTTTGCGGCTTTGCAGAATGTTTTTAATTTTGACATAGACTTTTTTACAAAATACGCTATGATATTCGAGCATTCAATTTTTAGGCAATACTACAAATGCAATGAACTAATTTATGAGGTAAGGAAGGTTACAACCTATGCATAAACAAATACGAGCCACGGTGCTAATTCTATGCTTGCTCTCCGCTGCTGTTGTCTTGACTGCCTGCGGCAAGCAGGAAAAAACGGCTACAGAGCAGCCTGCGCTGGAGGCGGTGGAATATTCCAACCTGACCGATGAGGATTCCAGAAAACAGCTTTCCGAGCTTCTCACGGATGCGGGAATCGAAGAATCCCGCATTGCTGCTCTACTGAATCGAGTGGAACAGTTTAACGCCAGCGTCAAGAGCGAATGGCTGACCGATGGCTTCGAGAGCGCCGCGCCGACCGACACCAAGTATGATCCCTACGAAATGCAGGATGAATGGACGGCGGCAAACGGCAGCTTTCCCGGTTATAACTGCCGCATTACAGCATTTGGCCTGTTCAGCGAATTCATCACAGCAGGAGCCGACCAGCCGGAGGTACAGGGCAAGG
>ERZ826242.3599-NODE-3599-length-10927-cov-7.658389_pt1 | contig 10927 bp, 10 predicted proteins | sample MGYA00519871_ERZ826242 | MGnify/ENA primary metagenome ERZ826242 (study PRJEB31778, sample SAMEA3449226) | human gut metagenome | biome: human gut; feature: human-associated habitat; material: faeces | place: United Kingdom | collected 2010/2012 ...
TGAACAAGCTGGGCGGCGCCAACGGCATCGGCCTGCTGGACATCGTTGAGAACCGTCTGGTCGGCATGAAGAGCCGCGGTGTGTATGAGACCCCCGGCGGTGCCATCCTGTACAAGGCCCACAATGTGCTGGAGACCATCACCATTGACAAAGAGGCTTTCCACTTCAAGGAGAGCATTGCCCAGAAGATGGGCGAACTGGTCTACAACGGCCAGTGGTTCACCCCGCTGCGTGAGGCCCTGAGTGCCTTCACCGACGACCTGCAGAAAACTGTTACCGGCGATGTTACCCTGAAGCTGTACAAGGGCAACATGATCAATGCCGGTGTCACCAGCCCGTACACCCTGTACGATGAGCAGACCGCTTCCTTCGGCGAGGATGACGATTACAACCAGGCCGATGCGAACGGGTTCATCAACCTGTTTGGCCTGCCCATTGCAGAGCGTGCCAAGCTGGCCCAGAACTGGCCCGCTCAGGACTAATCTGTCCAACGCTATAAGCACCGCCAGGAGGGCACGCGCCCACTTGGCGGTTTTGGCGTTTCTATACACTGTGCGTGCCGGACGGCTGCACCGCCCCGCATGCACGCTATAACAAACAAAACAGCATTGGAGGAACCGTATGCCGCAACTTTGGCAGGGCCGTGCAAGCAAGGCCGTAGACAGCCGCGTAAACGACTTTAACTCGTCCATCCGCTTTGACGCGCGGATGATCGAGCAGGACATCCAGGGCAGCCTGGTACACTCGTCCATGCTGGGACGCCAGGGCATCATCTCCCAGCAGGATGTGGACGACATCCACAAGGGCCTGCACTCCATCCTGGATGACCTGCACTCCGGTGCGCTGGAGATCGACCCCAACGCCGAGGATGTACACACCTTTGTGGAGCAGACCCTCACCGCCCGCGTGGGCGATGCCGGTAAGCGGCTGCACACCGGCCGCAGCCGAAACGACCAGGTAGCGCTGGACATCCGCCTGAATCTGCGGGAAGCCAGCAGGCATATCCAGGGCCAGATCAAAGAGCTGATCACCGTGCTGTGCGATCAGGCCGAAAAGGGCGCTGAGTATGTCATGCCCGGCTACACCCATCTGCAGCGCGCCCAGCCCGTGACCTTCGGCCACCAGCTGATGGCTTACGCCTGGATGCTGCTGCGTGACTTGGGGAGACTGCAGGATGCCACCGCCCGCATGGACGCCGAGTGCCCGCTGGGGTCCGGCGCACTGGCGGGCACCACCTACCCGCTGGACCGCTTCTACACCGCCGAGCAGCTGGGCTTCGCCGCCCCCTGCGGCAACTCCATCGACGGTGTATCGGACCGCGACTTCTGCATTGAGCTGTGCAGTGCCATGGCCACCTGCATGATGCACCTTTCCCGCCTGAGCGAGGAAATTATTTTGTGGTGCAGCTGGGAGTTCAAGTTCATTGAGCTGGACGACGCCTTTACCACCGGCTCGTCCATCATGCCCCAGAAGAAGAACCCCGACGTCACCGAGCTGATCCGCGGTAAGACCGGCCGCGTCTACGGCGACCTGAACACGCTGCTGGTCATGATGAAGGGCATCCCCCTGGCCTACGACAAGGACATGCAGGAGGACAAAGAGGCTGTTTTTGACGCGGTGGACACGCTGGAGCTGTGCCTGCGCACCGTGACCCCCATGCTGGCCACAATGACCCCGCTGCCCGCCAACATGCGCCGCGCCGCCGCCAAGGGTTTTATCAATGCCACCGACTGCGCCGATTACCTGACCAAGAAGGGCATGCCCTTCCGCGATGCCTACAAGTGCACCGGCACGATGGTAGCCGCCTGCATCCGCGAGGGCAAGACACTGGAAGAACTGACGATGGACGAGTTCAAACAGTACAGCGACCTGTTTGCCGAGGACGTGTATGCCGCCATCGACCTGACTACCTGCTGCGAGGGCCGCACCAGCTACGGCGGCCCCACCAAAGCCAGCGTGCTGAAGCAGATCGAATTGGTAAAAGAAAAACTTGCCTAAAGGAATATTTGCGGCTCTGTAGGGGGCGATGCTTGCATCGACCCGCGGGCGGATGCAAGCATCCGCCCCTACAAACTGTATGCTTGCCTACATGATAGGGGTGTAAAATGGGAAAGTATAAGATTTTTGTAGATGGCAGCTCCGGCACCACCGGGCTGCGCATTGCGGACCGTCTGGCCGAGCGGCCGGAATTCACGATCCTGCCTATTTCCGAGGCTGACCGCAAGGATGTCCACGCCCGCGCGGCGGTCATCAATGAGAGCGACCTCTCCTTCCTCTGCCTGCCGGACGATGCCGCCCGCGAGGTCGTGCCGCTGCTGCGGCCGGATGTCCGTGTGCTGGACACCTCCACGGCCCACCGTACGGCTCCCGGCTGGACCTACGGCCTGCCGGAACTGCACGGCACCCGCGAAGCCCTGCGCACCGCCACCCGTGTGGCCGTGCCCGGCTGCCATGCCACCGGCTTTATTGCCCCGGTGGCCCCGCTGGTAGAACTGGGCCTGGTGCCCAAGACCGCGCTGCTGCACTGCACCAGCCTGACCGGCTACTCTGGCGGCGGCAAAAAGATGATCGCCCAGTATGAGGCCGAACGCACCGATCCCGCGCTGGACGCGCCCCGCCCCTACGGCCTGGCACTGCACCACAAGCACCTGCCCGAGATGGCCGCCATCACCGGCCTGACTACCCCGCCGACTTTCGTGCCGGTGGTGGCCGACTACTACGCCGGTATGGAGACGATGATCCCGCTGGATCTGCCCGCTCTGGGCCTGACCGCCCAGCAGGTGGCCGATGCCCTGGCCGACTATTACGCAGGGCAAAAGATGATCTCGGTCCATCCGCTGAACGAGGGTACCGACGGCGGCTTCCTGGCTGCCAATAAGCTGGCCGGGCTGGATCGGCTGGAGATCTTCTGCCTGGCGAATCCCGACGGCACCCAGATGGAGCTCATCAGCCTGTTCGATAACCTGGGCAAAGGCTCCTCGGGCGCGGCTGTGCAATGTATGAACCTGATGCTGGGCCTGGACGAGACCGCCGGTCTGGCACTGTAAAAAGAATAGGGTAAACGAAAAGGGTAATTAGAGAATTAGAGGGAGACAATTATGGAAAATTTCAAGTCGATCCCCGGCGGCATTTGTGCACCCGCCGGTTTCTCCGCCGCCGGTGTGCATTGCGGCATCCGGCATAACCATTCCAAGCTGGACCTGGCACTTATCAAGGCGGACGTCCGCTGCGCCGGTGCCGGCTGCTACACCACCAACAAGGTCTACGGTGCGCCCATCACGGTGGACCGCGAGCATCTGAAGGACGGCTACGCCCAGGCTATCGTGGTCAACAGCGGCAACGCCAATACCTGCGCCCCCAACGGCATTGAGTTGGCCAAGGAGACCTGCGAGATCGTCGCCAAGGAGCTGGGCATCAGCGCCGACGACGTGCTTCCCTCCTCCACCGGCGTCATCGGCCAGGCCATGAGCATTGAGCCGTTCGCCAAGGGCATCCCCGAGGCCGCCGCCAAGCTGGCCGCCACCGAGGCTGGCAGCCACGACGCTGCCACCGCCATTATGACCACCGACACCCATTCTAAAGAGGTGTCCATCGAATTCACCATCGGCGGCAAGACCTGCCGCATGGGCGCCATCGCCAAGGGCTCCGGCATGATCCACCCCAACATGGCCACCATGCTGCTCTTCATCACCACCGACGCCAAGGTCGAGCCCGCTGTGCTGCAGGCTGCCCTGTCCAGCGTGGTGCCCGCCACCTTCAACCAGATCTCTGTGGACGGCGACACCTCCACCAACGACACCGTGCTGCTGCTGGCCAGCGGCCTGTCCGGCGCCGAGGTCCAGCCTGGCACCGCTGACTATGACACCTTTGTTGCAGCCCTGACCCAGGTAGCCGAGCAGCTCAGCCGTGAACTGGCCGGTGACGGCGAAGGCGCTACCAAGCTGCTGGAGTGCATCGTGACCGGCGCGCCCGATCTGCTGACCGCCCGCGCTGTCTCCAAGAGCGTCATCCACTCCGCCCTGTTCAAGGCCGCCATGTTTGGCGAGGATGCCAACTGGGGCCGTGTGCTCTGCGCCATCGGCTACACCCCCGGCGACTTCGACATCAGCAAGACGGCCGTTCGCCTCAAGAGCAAGGCCGGTGAGGTCTTTGTCTGCGAGAACGCCGCCTACCACCCCTACAGCGAGGACGAGGCCGCCAAAGTGCTGAAAGAGGACGAGATCCAGATCCTGGTCGACCTGGGCAGCGGCGACTTTACCGCTAAGGCCTGGGGCTGCGACCTGACCTACGATTACGTAAAGATCAACGGCGACTACCGCACCTGATACAGGCCGGGGACAGGGGAGAATGTGCAATGAAAAATGAAGAGATGGCGCTGCTTTTTAGCGAAGCTACGCCCTATATCCAAAAATACCACGGCAAAACGCTTGTCATCAAGTACGGCGGCAACGCTATGGTCAACGATGAGCTGAAACTGGCCGTCATGAACGACCTGGTCACCCTGACCCTGCTGGGCGTGCGGGTGGTGCTGGTCCACGGCGGCGGCCCGGCCATCAACAAGATGCTGGCCCGCGTGGGCAAGGAGTCCAAGTTTGTGGGCGGCCTGCGCTACACCGATGAGGAGACCATGGGCATCGTACAGCAGGTACTGGCGGGCCAGGTCAACAAGGACCTCGTCGCCCTGCTGAAAGGCCGCGGCGTTGGCCTGTGCGGCATGGACGGCCACACCATCACCTGCAGCCGCAAGTCCGATGTGGACCTGGGCTATGTGGGCGAGATCGAAAAGGTGGATACCACGCTGATCGAGCATCTGCTGGCCGACAGTTTCATCCCGGTCATTGCCACCGTCGGCATGGACGACAACGGCATCCCCTACAACATCAACGCCGACACGGCTGCGGCGGAGATCGCCATCGCTCTGCATGCAGAAAAACTCGTCAGCATGACGGATATTGTCGGTCTGCTCTATGACAAGAACGATGAATCCACCCTGATCCCCGAGGTCGAAGTCTCCGAGATCGAGGGCTACAAGGCGGCCGGTGTCATTGCCGGCGGCATGCTGCCTAAGATCGAAGGTATGGCCGACGCCATCTATCAAGGCGTACACGAGGCTGTTATCATCGATGGCCGTGTGCCCCATTCCATCCTGCTGGAAATGTTCAGTGACCGCGGCGCCGGTACCATGTTCTACCGCCGCGGCAACCATTAAGGAGGGTACGCCATGCAAACCGAAAAAGTCATCAAACGCGATAACAAGTACGTTCTGCACACCTACGCCCGCAGCCAGGTCGTGCTGGCCGAGGGCCACGGCATGACCGCCGCCGACCCCGAGGGCAAGCGCTATCTGGATTTCACCTCCGGCATCGGTGTCAACTCGCTGGGTTACTGTCACCCCGCCTGGGTGCAGGCCGTCTGCGACCAGGCCGCCACCCTGCAGCACACCTCCAACCTGTACTACACGGCCCCCTGCGGCAAGCTGGCCAAAAAGCTGTGCCGCCGCACCAGCATGGACGCCGTTTTCTTCGGCAACTCCGGTGCCGAGGCCAACGAGGGCGCCATCAAGGCCGCCCGCAAATATTCTACTGATACTTATGGTGCGGCCCGCAACAAGGTCATCACGCTGGTAAACTCTTTCCACGGCCGCACGCTGGCCACTCTGACCGCCACCGGCCAGGATGTGTTCCACCAGTATTTCGGCCCGTTCCCCGGCAACTTTACCTATGTACCCGCCGGTGATTTTTCCGCCCTGCGGGATGCTGCCGACGACACCGTCTGCGCCGTCATGCTGGAGTTGGTCCAGGGAGAAGGCGGCGTGGTGGCGCTGGATGCCGACTACGTGGCCAAGGTGGCTGAGTTCTGCAAAAAGCGCGACCTGGTGTTCATCGTGGACGAGGTACAGACCGGCGTGGGCCGCACCGGCAAGTTCCTGGCCTGCGAGCATTTTGACCTGCACCCGGACATCGTCACGCTGGCCAAGGGCCTGGGCGGCGGCCTGCCCATCGGCGCTGTGCTGATGACCGCCAAGGTTGCCGAGCATATGGGCCCCGGCACCCACGGTTCCACTTTCGGCGGCAACCCGGTGGTCTGCGCCGGTGCGCTGGCCGTGCTGGATGCCATGGACGAAGCCTTTATGGATAACGTGCTGACCCAGGCCGCCTGCCTGCGCACAGGCCTCAAGACCCTGCCCCATGTTACCGAGGTCAGCGGCCTGGGCCTGATGGTGGGCATCGCCTTTGAGGACGGCATCAAGGCCGCCGATGTCCGCGCCGCCTGCGAGAAAGAGGGCCTGCTGGTGCTGACGGCCAAGACCCGCCTGCGCCTGCTGCCGCCGCTGATTTTGACCGAGACCGATGTTGACACCGCGCTGGACACCCTGCGTACTGTTCTGGAGAAGTTCTGATGAAACATCTGTTGAAATTGAGCGCCCTGACCCCCGAAGAGATCCTGCACATTCTGGATGTAGCCGACGAGTACAAGCGCCTGCACAAACAGGGCGTCGACCCCAAGGACCTGCAGGGCAAGGCGGTGGCGCTGATCTTTGCCAAAAATTCCACCCGCACCCGCACCAGTTTAGAGGTGGGTATCTACCAGATGGGCGGCCTGGGCACCTACCTGAGCGCCAACGACCTGCAGACCGCCCGCGGCGAGCCTGTGCAGGACACCGCCCGCGCCCTGGGCCGGTACTATGATGCCATCGTCTGCCGTACCTACAAGCAGACCACGCTGGACGCCATGGCTCAGTACAGCGGCGTGCCGGTGATCTCCGGCATGACGGATTACGCCCACCCGCTGCAAGTCTTGACCGACCTGATGACCGTGCGGGAACGCAAGGGCAGGCTGGCCGGGCTGCGCGCCGGGTTCATCGGTGATGGCTACAACATGGCCAACAGCATGATCGTGGGTTGCCTGGCCGTGGGCATGACGGTGACGGTGGCCTGCCCGCCCCACTACCGCCCCGCCGCCGATGTGCTGATGCTGGCGAAAACCTACGGTGATAAGTTCAAGCTGGTCACCGACCCGGACGAGGCCGCCCGCGATGCCGATGTGCTGTTCACCGATGTGTGGGTCAGTATGGGCATGGAGCGCGAGGTGGAGCAGCGCCGCCGGGATTTCCACGGGTTTACGCTGGATGCCGCCCGCATGGCGCTGGCCAAGCCGGACTGCATGATCCAGCATCCGCTGCCCGCCCACCGCGGCGAGGAGATCACCGCCGAAGTTCTGGAAGCCCACGCCAACGAAATTTTCGACGAAGCCGAGAACCGCATCTACGTAGAGAAGGCTGTGCTGGCGATTTTACTGGCCGGGAAATAAGTTGATCTTCTTTCTTTGGAAAGAAAGAAGCAAAGAAACTTTCAATAAAAATAAATAAGTTATCAACAAAACGGCCCTGCCAAGTGGAAAACCACCAGCAGGGCCGTTTTATATTTTCCTTATATCTTCTTTACGGCGAGCCAAATTAAAGTTTCTTTGGTCCTAAAAAAGTTACGCGCAGATCTTTTCAAAGCGCTGGGCGAGGTTACGGGAGAAGCAGAGGACCATGCCCATCACAGCGCCGATGCCAGCCTGCAAAATTTCAAACGGCAGCTTGATGATGGCGTACTCCGGCGTGCTGTAGACAAAGGCACGGCCCAGCGTGTAGCCAATGACCATGATAATAGCCCCCAGCACCACGCCGATGCCCGCGCCCAGGGCCTTTTTCTCTTTGAACAGGTTGTGGGCGCATAGCGAAACAACGACAGCCTCCAGACCATGGGATGCCAGTGAGACGAACATCGGCGCAGGGTAGAAGAAGAAATCCCCCAGGAACGCGCCGACACCGCCCACGATAAACGCGCCCAGCGGGTCCAGCAGGATGGCCGCCGTGCAGATGACGATGTCGTTCAGGTAAAGATGCCCGCCCGGCACCGGGATGCTGAAGGAGCTGAGTACCACATTCATGGCCATCAGCACCGCTACCATCGTTAGCCACAGTACAGGCTTCTTTTTGATCAGGTTGTATCCGTTCATTTTCCTATATCCCCTCGTTTTGTGGTATAGGCACATCATACGCCTTTTACTGGCACCATCAAAGTACCAAATTCCATATTTTTTATGAGACCAGTTTGGTGAATTGCGTGCAAAAAAGGCACCCCCGTTTTTGGGGATGCCTTGGGATAGGTTCTTAGTTCAGTTTCAGATACTTGCGCACCGGCAGGGTGACGGCGCTGGCCACCACGCCGCAGATCAGCCACTCGATGACGGCCTGCACGCCCACCAGCAGCACGATGAACATAAAGGCGTTGGTAGCGCCCAGAGTCTGGGCCAGGTTCTGCACGTAATCGCAGTTATAAAAGAACAGTACCAGGAAGCCCATGAAGAACACAGTGTTCAGCACCGGGGTGCAGATGGCACCAATGACGCAGCAGAGCTTTTCCTTTTTCGGCATGGCCTTGCGCAGGGCGTTGAAGATCAGCGCGGCGCACAGGCCTTCCAGCACGCGGGCCACAAAGCTGACCACGAAGGCGCCGAAGGGGTTGACGCTGAACAGCGCAGCGCCCATGGCGCTTTTGCCCTCGACCATCTGGATAAAGCTGGTGGCACCAAAAATTCCACCCAGGATGGCACCGGCCAGGGGGCCCATCGTCATAGCGCCGATGGCCACCGGTACTGTCAGCAGCGAAGCCGACAGCGGCCCGAGCTGCAGATAGCCCAGCGGGGTGTAGTTCATCACCAGCAAAATGGCCGCCAGCAGTGCAAGCTGGGTCAGCCAACGGACGTTGGTACGGTTTTTCATATTCAATTTTCCTCCTGCTGCCGTCTCCTACATCTCGGGAGTACAGCGCAAATGTACGGGCCGGGCGGCCCGCCGTGCAACAGTATACCGCAAAAGTCCTTCGTTTACAAGGGTTTTGGGGGCAGCCTGATAAATTTTTGACCACTTTTTGACTTTCTTACGCTGCTGTGTTATACTAGTGGCACTTTGTATGTGAGGTGACTATGCAGTCATTCAAAAAAATTGTTTCTGATTTCACGATGAAACGGCTGTTCTGGCTGGTGCTGGGCACGGCCATTTTGTCCTTCGGCATCCACAACATCCACCAGCGCGCCGCCATTACCGAGGGCGGCGTCATCGGCCTGGTGCTGCTGATGAACCACTGGCTGGGCATCCCGGCATCTATCGCCTCGCCGCTGCTGGATTTTATTTGTTATGCGCTGGCGTTCAAGTTCCTGGGGCTGGATTTCATCCTGACCGCCGCTGTGGCCAGCGTGAGTCTGGCCGGGTTCTACCGCTTGTGGGAGCGTTTCCCGCCCATGCTGCCCGACCTGACGCCCTGGCCGCTGGCAGCGGCGCTGCTGGGCGGCGTGTTTGTGGGCATCGGCGTGGGGATCATCGTGCGGCAGGGCGGCTCCAGCGGCGGCGACGATGCCCTGGCGCTGGTCATCCACCAACTGACCGGGTGGAAGCTGGCGCGGTCGTACCTGTTTACCGATCTGGTCGTGCTGGGCGCATCGCTCTCTTACATCCCGGCGCGGCGCATCGCGTTTTCGCTGGTGACGGTAACGGTCTCCAGCCTGCTCATCGATTGGGTGCAGGGGGTCAGGCTATGATGAAAAAATCCATGGCAATGACGATGCAAAAGAGGTAGAATAGGGGCATACCATAAATTGATTTAGGGAGGTCCTCTACCATGTATCTAGCTGACCAAAGCCGTTACACTGTCCTGCCCTACCGCCGCTGCGGCAGCAGCGGACTGCTGCTGCCTGCCGTCTCACTGGGGTTGTGGCACAATTTTGGCGATACTGCGCCCTACGAGAACATGCGGGCGCTCTGCCGTACCGCCTTTGACCACGGTATCACCCACTTTGACCTGGCCAACAACTACGGCCCGGAACCGGGCGCGGCCGAGACCAACTTTGGCAAAATTTTGCGGGACGACCTGATGCCCTACCGCGACGAGCTGATCATCTCCACCAAGGCGGGATACACGATGTGGGACGGCCCCTACGGCGATTGGGGCAGCCGCAAGTACCTGCTGGCCAGCCTGGATCAAAGCCTGCGCCGCATGGGGCTGGACTACGTGGACATTTTCTACCACCACCGCATGGACCCCAAGACCCCGTTGGAGGAGACGATGGGCGCACTGGCCCAGGCCGTGCGCAGCGGCAAGGCGCTGTATGCAGGCTTGTCCAATTATGACGGCCCCACGCTGGAAAAGGCCGCCGCCATTCTGGACGAGCTGCATGTGCCGTTTGTCATTAACCAGAATCGCTACTCCATCCTGGACCGCACGGTGGAGAAAAACGGCCTGAAAGAGACTGCCGCCAAGCTGGGCAAGGGCATCATCACCTTTAGCCCGCTGGCTCAGGGCCGCCTGACCGACCGCTACCTGCATGGCATCCCGGCTGACAGCCGCGTGCATACCGACGGCCGCTTTTTAAAGGAAAGCGACCTGACGCCCGAACTGCTGGGCCGCATTGCCAAGCTGAACGACCTGGCCGCTGCCCGCGGCCAGACGTTGGCCGAGATGGCGCTGGCCTGGCTGCTGGCAAAAGAGGAAATCACCAGCGTGCTGGTCGGCGCCTCCCGCCCGAGCCAAATCTTGGACAACATCAAGGCCGTGGAAAACACCGGATTTACCGCCGAGGAACTGGCGGAGATCGACCGGCTGAGCGTGTGAGAAGCATAAGGCAACAAAAAAGCGCAGCTTCGGCCAATGTCGCTTAATTAACGCCAAAAAGAAACAGAAACCAACCCGCAGAATTACCCACCAAAGATTCTGCGGGCTGGGCAATCAGTTGACAGAAGTTGTACATGGTGAGCTTTGCAAAGAAGCCGCCCATTCTGCGTCTGTTGTCAAATAGTTAGAAGAAAAAATCCCTCTACACCACTTCTTTGAAGTGCCCCCAAAAAGTTAGACAATAATTTGAAGCAAAAATTGTTCAAGCA
>ERZ826242.3602-NODE-3602-length-10918-cov-3.133204_pt1 | contig 10918 bp, 9 predicted proteins | sample MGYA00519871_ERZ826242 | MGnify/ENA primary metagenome ERZ826242 (study PRJEB31778, sample SAMEA3449226) | human gut metagenome | biome: human gut; feature: human-associated habitat; material: faeces | place: United Kingdom | collected 2010/2012 ...
TGGGTGACCTGAGTCTTGTCCCAGAAGCGGGGATTCAGAGCGGCGATCTGCATGGCCACGTCCTTGCCGATCTCCTGCACCTTCTCGGCGGGCAGGTCGGTCTCCAGATTCACCAGCACACCGATCTTGCCGCCGGCATGCACATAAGCCACAGAGGTGCCCTCGGCAAAGCGGGCAAACCGGCGGACCTTAATATTTTCGCCGATAACAAGAACCTTTTCCTGCTGCATTTGGGTAATGGTAAGATCAGTGCCGGGATATTGCATTGCCATCAGAGCATCAAGATCGGCGGGGGCATTATCTGCGGCTCCATTTGCAATGTCTTTAACAAAAGCCTGGAAAGTATCGTTTTTAGCTACAAAGTCAGTTTCGCTGTTTACTTCAACGACCGCGCCTATACCTTTGTCGTTGACGATAGCTGTGACAACGCCCTCGGCAGCTATACGGCTGGCTTTTTTCTGAGCAGCGGCCAAGCCCTTTTCACGAAGAAATTCAACTGCCTTATCCATATCTCCGTCCGAAGCTACAAGAGCTTTCTTACAATCCATCATGCCCACGCCTGTCATTTCGCGTAGAGCCTGAACGTCTTTAGCTGTAAATGCCATGGTTGTTATTCATCCTTCCAAAATATATTGTCGGGTTTACCAACGAAATGCCCGCCTGAGCGGGCATTTAAAGTTTAATGGGCAGGTTATTCTGTGACGGGAGCTGTCTCTGCGACGGGAACATCTTCTGTAGGAAGTACTCCTTGCTCATCTGAAGCCTCAACAGAAGGTTCGGACATCTCAAGTTCTTCTCCCTGACGGCCTTCTGTAACCGCTGTAGCCATAGCCTTTGAAATCAGGCGAATAGCGCGGATAGCGTCGTCATTACCCGGAATTACATAGTCAAGCTCTTCCGGATCGCAGTTGGTATCGCAGATACCGATCAGCGGAATTCCCAGTGTATGAGCTTCCTGAACACAGATTCTCTCTTTTTTCGGATCTACAACGAAGATAGCATCCGGGATTCTGTCCATCTCTTTGATACCGCCAAGGTTTTTCTCAAGTTTATCCCACTCTTTTTTGAGGTTGATAACTTCTTTTTTCGGCAGAACATCAAATGTTCCATCCTCAGACATTTTCTCGATTGCTTTCAGTCTTGCGATACGGCTCTGGATTGTTTTGAAGTTTGTGAGCATACCACCTAACCATCTCTCGTTTACATAGTACATTCCACAACGCTCAGCTTCTGCCTGGATAGCATCCTGTGCCTGTTTCTTTGTACCAACAAAAAGGATTGTACCACCTTCTGCAACGATATCTGCTACTGCATTGTAAGCTTCGTCAACTTTACCTACAGATTTCTGTAAGTCGATGATGTAGATACCATTTCTCTCTGTGTAGATGTACGGAGCCATTTTAGGGTTCCATCTTCTTGTCTGGTGTCCGAAATGTACACCTGCTTCCAGTAACTGTTTCATTGAAATAACGCTCATTTTTTTACCTCCATGGTTTTGTTTCTTCCATATGCATCTCACCCGCCGGTTCACCCTGTGGGCACCATCCCGGTTAGTCCGCATATGTGATTAATATAGTATTTATCTCAAAAAAGCACGCAAAAAATCCTGTGGCTTTTCTCAGACCGATTCAGTATAACATACTTATAGATACGCTTCAAGATATTTTTAATCATTTTTTGTCTTGAGATTGTCTAATTCTTCAAACACCGCATCATTTAATACTTTAATGTAGGTTCCTTTCATTCCGGAAGAACGTGATTCAATAACACCGGCACTTTCAAACTTCCGCAGTGCATTGACAATAACGGAACGTGTGATACCTACACGGTCAGCGATCTTGCTGGCTACCAGGATACCCTCACGACCTTCCAGTTCATCAAAAATATGCTCGATGGCATCCAGTTCTGAGTAAGAAAGTGTGCTCAGTGCAGATTTTACAATCTGTTTTTTTCTGGTCTCTTCCTCATTCTCTTCATTTACGGAACGCATCATCTCCAAACCTACGACTGTGGTGCCATATTCGCACAGGATAATATCATCAATGTCAAACTGTGCATTCTGACGATATACAAATAATGTACCGAGACGTTCTCCTGCAATATCAATCGGTGCTATGGTTGCCGCATAGCCGTTTCCACTATCCATCGTAAATCCAAGTGTCTCCAGATTTACATTTTCTTTTGTAGAAAGGATACCAAGTAACCGTTCATTTAAAGATGCATCGATATAATTTCCCACCTGATCTGCCAGAAGTTCTGTAATCTCTACTACTTCCGGACGAAGACCTGTTCCCAGAACTTTTCCTTTTTTACTGATTACCAGTACGTTGGATGCAAGGATATCTGTCATAACATCACAAATGTCATTAAAAACAACCTTAGACGAATTGTTATTATGAAGCAGTTTTCCGATTTTTCTTGTTTTGTCTAATAACTGTACGCTGCTCATAGCTTCCTCCATATATTCTTTATCAGTTATGCCGATTTTACAGCAAAAAATAGTACTAAGATAATTAACAGCCATATCTTAGCACTATTTTTCTGTAAATTCAACAAATTTTATTTAAATCTGTCAGATTTTTTCAAATTATACAAGAAATTTTAAAAAAAGCAATTTTTTCATGCACTTTATACATTTATTTTTCTTTCAGTCGAATGGACGTGAAATCAGACATGTGATTCTGGTCAGCGTAAGCTGGCATACTCTTCTCAGCATCACTGCACATCTATACTTCGTTCTATTCCTCAGAAGTCTCTGGTTTTTCCATAACATAGCCACATTGCTCATCTGCGCACACCAGCTTGTTTCCCTTTTCTACCATGTAACCACCACACTGCGGACATGGAACTTTGGACGGTTTCTGCCAGGACATGAAATCGCAATCCGGATTGTTCTCGCATCCGTAATATTTTCTGCCTTTTTTCGTCTTTTTCAGAACAATATCTTTTCCACATTTCGGGCAGGCTACACCTATCTTCTCAAAATATGGTTTTGTATTACGACACTCCGGGAAGCCCGGGCAGGCAAGGAATCTGCCATGTGGTCCGTATTTAATGACCATGTGACGTCCACACTGTTCGCAGACCACATCTGTCACCTCATCCTCGATTTTAACTTTCTCCAGTTCTGCCTCTGCTGCCTTGACTGCCGCATCCAGATCCGGGTAGAAATTCCGGATGATCATTTTCCAGTCTACGGTTCCCTCCTCTACTTTATCCAGCAGGGACTCCATATTTGCTGTAAAGCGCTCATCCACAATTTCCGGGAAAGCCTCCTTCATGATATTATTGACAACTTCTCCAAGTTCAGATACATAGAGGTTCTTATTTTCTTTTACGATATATCTTCTGCCAAGGATGGTCGTGATCGTCGGTGCATAGGTACTCGGACGGCCGATACCAAGTTCCTCCAGCGTCTTTACAAGAGATGCTTCCGTGAAATGTGCCGGTGGCTGCGTAAAATGCTGCTTCGGCTCAATTTCTTCTTCGGTCAGCTCTGAGGTCTCATCCAGTGATTTGGATAAAAATACACGGTCGGATTTTTCTTCATCCAGACTATACAGAGACATAAAACCATCAAATTTTACTTTGGACGCAGACACATGAAACCGGTATTTTCCAGCACCGATGGTAACAGATGTCGTCTCATATACTGCCGGTGTCATACAACTTGCCGCAAAACGGTTCCAGATCAGCTGATACAGCCGGAACAGATCTCTGCTCAGAGAATCCTTGACTATGGCCGGAGAACGGTTCAGATCCGTTGGACGGATTGCTTCATGGGCATCCTGGATTTTTGCAGTGTTTTTCTTTGTATCTACGCTGCCACCCACATAATCGGCACCATAATTTGCACTAATGTACTCAGACGCTGCTGCCTCAGCCTCCTCAGATACACGAGTGGAATCGGTACGCAGATAAGTAATGAGTCCCACAGTTCCGCTGCCTTTGATATCCACACCCTCGTACAATTGCTGCGCCAGACGCATCGTTTTCTGAGTAGAAAAATTCAGATGCTTACTCGCTTCCTGCTGCAAGGTACTTGTCCGGAACGGAAGCGGCGGCTTTTTGGTGCGTTCACCTTTTTTCACTTCCAGTACTTTGTACTCACAAGACTCAATCTCTTTTAAAATTGCATCCAGCTCCGACTGATTGTGGATCTGGATTTTTCCGTTTTCATCACCATAGAATTTTGCAACCAGCGGTTTTTTCTCACCTTTTACATTTAATGTCACATCAATCGTCCAGTATTCTTCCGGAATAAACGCATTAATCTCTTCTTCACGGTCACAGATGATACGCAATGCTACAGACTGTACACGTCCCGCGCTTAAGCCTCGTTTTACTTTTGCCCAAAGTACTGGACTGATCTTGTAACCAACCATACGATCCAGTACACGACGCGCCTGCTGTGCATCCACCAGATTCATATCGATCTCGCGGGGATTCTTCAGGGAAGCTTTTACCGCATTCTTTGTAATCTCATTAAATGTAATACGTTTCGCATCTTTGTCCCCCAATTTCAATGCGCTTGCCAGATGCCAGGAAATTGCCTCACCCTCACGGTCCGGGTCAGTTGCGAGATACACTTTTTCTGCTTTTTTCACTTCTTTTCGCAGATTTGCCAGAATATCTCCTTTTCCACGGATGGTAATATATTTCGGTTCAAAGTCATTTTCCACATCAAATCCAAGCTGACTTTTCGGCAGATCCCGCACATGTCCGTTGGATGCTGCCACCTCATAATTTTTTCCAAGAAATTTCTTGATTGTCTTAACCTTTGCCGGAGACTCCACGATCACTAAATACTTCGCCATATTTATCCCTCTTTAACCTCTATGTTCTTAATAATTATATACTTTTACTAAAATAGTTTTGAAAGGTCTCCTGCACCAACCTGTACCGCTTCAAGTTACCAAGATCTCGCAGCACAGTAAGCAGGTCCAAACCTGTTTCTTCTATAATATAGTTGATATGTTTTGGATGTAAATCAAGACAACAATACACCAACTGTTCCGTTTTCGCAAGAGAAATATTTTTTATTTTTGTCGTTTCTGCTTCTTTTTCAGGCAAATATCCCAAATTTTCAAGAAAAATGTCCAAATCATAAATGATTCCTGCCCCTTGCCCGATCAATGCGTTACAACCTTCACTCAGGGCATCTCCGAACCGCCCCGGCACCGCATAGACATCCTTGCCCTGCTCCAATGCTGCATCTGCAGTGATCAGGGAACCGCTCTTTTTCTTCGCCTCCACGACTACCAGACAGTCTGACAGGGCACTGATAATCCGGTTTCGCTCCGGAAACCGGTAAGGCATCGGTTCCGTCCCCGGCGGATATTCTGACAGAATTCCTCCGCCCGAACTCTGAATATTTTCATACAAATTCCGGGCATTTTTCGGATAACACACATCACAACCACACCCAAGCACCGCAAAGGTACTGCCCTTTCCCTGCAATGCCCCCGCGTGGGAAGCACTGTCAATACCAAGTGCCATGCCACTGATAACCTGCACATCTTTATCTGCCAGCAGTTTCCCCAGCTTCGTTGCAATGCTCCTTCCGTACTCTGAGCACATACGTGCGCCCACAATCCCCACACTCTTCCGGGCACCCGGCATAGCACCTTTGCAGAAGATCGCGTATGGTGGCTGTGCGATGTGTCTCAGTTTGTCCGGATACGCCCTGCTGCTATAGGGAATCAGCTGCATATTTTTTGCCAGGAAGCACTCCCAGATACGGCTCAAATCCTTTTTCCTGCTTTCCAGCAGATATTGAAGCTCTGTATCAGTAAAAAGGTACATATTTTTCAAAGTCTCTTCTTTTAATTCGTAGACGGCCTGTGCACTGCCACACATTTCCCTGACCCGGATACGTTTCCTGCTGTCTATATACAGCAAAGACGCCAGCCAGAAATCATATTTCAAGTTCTCTTGCGCCTGATTCTTTGCTGCCTGTCCCTGTTCTCCATTCTTTTCTATTTTTTCGAAAACTTCCTTTGTCGTATTCATTAATTCATGCATTTTCAGTCCCTCCTCCAGTAATTCTTGTCTGGATTCCGGAATACAAAAGCCTCTTCCAGATGTCCCCACTGAATATGCTCAGCTCCTGCCAGATCCGCAATGGTACGGGCGGTTTTCAGAATTTTTCCATAGGTACGGGCACTTAAATGGTATTCCTCATACTTCTCCTGCATCCGCTCCGCAGATTCTGCATCCAGTACACAATATTTTTCCAGATCTTCCATATTCATCTGGCTCTTAAACCGATAGCGTCTTCCCCGGAACCGTTCTCGTTGAATTTCATGTACCCGCTTCACCCGGGCACGGATCACTGCACTGCTTTCCTCCTCCCGCATATCCTTCATCGTGGTATACCGGACTTCTTCTGTTTCCACACACAGATCCATACGGTTTAAAAATGCCTGCGAAATACGCCCAATATAATTTTTGATTGCCTGCGGTCTGCAGTTGCAACGATTTAAATTGGGATAAAATCCACAGGGACACGGATTCGTCGATGCCACAAGCATAAAATCTGCCGGATACACAAAACTGCCTCCCACCCGGGAAATATGTACTTTCTTCTCCTCCAGCGGTTCCCTCAATACATCCAGAATTCCCGGCTTAAACTCTGCCAGTTCATCCAGAAACAAAATACCATGATGCGCCAGACTGATTTCTCCGGGATGGGGCTGCTTTCCACCGCCCACCAGTGCCTGTGCCGTCACCGTATGATGTGGACTGCGAAAGGGACGTTCATTTTGGATGATGCGTTCCTGATCCAACAGCCCGCAAAGAGAATAAATCTGAGATAATTCCAGCTTTTCTTCCCGGCTCAGTTCCGGAAGAATCGTAGGAATCCTCTTTGCTGCCATGGTCTTACCGGAACCCGGTGGTCCCATCATCAACAAATTATGCATCCCGCCCACAGCAATTTCACAGGCACGACGCAGCATCGGCTGTCCTCGCAATTCTGCAAAATCCACATCATATTCTGTCTTCCAGAAATCCTGCTGTTCCCGGTAAAAGCAGGTTTCCGGCAATTCCTGCTGACAAATCTGCACAAACTCTTTTAAATTTTTCACCGGAATCACTTTTACAGTATCCAGGATTGCTGCTTCCCTGGCATTCTCCCATGGCACCACAATGCCTTGCATGCCTTCTTTCTGTGCCAGCACTGCCGCTGACAGCACCCCTTTCGTCGGTAGAATACTACCGTTTAGTCCAACTTCTCCAAGCAGCAGATAACTACTTAAAATGTGCTCATCCAGAAATCCGAATGCTGCCAGAACAGATGCTGCCATCGGCAGATCACATCCCGTGCCGGATTTTCTCACATCTGCCGGTGTCAGATTGATGGTAATCTTTTTTGCCGGCAAACGAAATCCTGCATTTTTCAGTGCTGTGCGCACCCGCTCTCTGGCTTCTTTTACCTCGGATGTCAGAAATCCCACCATATCAAAAGAAGGCATACCGTCACTGACATCCGTTTCTACCTGAACCGGAAGTGATTCAAAGCCGCAGACTACTGCTGTTTTAATTACACTATACATATATTCATTTTTCCTCTTTTCGTATACGGAAAAAATCCGGCGACTGCCGAAAAAAAAGTAAAAAGTAAGATTAAAAGACAAGTTTACTCTAACATATCCACAGGAATCTGTCTATGATAAAAACGCCTGCCGCAATTTTTCCAGCGCTTTCTTCTCAATCCGGCTGACATAGGAGCGAGAAATACCAAGACTGTTGGCTATTTCCCGCTGCGTTACAGGCTTTGTATTATATAGACCGTATCGCCGCCGGATGATCCAATTTTCCCGCTCATCCAGCACCTTCGATACCAATTCATATAATCGCAGAATGTTTTTCTTTTCCACCACACGTTCCCACAGTTCCGGTTCACCGCTCTCCACGATATCCAGTAATTTGATCTGGTTGCCCTCCTTATCTGTTCCGATCGGCTCATAGAGCGACACATCCCTGGCAGTCTTCTTTTTGCTGCGAAAATACATCAGCAGTTCATTTTCGATACAACGGGCAGCATAGGTTCCAAGACGGCTGCCTTTTTCCAAATTATAAGTAGAAACTGCCTTGATCAGTCCGACAGTTCCGATGGAGATCAGATCCTCCATGTCCTCCTGCGTGCCCTGATATTTCCGCGCAATGTGTGCCACAAGCCGCAAATTCCGCTCGATCAATACCGATTTTGCCTGCTCGCTTCCGTTTTTCAGCTGCTCCAGATACTGCTTTTCTTCCAACGTACTCAGCGGCGATTGAAATGATTTCAAATCGGCACCTCCGTGTGCGGCCTTTCTATTATTCTATGTCCGTCAGGCTCTTCCCGTGTCTGAAAATCTGTGTGATTTTTCGTCACTTACAACATTCAGGAAAGTCTTGGCATATTTCTCCCAAAAAACAGGAACCAGAAACGTCCCGTTTTCTGATTCCCGTTTTTTATCTGGATATTAATTTCTGAATGGTCAGAACTTTGACACTTCTTTTTCTTCTCCAAATCATTCCCCAAATACTGCTTTATAATCTGCCTGGAACTTTTCGATTCCCTGATCTGTCAGTGGATGTTTTGTCATCTGCTCAATGACCTTGTACGGTACTGTCGCTATATCAGCACCTGCCAGTGCACAGTCAGTTACATGGATCGGATTTCTTACAGATGCCGCAATAATTTCTGTCTCATAACCATAGACAGCAAAAATCTCTGCGATCGTACGTACCAATTCGATGCCTGGTTGATTGATGTCATCCAGTCTGCCAAGAAACGGAGATACATAGGTCGCACCTGCCTCTGCTGCCAAAAGTGCCTGGTTTGCGGTAAAAATCAGTGTTACATTCGTCTTGATTCCTTCTGCTGAAAGTACTTTGACGGCTTTCAGACCTTCGACGGTCATCGGGATTTTTACGACCATATTCGGATGGATCGCTGCAATCTCGCGCCCTTCTCTGATCATGCCTTCTGCATCTACAGTTGTAGCTTTTACCTCTCCGGAAATCGGTCCGTCCACGATGGATGTAATTTCTTTGATGACTTCTTTAAAATCACGGCCTTCCTTTGCGATCAGTGATGGATTTGTTGTAACACCACAGATTACCCCCATATCATTCGCCCTTTTAATATCTTCTACATTTGCAGTGTCAATAAAAAACTTCATCTCTGGTAACCCCCTTCTTTAAATTATCTTTATTATACACCAATTTAGAATTTCTGCCACAACGGATTTCGTTTGATAGTTACTTCCGGTCCCAGAACGATATTCACACCATAAATAAGCGCCTCTTCTGCAATCATCTGTCCTATGATTTTACTACAAACAGACAGGAAACCATCATCAATATAGCATATCCTGATCTATTTTAAGATTGGCTCTGAAGTTATCTGAAAACAGCTTTCCCGGCAAATTTCACCGGATATTCTTTGTTCTCTATTTTTCCCATAAAACCGTCTCCGTGCCATCTGTGCCTCTGTAAATCACCCTGCTGATTTTTTTATTTTCCAGAGATTTTTCATAGCGGTATCTCTGTCCACTTTTTTCATAGCTGCGTCTGGCTGCCAGACTGTATCTTCCTGTCAAAACAATGGAATCGTCAACCACATCCTCATGCAGACGAACTTGTGCAGTGTCAATATCGATCCTGTCTTTTTCTTCTGAAGCAGTAACATGCACAATTGCATCTTCGTAACTGGCAGGAAAGACCGGCACAAAATTTATAATGCCAATAGCTGCTGCAAAAGAGACAATGATGACTGCAATCACTGCAACACGTTTTATCACTTTATTTTCCACATTTTTCAAAATCTGATGAAATTCGTTTTCCTTACCTTCTGCATGCGCTTCTGTGCGAGACACTTCTCTTACAATTGTTTCGTCTGTATAAGCACGGAAAACCTGCCTGCAGCCCTCACATTCCGCCATGTGCGCTTCTACCAGCTTCCGACTCTCTGTGCTGCACATATGTTCAATATAAACCGGCATCAAATCCTGTATCACATCACAACTAATGTTATTCATAACCATCCTCCATAAAGCGGACATTCGCAATCCGCTTTCGCTACTTGCTCATGAACGCAGTCGCTTTGCGACCTGTCAGTGGGAGCTTTTAACTCCCACTGACATAAGCATCCCCCTTACCCACCGCTTAGTGCTCTACGCACTTGAAACGGGGGAATGCTTATTCTGCGTTCAAATTATCACTGATTTTCTGTTTTGCCCTGTAATAAGTAACCCCCGCCCAGCTTGGTGATTTCCCAAACAGTTCCGCAATTTCCACAAGAGCAACTTCACCAAACACATGCAAATAGAACACCTCTCTGTACGGTTCCGGCAGTTCATGCAGAACCTTTAACACAGCTTTCGCCGTATCTTTTTCCTCCAGTTTATGTACAAAATCATGTTCCGCACATTCGCGTTCTGCCGGTTCCTGCCCTTTTTTCTTTCTCAGATAAGAGTAATATATATTTTTTGCAATCTGGCAGAGCCAGGATTCCATTTTACAGTCGCCTCGAAAGCATTTTTCATGCAGGATTGCCTTTACAAACGTATCCTGCACGATATCTTCTGTAAGTTCGCGGTTTCCACAAAGTGAAAACACATATCCAAACACAATTTTATAATATCTGGATATGGTATCAATATCTTCCATTTCCACGCCTGCCTCTCATTTTTCATAACTATTTTTCATTCTGATATGCCTCCTCTAAATCTATTTTTACTAATAAGACGCATCAGAATACAATTCATTACAAATTTTATCAAAAAAATACGAAAAAAAGAACCGGCACCGACAATTTCTGTCACAGTTCCGGTTCTTTTTCTAATTATTACCTGTATCTGCCTCTACTTAATATTTCATCTCAGTCTGAGTTGAGACTCCCACTTCTGCAAGTGGTGAGTAATAACAA
>ERZ826242.3618-NODE-3618-length-10841-cov-4.225570_pt1 | contig 10841 bp, 9 predicted proteins | sample MGYA00519871_ERZ826242 | MGnify/ENA primary metagenome ERZ826242 (study PRJEB31778, sample SAMEA3449226) | human gut metagenome | biome: human gut; feature: human-associated habitat; material: faeces | place: United Kingdom | collected 2010/2012 ...
CAAGAAAGAGGATTGAGACAATATTCTCACAACTTACAGACCAGTTCTTGGCCATCAGAAACTATGCGAAAATAACGAATGGTTTGTTTGCCAGAATCATCGGCAAAATTAGTGCACTTACCATTCTGCAATACGTAAACTTCATCAACAACAAGCCCATTGGCAGAATTAAGTATGCACTAAATTAATTCCGCCAACGGGTAGTCCATAATATATAAGTGCCAATATTGGCAAAAAAATAATATAATCCTTGCATGGACGGATTATAGTCATTACCTTTGTATTGTAAAAAAATGCCAATATTGGCAGAAATTTAATGTGATGATGGAAATAAAAAGAGACAGATATCTTCAGCAACTGATAGAAAGCCGTCAAGATGGTTTTATCAAGGTAGTGACAGGAATCCGCAGATGCGGCAAGTCATACCTGCTGAATGTTTTATTCTACCACTATTTGTTGGAAAATGGAATTGCAGATGATCACATTATCCGGATTGACCTTGAAGATCGGATGAACAAGGATTTAAGGAATCCGGATATGATGCTTCACTATGTTCACGACAGAATCAAGGACAAGGAACTTTACTATATCATTATTGATGAGGTACAGCTGATGGATGAATTTGTCGATGTATTGAACAGTTTCCGCCATATCGAAAATGCCGATACGTATGTAACAGGAAGCAATTCCCATTTCCTGTCATCCGATATTCCAACGGAGTTTAGAGGCCGGGGAGAGACGATTCATGTAAATCCTCTGTCTTTTTCTGAATTTTATTTGGCTAAAGGTGGAGACAAACAAGATGCGTGGCGCGAATACTTCACCTACGGTGGTTTACCTCTTGTCCAGTCATTTGAAACCGAACAAAAGAAGATAAACTATCTGAAAAATCTATTTGAGACTGTTTATTTGGCAGATATTATCGAGAGGCACAAAATCAAGAATGAGAATGAAATGCGTGAATTACTTCTCATTATGGCATCATCTATAGGTGCTCCATGCAACCCTACAAAATTGTCGAATACTTTCAAAAGTTTGAAAAATGTGAAAATTGGCAGTCAAACTATTTCCAAATATCTGAACTACTTGTCAGAATCGTTCCTCTTGAATAGGGCTGTACGTTACGACGTTAAAGGAAAGAAGTACATCAATACGCTTTCCAAGTATTATTTTACGGACATTGGCTTAAGAAATGCCATTCTTGATATGCGCCAACAAGAGGAAACGCATATCATGGAAAACATCATTTACAATGAATTGATTGTCCGTGGTTATAGTGTCGATGTTGGAATGGTGGAGATAAAGAAGCCGGATAAGGACGGGAAGTGGACTCGCATCCACCTTGAAGTGGATTTTATAGCGACTCTTGGCAGCAAGAAGTACTATATACAGTCGGCATTGTCTATACCGGATAGAGAGAAAGAAATACAGGAATCCCGTTCGTTGACGAATATCAATGATTCATTCAAGAAAATCATTGTTGTCAAAGATCACATTATGCCTCGCCGAAATGAGGAAGGGATTCTCACAGTCGGGTTATTTGATTTCTTACTCAAAGAAGATAGTTTAGATATATAAACACATAAGTGTCGTCAATAATAAAAGTCAATCAGAAAAATATAGTAAAATATTGTCGATGAAGACCATTCTTGAACTTTCGCATATAAAAGCAAGACAGTATTTCTTGGAATCGCAAAACTATTGTAATATGCAGTTTCCCAAATACATAGATTTTAAGCCCGTGATAGAATATGTCCAAAATTCTGTCGGAAATAAAGAATTGAGAGACATTCTAAAAGATCCTAAGAGAATGCCTTCTGATTATGAAAACGTAAATCATAAGATGTTAGTCAAGAAGGATGCACAGTATTCATATAGGCCTATTCAGTTAATTAATCCATACCTTTATTATCTGCTTGTCAAGGCTATGACAAATATGAGTAGTTGGAAGGAGATAAAAGATCGCTTTGCTGAGCTGAAAGTACCAAACATAGAAGTTGCGAGTATTCCTAAAGTTAAAGGAGACACAGACAAATCACATATGTCAGCATCAGTAAGTTCTTGGTGGGAAAATGTTGAACAAAGAAGCCTTGAGTTAGCTTTGTCTTATAGATATATGTTTGTTACCGATATTACGAATTGTTACTGTGCTATATATACTCATACCATTGCGTGGGCATTGATGGGAAAAGAACAAGCTAAAGAAAAACGCAATAAGTCAGGACTATTGGGAAATATTATTGACAACTATATGCAAGGTATGCAATATGGTCAAACAAATGGTATACCTCAGGGAAGTACGTTATCTGACTTTATTGCAGAAATAGTACTTGCGTATGCAGATAAGCTACTTAGCGAAAGACTAAATACAAATGGAATATCTAACTATCATATAGTAAGATACCGAGATGACTATCGTATTTTTTGCAATTCAAAAGAGGATACAGAACGAATAGCATTCTTTCTTCAAGAAGTTCTTGCAGAACTCAATTTTCAATTGAATGGGAAAAAGACATATCTGACAGAAGATGTCATCAGTGATTCTATAAAACCTGATAAGAAAGCATATATTTCAGAAGGTCCAATTTATAGGAAAACGCAGAAAAGGATATACTCTACAATGTCCAATCTTCAGCAGGAGGCTCTTTTTATATACCAATTTTCCAAAAAACATCCAAACAGCGGTACACTAATAAAACTTTTAACAACTTTTGCCCAAAGATTGAACAAAAAAATTGCGATTTGTGGCGATTACCTTGTGATGATATCAATTTTCACAGAAATAGCACTATATAGTCCGAAAACGTACAAGGTAATTCTTTCTATCATCAGTAAACTCCTTAGTAAAATTCCTTCGACAGATGAAAGAGAGCGAATTGTTAATAATGTTTATGCGAAGTTTCAGAGGTTTCCGAATATTGGCGAAATTCAAATATGGATTCAACGTATAGCATTTAATTTGCCTCACCCTGTTACATATACTGAAAATATATGTAAAATCGTAAATGGTGAGACTGGCGTTAATTTATGGAATAATGATTGGGTAGATGAACCCTATAAGGGTGCGTTTCCTCAATATAAAATTTGCACTGAATGGGTAAGGGATAGTTACACTCCAGTAATAGACATTGATGAAATTAGTTTGTTCAACATTTATTGATAACACTTATATATATTGACAGTTATGGAACTAAGATATTGCTTAAACCAAGGTATATTGGAACGTATTTCAAAAATACTAGGAGATACATCGAATGGACTTACTGGATCTGAAATATCTTATTTCCTTCAGCAGTGTAATATTAAAGATGTGACTCCTGAAATAACGAAATGGAAAAGGCTTTACAGTGCACTTGCATCCGTTCAGAACTTTGATAAATGTTCAAACAAAATATTGAGATTCATCCAAATTGTATTGAACCCTGCGCGTTTTACAGATAATCAAATTTTTGAGACAAAAAGAAAGGCGATTAATGAATGCCTATCTTATGTAGGTTATGAATTACAATCAAACGGCCGTTTTAGGGTCGTTACTACTGCAAAAACTATTAGTGAAGCCCAACAACGTGCAAATGACCTTTTAGTAAATCTTCAGATGAGGAATGCACATCAAGAAATATTCAAATATTGCACAACAGAACTAGTTGATAAGAACTACTTTCATGCTGTATTTGAAGCTTGCAAAGGGTTATTTGCAAGAATACGGCAACTGTCATTAATTAATACTGATGGAATACGGTTAGTGGAATATGTGTTTAATCATCCTATATTGGTAATCAATTCGTATAAATCCAAACAGGAAAAAGATGAACAGAAAGGTTTCGAGGCAATCTTAGAAGGTTTGTGCAATATGTTTAGGAATCCAGAAGCTCATCAACCAAAAATTGAGTGGCCAGTGAGTGAACAAGATGCTTTAGAAATTTTGTCTTTGATTTCTTACTGTCATAGGAGATTAGATAATGCCAAAAGAGTTGAATAATACTTAAAAATCAAAGGCAGGCCGATATCACATCGACATGCCTTCTGAAACTATGACAGCAAAAAGAAACAATTAAACGAATTCATCTATATCGAATGCCTCTGTCTTATTTTTTGTATTATCCATTTCTGAAATTTGCGAGTCATCACAAAGCATACTATCAATAAGATTTCCTATCTTCTTTTTGATAGCGTCTTCATTCCGCATAATTCTGATGACTTCTTCTTCAGATAGACAGATGCGTGGGGCACGAACTGCAGGATTTCTTTTTATGCCAAAAGATTCTGCTTCTGACTGCGGTACTGCTTGTTGTTTTTTGTCCTTCATATTCGATTCCATATTTACATGTATTTATTCCAATCAATTCCAATCTGTTCCAAAGACTGTTTTGATGTCTCTTTTCCATTTGGCATATTTTCTTTGAGCAGTTTTTCCAATTGGCTTTGAGTACTCAGTTCGGTTGAAAAAAAACTGAACAGGTCTGTATCCTGAAGTTGGTACAGGGTTTCGGCAGCATTTCGGATTTTCTTTCTGTCATCCGTTCCCGAAATAAGCACATCAGCGACATTGTTCAGTTCTTCAAAAGTCAATGCCCTTGAAAAATCCGGGTCAGGAACGCACCCGTCATTTGACATGAGTTCCCGTTTTTCTGATTCAGTCAGTCCTTTTTTGGGAGTAAAGTCATCAATCACGTCATCCGTATTTATATCCTTATCCTCCTCTATGGGTTCCTTTTTCATAGGTTCAGAACGTGTGGGAGTTTTTCTCGCCACTTCCGGGTCTTCAAGATAGACTATCTTCGTCTTGCCGATTACTTCATTGTACTCGTCCAGGGGATTCGGCTGCGTTTCGGTTTTCTTTTCATGCCCGACTTTTAGGATATCGTTCTCCGCTTGTGCGATCCATGCTTCAGCCTTGTCCAGTCTTGCCCTATACCGGGCTTTCCTTGCTTTTTCCACCATTCGTTTTTTACGTGATTTCCATAACCGGATACGTGCCATACGCATATAACGAAGCTGATTGTCCCAGAATTTATAAACTTTCGGACTGAATATAAACATCCATACCTTATATAATATATAGGTTGCCGACATGGCTTTTACTGAAAAATAAATTAATGTTGTTTCCATGACTATTGAATTTTAGGGGGTGAAAAACGGTCTTTATACATTCGGGTGATTTCCTCGATGTTGAGTTCTATATGCTCGGCTATGATGTTACTGATATAGCTCGCGATACTTACTTCGGGAGCTATCACATTGAGATAATTCTTTATCTCGTCGTACAGCTTGCGGTTCAGGTACACCTGGATACGTCCGGGCATGGGGGTATTCACCAGATACTTCTGACGGAAACCGCTTTCACTTTTACGCTTTGGGTGAGGTTCGGGATTTTCCGAGGCTGTTTCCTTTTCCTTATCCGGCCTTTTATCGGTTTCCTCTGCTGGAACTTCTACCACGATGACATCCTCTTTCTCAATGGCATCAGGAATGTTACCGACCATATACCCCCTGATTTCCTCTTCATTTACTTTTACTATATTCTTTGCCATACCTCAATTACAGGTTAAATTTTACAATCAGTTCATTTGCCAGTTCCTGCAATCCGCTGCCTTTAAGTTGTCCTGCCGGCGGTGGAAGGAGTGAACAGCGGAAATAGGTGCGGGTCCGGGATGAGAGTTCCTTGTCATAACGGCAGAGGTCCGGAATGGCTGAATCCAGAATTTTCAGCCCCTGTTTCTTCATCAGTGCCATATAGTTGTCAAGCACTTCAGTATTGCTTCTTTTCTTTACCTTGGTCCAGAACAGGAACACGTCTTTCAAAGGAATATTCTTCCGGTTTTCCAAAAACTTCATGACGCTTTTGGCAAAGACAAAACTGCTGTCCATAACGAAATTGTCAGCGGCAATGGGGGTCAATACATAATCCACATTGAAAATGGTCTGCAACACACCGGATATGTCCATAGACCCTGGCAAATCTATGAAAACGATATCAAAATCTGCTTTTGCCGCCAACTCTCCGGCCACCTGGCGTGCATTCTCCGGCTTTGCCTGCCTGATAGGATAAATCCTGCACCCCCTAAGCCTCTGCTCTTCCAACAGCACCATGTACTTCTTGTTCTTCTCCACCATCTCCATGTCCCGTTCCCTCAGATTGAACAGGCTGCGCTGGGTGGAGTCACAATCAACGATGGCCACACTCTTATCCATCGAATAATTCAGGAGACTGGCAAGCGTTACCAGCATGGTACTTTTGCCGACCCCACCTTTCTGGTTGCTGACCGCAACGAATAACGGATTCTTCTTCATAACTGAACTTTTTTAATGGTTTATTACACTATTGTTTTACTTGTCTGTTGTTTACTTTGTGACAAGGTTTGTTAGTGATATGGTTACTTTGTGCTCACCAATCGGCAAACCGACCAACCGATAGTTATCTGCCCTAACAAAGCAAGTAAACAATCACTGCCCACCTGTTGCAACAAGTGTTTTCGCTAACCAGCAATACAACGGACAGTTACTTGACTATTGGTTTGTTTTACCGTTTATGTTGCAAATAAAAAGGTATTTTTTCATATCATCACTATGTTTCAAGGGAGGTGACGACCTGTGTCACCATATGTCATCACGTTACATATAACCCGCTATTTTACAACAGGATAAACCGCCATAACTTTGCACCGACAACGGAACGGATACCGCTGCGGAGGTTTCCCGAAGCCGAAGAATGAGGCTGAAGGTCAAAATTTAATTTGACGAAGGAAAATTCATTACCAAGCGGTAATAGCAAGTTGTGTTTTGAGGCACCCGAAATGAATTCGGGCACTCAAAACAACTTGCCGCTCGCCTGCCGGCTCGGGGTGGGATTCACTCCAAAGTCGTGAATCCATGACGGAAGATCAGAAACAAAAAACATCAATGCGTATGGAAGAAAACAAGAACAGAAAAACAAGAAAAGGTGTAGGGCGGAAACCGAAAACCGACCCTGCCGTGTACCGTTATGTGGTGCGGCTAAACTCGGAAGAGAACGTAAAGTTCGATATCCAGTTTCAAAAATCGGGACTGAGGGAACGCTCCAAATTCATCAAGGCAATGATTTTCGGAAAGGAAATCAAGGTGGTCAGAATCGACAAGGCGACGATGGACTACTATGTCCGCCTTACCAATTTCTACCACCAGTTCCAGGCCATCGGCAACAACTACAACCAGACGGTCAAGGCAATCAAGAACAATTTCGGGGAGAAACGGGCATACGCCCTGCTCCGCAATCTGGAAAAGACGACCATAGATCTGGTGGTGCTGAGCAAGCGGATCATCATGCTGACCCATGAGTTTGAGGAAACCTACCTTATCAAAAAGCAGAGGGAGGAGGAATGACATGGTGGCGAAAATCAACAGGGGCGCCTCGCTCTATGGGGCTGTCATCTACAACCAGCAGAAAGTGGACGACTCCACGGCACGCATCATTTCGGGCAACCGCATGATTGCCGATGTCACGGGTAATCCGGAGCAGGTCATGAGGAACACGCTTTGGGCATTCGAGAACTACCTGCTCGCCAACAAGAATACGGAAAAGCCCATACTGCATATATCCCTTAATCCTTCTGTGGACGACAAACTGACCGATAGCCAGTTTGCGGATTTGGCAAGGGAGTATATGCAACGCATGGGCTACGGCGACCAGCCTTACATCGTGTATATCCACGAGGACATAGACCGCAGGCATATCCATATCGTTTCCACCTGCGTGAACGAGAAAGGGGAAAAGATAGATGACGCCTACGAGTGGAATCGCTCGATGAAAGCCTGCCGGGAACTGGAACGCAAGTTCGGACTGAAGCAGGTGGAGGACAAACGCAGGGAAATGTTGGAACCATATCTGAAAAAAGCAGACTATCAGAATGGCGATGTAAAGCAACAAGTTTCCAACATCCTCAAGAGCGTGTTCTCCACTTACCGCTTTCAGTCATTCGGGGAGTACAGCGCGTTGCTGTCCTGCTTCAACATCGAGGCGAAGCAGGTCAGGGGCGAATTTGAAGGGACGCCTTACAACGGCATTGTCTATACCATGACAGACGATACAGGCAAGCCGGTATGTACGCCCATCAAGTCCTCCCTTATCGGAAAACGCTTCGGCTATGAAGGACTGGAAAAGCGTATCGGATTCAATGCCCGTGAATACAAGGACAAGAAATGGCAGCCCAAGATACGGAACGGTGTCGCACTCGCCATGCACGGCTGCCGGGGCAACCGGGAGGACTTCATCCGCCTGCTCAACAGGCAGGGAATAGACGTGGTATTCCGTGAAAATAATGAAGGCCGCATTTACGGTGCTACTTTCATCGACCACAAGAACAGGGAGGTGTATAACGGCTCGCGGCTCGGAAAGGAGTTCTCGGCAAATGCCTTTGAACGATTGTTCAATGGGCCGAACAATATTCCTGACTTGGATGCTCCCACACCGGAAATCAGCAGGCAAAGCAGTTTCTCTGCCGACATGGAAAACGCCATCGGGCAGGCTTTCGGAATCTTCGATTTTGAAGCCAATGGTCCCGACCCGCAGGAAGAGGCTCTCGCACGCAGGCTGCAACGCAAGAAGAAAAAGAAACGCCGCTCACGGGGTATCTCCTGAAAACAGTATTCATTCACCATTAAAATTATTCAATATGCAACAAGAAGATGATTTGAGAGGATTGGCAAAGGTCATGGAGTTCATGCGTGCCATATCCATCGTGTTTGTCGTCATCCACGTTTATTGGTTCTGTTACCGGGCATTCGTGGATGCGGGTATCAACATCGGAGTGGTCGATAAGATACTCCTGAATTTCCAGAGGACGGCGGGGCTTTTCAGCAACCTGCTGGTGACAAAAGTATTCGCCGTCATATTCCTTGCCCTGTCATGTTTGGGCACGAAGGGCGTGAAGAACCAGAAGATGACCTGGCGGAAGATATATACCGCCTTCCTTTCGGGGCTTGTATTGTTCTTCATGAACTGGTGGATGCTTGATTTGCCGTTCAATCCTACGGTCAATGCCGCCATTTACACGGTAACGCTGACCGCCGGGTACATCCTTCTTTTGATGTCGGGCGTATGGATAAGCCGTATGCTGAAACACAACCTTATGGAGGACGTGTTCAACACCGCCAACGAGAGTTTCATGCAGGAAACCCGCTTTATGGAAAACGAGTATTCCGTCAACCTGCCGACCAAGTTCGTGTATCAGGGCAAGGAATGGGACGGATGGATCAACGTTGTAAACGTTTTTCGTGCGTCCATCGTGCTTGGAACACCGGGCAGCGGGAAATCCTACGCGGTGGTAAACAACTACATCAAACAGCAAATCGAGAAATCCTTTGCCATGTACATTTATGATTACAAGTTTCCGGATTTATCCGAAATAGCTTATAATCACCTGCTTAAACACAAGGAACATTACAAGGTTAAACCGGAGTTCTATGTCATAAACTTCGACGATCCCTCACGCAGCCACCGCTGCAATCCCCTCAACCCGAAGTTCATGACCGACATTTCCGATGCTTACGAGAGTTCGTACAGCATCATGCTCAATCTCAACCGTTCGTGGATACAGAAGCAGGGAGATTTCTTCGTCGAATCGCCGATCGTGCTGCTCGCGGCGATCATCTGGTTCCTGAAGATTTACGACGGCGGAAAATACTGTACCTTTCCCCATGCCATCGAGCTGCTGAACAAACCCTACGAAGATCTGTTCACCGTATTGATGGCTCACGAGGAGTTGGAGAACTATCTTTCGCCCTTCGTGGATGCATGGAAAGGCGGAGCCGCAGAGCAGCTGATGGGGCAGATCGCCTCGGCGAAGATTCCCCTCTCGCGTATGATCTCACCGCAGCTCTACTGGGTCATGTCGGGAGACGACTTTACACTCGACATCAACAACCCCGAGGAACCGAAGATTCTTTGCGTAGGAAACAATCCAGACAGGCAGAACATATACGGTGCGGCGCTCGGATTGTATAATTCGCGCATCGTCAAACTGATAAACCGTAAGAAACAACTCAAAAGTTGCGTGGTGATCGACGAGCTGCCGACGATCTATTTCCGGGGGCTGGACAACCTGATCGCAACGGCGCGTTCCAACAAGGTCGCCGTGTGTCTGGGTTTTCAGGATTTCAGCCAGCTAAAGCGCGACTACGGAGACAAGGAAGCCGCCGTGATTCAGAATACCGTGGGCAACATCTTCAGCGGACAAGTCGTAGGAGAAACAGCCCGGACGCTCTCCGAACGATTCGGAAAGATCGTGCAGAAACGACAATCCGTAAGCATCAACCGCAGCGATACCTCGACGTCGATAAACACCCAGCTCGACAGTCTTATTCCTGCGTCGAAAATCTCGACGCTCTCGCAGAGCGTGTTCGTCGGAGCTGTGAGCGACAACTTCGGAGAGGAGATCGAGCAGAAGATTTTCCATGCCCGGATCGTCGTGGACAACGAGGCCGTGAAAAAAGAAATGGCGGAGTACAAGCCCATACCCGAAATATCGTCGTTCCTCGACGCCAGCGGGCGAGACATCATGCAGGAAAAGATCAAGGAGAATTACCGCCGCATCAAGCAGGATGCGCTCGACATCATCGAAACTGAAATGAAGAGGATAGAGAAGGATGAAAAATTGGCGGAAACGTTATTAGGGAAAACCGAATAGATGGAGTTTGGGAAAAATTGCATTAAAAGAGTACGTTTTTCCGGGAAAAATCGGGGATAGTATTTCGCTAATATATCCCGATGCCGACTTCATCTGCGATTAATTGCGAATTTATTTTCCAATCGTAAATTTACAAAGAAAAAGAAATACGATGTTTGGATGAGCCGTCCTGCTTTCGAA
>ERZ826242.3624-NODE-3624-length-10821-cov-3.076166_pt1 | contig 10821 bp, 11 predicted proteins | sample MGYA00519871_ERZ826242 | MGnify/ENA primary metagenome ERZ826242 (study PRJEB31778, sample SAMEA3449226) | human gut metagenome | biome: human gut; feature: human-associated habitat; material: faeces | place: United Kingdom | collected 2010/2012 ...
GCGGACAATAAAAAAAGCGCCGGCAGGCATTTGCTTGCCGGCGGAGGCGGTCAGCCCTCCATCTCCTTGCGGATGCTCTCCTCGCAGCTCTGCATGGCGCGAAGGGTGCGGTCCATCAGGTCCGTCAGCTCCCAGCCCAGGCGCTGCGCGCCCTCGGCAATCACGTCGCGCGAGCAGCCGGCGGCGAACTTCTTGTCCTTGAATTTCTTCCTGACGCTGCTGACCTCCATGTCCATCACGCTCTTGCTGGGGCGCATCAGCGCCGCCGCGCCGATGAGGCCGGTCAGCTCGTCGGCGGCAAAGAGCACCTTTTCCATCTCATGCACGGGCTCCACGTCGGAGCACAGGCCATAGCCATGCGAACAGATGGAGTGAATCATGTCCTCGCCCACGCCGGCGGCGCGCAGCAGCTCCGGGGCTTTCCTGCAGTGCTCCTCGGGCCAGTTTTCAAAGTCGATATCGTGCAGAAGACCCACGGTGGCCCAGTAATCGGCGTCGGCGCCGTAGCCCAGCTCGTTGGCATACCAGCGCATCACGCCCTCCACGGTCAGCGCGTGCTGGATGTGAAAGGACTCCTTATTATAGGTTTTGAGCAGCGCAAGGGCCTGCTCGCGGGTCAGGTTGCTTTGCATGGGACATTCCTCCTTGGCAGTTGCGCGTTAAGCGCTCTCTGGCTATCATACCACCCGCGGCCGGGGCGTTCAAGCCCGCATGGCTTTTTTGCCGGAATGGCTTGACAAGCGGCCGCCGTGCGCCTATCATCCTAATCAATCCCATGGCTTTGCAGATGAAGGAGGCGTCGCCTGCAATGAAGATGTATCGCAGCCTGACCGAGCTTATCGGCCATACCCCGCTTCTGGCGCTGACCGGCTACTGCCGCGAAAACGGCCTGAACGCCACGATCGCCGCCAAGCTGGAGGCTTTCAATCCCGCCGGGAGCGTCAAGGACCGCACCGCCTGCGCCATGCTGGACGCGGCGGAGGAAAGCGGCGCGCTCAGGCCGGGCGGCACCATCATCGAGCCCACCAGCGGCAACACGGGTATCGGCCTGGCGTGGATCGCTGCCGCGCGCGGGTACCGCACGCTGATCGTGATGCCCGACAGCATGAGCCCCGAGCGGCGGGCGCTGATTCAAGCCTATGGCGCGGAGCTGGTGCTGACCGACGGGGCGCTGGGCATGAAGGGCGCCATCGCCAGGGCGCAGGAGCTGCATGAGCAGATCGCGGGCAGCCTGATTCCCGATCAGTTTTCCAACCCGGCCAACCCCGCCGTGCACCGCCGGACCACCGGCCCCGAAATCTGGGGGGATACCGACGGCAAGGTGGACATTTTCGTGGCGGGCGTGGGCACCGGCGGCACGCTGACCGGCGTGGCCGAGTATCTGAAGGCACAGAATCCCGCCGTGCGCGTGGTGGCGGTGGAGCCGGCAACCAGCGCGGTGCTGGAGGGCGGCGCGCCGGGTCCGCACGGTTTGCAGGGCATCGGCGCGGGCTTTGTGCCGGCTACGCTCAACACCTCCGCCTACGACGAGGTAATCCCCGTGACGGATGAGGAAGCCTTCGCGGCCCGGCGGGCGCTGGTGCGGCTGGACGGGGTGCTCGCGGGCATCTCCTCCGGCGCGGCGCTGCACGCGGCGACGGTGCTGGCGCGTCGGGAGGAAAACGCGGGCAAGCTGATCGTCGCACTGCTGCCGGACACGGGCGAGCGGTACTTGCAGGGCGCGCAGTAAGCAAAACGCAAAAACCGCCGGATAACATCCGGCGGCGAAGGAGAAAGAGGTTATTCCTCCGGGGCTTCCACGGGGGTTACGATGGGCTTGCCGTTCTGGTCCACCAGAACGGTCAGGCCGCAGCCCACCGCCAGACTGGGAATCACCACCAGGTAATTCACACCCGTTTCCGTATCTACGAGGATCTTCTGCACATGGTTGACTCCCTGCGAATAAACCTCGACAAAGCGCTTTTTGTCCATGCGTGCCACTCCTTTCCCGTTCATTGATCGTATCATAGCATATTCGGCCTGGAAAAAGCAAACGCCCCATGCAGGGGCCCGGCAGATACCTGCTGAAGGAGGAGTTTATAAATGGACCGCCTGACCGCTCTGGGCACGGGCAACGCCGCCGTGACCCGCTGCTACAACACCTGTTTTCTGCTGGATTTGCCCCAGGGCTACCTGCTGTGTGACGCGGGCGGCGGCAACGGCATCCTAAGCCAGCTAGAAAAGGCGGGCGTGGACCTTGCGCAGATCCACCACCTGATTCTCACCCACGCGCACAGCGATCATCTGCTGGGTGCGGTATGGGTGGTGCGCATGGTGGCGGCGGCCATGAACGCGGGCCGCTACGAGGGCGAGCTGACCATCTGGTGCGATCCCTCCGTGCGTGAGGGCCTGTGCCAGATGGCGCGCATCACATTGCAAAAAAAGATGACGGACCGCCTCGGCGACCGCATCCTTTTCCATGATATTTCCGACGGCCAGACGGATACCATCCTGGGCCGGAAGGTTACGTTTTTCGATATTCACTCCACCAAGATGAAGCAGATGGGATTTACCATGGAGCTTGCAGGGGGCGGCAAGCTGTGCTGCCTGGGCGACGAGCCCTACAACCCCGCCTGCGCCGCCTATGTCAGGGGCGCGGACTGGCTGCTGTGCGAGGCGTTTTGCCTCTATGAGGACCGCGAGCGCTTCAAACCCTACGAAAAGCACCACTCCACCGTCAAGGATGCCTGCGAACTGGCGCAGGGGCTGGGAATTCCTCATCTGGTGCTGTGGCATACGGAGGACCGCCGCCTTGCGCAGCGGCAGACCCTCTATACGCAGGAGGGGCGCGCCTACTACGACGGCGACCTGCATGTGCCCAATGACCTGGACACGCTGACGCTGGCGGGGGAATAGGCGCGTTATTCCCCGGACGGCTTGTTTTCCTTGGCGCGGGCCTTGCCTTCCAGCACCAGCTTGTTGAGCTCATCCATGAAGCTGCTCACGTCGGTAAACTGGCGATAGACCGAGGCGAAGCGCACATAGGCCACCTCGTCCAGGCGCTTGAGCTCCTCCATCACGGCCTCGCCGATGCGGCGGGAGGACAGCTCGTCCTCGCCGGAGGAATAGACCTGCTTTTCTACCTTTTCCACGATGGCGTCGATATCCTTCATGCTCACCGGGCGCTTCTGACATGCATGCAGAAGCCCCTTTTTGATTTTGTCGGCATTGAAGGGCTCGCGCCGCATGTCCTTTTTTACCACCATCAGAGGCGAGGTTTCGATCTTCTCATAGGTGGTGAAGCGCCTGCCGCAGCGCAGGCATTCGCGGCGTCGGCGGATGGAGCTGCCCTCCTCCGTGGGCCTGGAATCAATCACGCGGCTGTCCAGATAACCGCAGTACTGGCATCTCATGGAGCGTCCTCCTTTTTATCCGCCATGGGCTACAACACCTTTTCAGCGTGTCGAAAAAGTCCGGCCGGGCCGGTTTTTTCCGCCGGGACACGTTTCCCCTGCGACTACGGCGCGGCGGGGGAAACGCGCAGGGCTTCCGAATCCACCGCACAGGCCGCTGAATTCGGTTTTCACTTCGAGGGCTACGGCCCTCCAAACCTTTCAAAATGGGTCCTTCTATTATTATAACAAAAGGAGCGCACGCTTGCAAGCGGGGCGGCGCTTAAAAAGCGCCCGGACGCTGTTGCGCTGTCCGGGCGCTTTTCGTGTGCATGCGGTTGGAATCCGCAGGTTAAGCCGGGGCGCCTTCCAGAATGGCCAGCGTAGAGCTGGTCCCCAGACGGCTCGCGCCGGCCTCCACCATGTCTACGGCCTCCTGCCAGCTGTGCATGCCGCCGGAGGCCTTGACCTTCATGGTATCGGGGATGGAGGCCTTCATCAGGCGGACGTCCGGCACAGTTGCGCCGCCGGTACCAAAGCCGGTGCTGGTTTTGACGTAGTCGGCGCCTGCATTGACGCAAGCCTTGCAGGCGAGCACCTTCTCCTCATCGGTCAGGTAGCAGCATTCGATAATGACCTTTACCAGCGTGCCGGCAGCAGCTTCCACGACGCCGCGAATATCGCTTTCCAACAGGGCCAGATCGCCGCTTTTCAGCGCGCCGATGTTGATGACCATATCCACCTCGTCCGCGCCATTGGCGATGGCGTCCCTGGTTTCAAAGGCCTTGACGGCGGTGGTGTTGGCTCCCAAAGGAAAGCCGATGACCGTGCATACATTTACACCGCTGCCCTTGAGCAGCTGTGCCGCCAGCGCTACATGGCAGGGGTTGACGCATACGCTGGCGGTGTGAAGGGCTTTGGCCGTTTCACACAGCTCGGTGATCTGCTGGGGGGTGGCGGCGGCCTTGAGCAGCGTGTGGTCGATCATGGAGGCAATCTGTGCTTTGGTCATGGAGAATCATCCTTTCTGATTATCGTCTGCCGCCGCACCGGAGTGTGCCGTGCTGCCGCGCAGGTATTCCCGCGGCGTAAGGCCGGTGCAGCGTTTGAAAACGGAGCAGAAGTGTTTGTAATCGGTGAACCCGGTCTTTTCGGCCACTTCGGACGTGCGCGCCCCCTCGTGCAGCAGCCCGACAGCCTGCTGTACGCGCTGCATGTTCAACGTGTCCAAAAAGGTCTGGCCGGTGACCGCTTTAAAGCGCCGGCTCAGATAGCTGGCGGATACCCCCATCTCTTCCGCGAGGGTTTCAATGCGCAGGCGCTGCTCGCTGTGCGTGGCAATGCGTTCCAGGGCCACATCCACATAGGCGTCCTGCTCGCGGATTTCTTCCATGACCAGCGAGGCGGACTTGCATGTGCTGTTGAGCAGCGGCATCAGGCGGCGCATCTGTTTGGCGGTTTCCTCCTCGGAATGAATGCGGCTCATTAAAGAGGCCAGCTTCTCCTCGTCCAGGGGCTTGAGCAGGTAATCGCACGCGCGCAGGGAAATCGCCCGGCGCGCATAGTCAAAATCTGCGTAGCTCGTCAGCAGGATGATGCGAAAGGAATACACGGCCAATGCGCGTTCCAGCATTTCTAGGCCATCCATCTCCGGCATGCGGATATCAGTGATGACCACATCCGGCCGCTTCTGCAATATGTTGCTAAGGCCGCTGCGCCCATCGGCAGCGCTGCCCACCACCAGGCAGCCCATGCCGGCCCAGTTGATGGTATGCACCAATCCCTTGCGGATCATCTCCTCATCCTCGACGATGAACACACGCAGAATCACAACAGATCTCCTTTCCTACCGCCATCCTGGGGAAAGTGGAGCAGGACCGTCGTGCCCCTGCCCACCTGTGAATCAATGGAAATGCCATAGCGGTCCCCATAGATCAGCCGAATGCGCTCATGCACGTTCATGATGCCAAAGTGGTCGCCGCGTTCGGCACCGGCATCGGCCAGGCACTGTTTTAACTGATGGAGCATATCGGGCTCAATGCCAGGCCCATTATCGGTTACCCGCAGCACTACCTCATCCCCTTCGCAGCAGGCAGACAGGCCAATGAACAGGCGGTCGCTGCGCTTCATGCCGTAGACGGCGGCATTTTCAATGATGGGCTGGGCGATCAGCTTGGGCACAGGAAAGTCCTCCAGCTGGGAAGGTACGTCGATCTGGTAGCTGAGGCGATCGCCAAAGCGCATTTCCAGAATGCGCATATAGCTGCGGATGTAGTTCAAATCCTCGCGCAGAGGGGTTATCATGCCCTCGCTTTGAATGCTGTAGCGCAACAGGCTGGAAAGCGCCACCATGGCTTTGTCGGCGGCCTTGGGGTCAATGCGGATCATGAAGCGGATATTCTCAAGCGTATTGAACAGAAAGTGCGGGTGAAACTGGCTTTCCAGCTGCTTGATTTTGGATACCGCGGTTTCATGGCCAAGGTCTACACTCCGGCGGATCAGCTCCCGCATGCTTTTGAGCATGCTGTTGTAGGCCTGGGAGATGATTTGGAATTCGTCGTGGCTGCTGATGCTCAGCTCGGTGTTTAGGTCTCCCTGCTGAACCTGATAGCAGGCGGCGGCAATTTCGTCGATGATGCGGGTTTTCTGGCGGGAGACGCGCTCGGTGCTTACGAGGATCACCGCCGTGAATACACCGAAAAACACCAGCACCAGCGCGCCCAGCAACAGCAGCGTGCTGATGATGCCGCCGCATTCCGACATGGCGTGAATTTTGAGAAAGCCGTTTTGCGTGGTAAGGGTGCGAATGTAGAACAGGCCTTCGGGAAGCATGGTGAAGCCGTTGGCGTCGCGAAGCATAACGCGCAGCTTGCCGAAATCACCTACGAAAGCGCTGTTTGTGCCCAGAAATACGGAATCGAACCGGTCGGTCACAATCAGGTCGGAGGCGCATTGCTTGAATTGCGCCGCCATTTGATCCTCGTCCAGAGCAAAGTAGAGATAGCCGCCTACCCCGCCTTTCTCATCATACAGGCAGCAGCCGACCAGCATGCTGGAAACGGTGCTCACGCCGACCTCCGCACGCGCCACCACCATGGCCACTTTTCCGGCCGAGGCGGGCAGGTTGTTGACCAGCCGCCAATGAAAGCTGTTTTGCAGGCTTTCGCGCATTGCTTCGTTTGTCTGTGAGGAAAAGACCAGGTTTTCATCAGCGTCCAGAAGAAAGAACTGCGGCCGCGATACCCCCTGGTTGATGAACTGATAGATACGGCTTTTCACAGTCGCCTGGTAATTGACGCTTGAACGGAATGCGTCCAGGTCCAGCTGGCTTTGCAGGGAGAGCAGCTCATTTTGCAGGCGTTGCCATTCCTGGCCAAAGGCGTCCCAGGCGAGCTGCAGGTTGTCCGCCGTGCCGTGGACCACATTCCGGAGCGGAATATACCCCAGGAACACAATCAACAGCAGCACCGCGGACAACACCGGCAGCAGGGAATAAAACAACAACAGCCTGCGCAAATCATCACGGAAGCGGGTCTGTTGCCCGGTTTTCTTCATGCGTACGCCTCGCTTGGGATAAATGGAAAGCTACATGGTGACATCCTTGCTTCCGCTGATCTTGAAAAACAGGAACAGCGACAGCACCGTCGTCAGCGTAAGGATGGTGGCCAGCGCGGCGGCCGTGCCATAGCTGGCGCGGATAACCTCGTTGTAGATGGCCACAGACATGGTCCGCGTGTTCGCCGTGTAGAGCATGACCGAGGAACTCAGCTCGTTGATAAGCGTGATCCAGCTCAGGATGGCGCCGGAAATTACGCCGGGCAGCATCAGCTTGGCCGTTACCTTCACAAAGGCTTTCAGCGGCGAATCGCCCAGAGAGATGGCGGCCTCCTCTACGCTGGGGCTGATCTGATAGAGAATGGCCGAGCTGGAACGCAGCGTGTAGGCCAGACGGCGAATCACCAGGGAGATAATCATGATGGCTGCCGTGCCGGAAAGCACCATGGGGTCACCCTTGCCGTTGAAGGCCAAAAGCAGCGTAATACCAAGCACCGAGCCGGGAATGATGTAGGGGAACATGGCGATGGTATCAATCGCACTGGTGAGCATGCTTTTTTTGCGCACCGACAGGTAGGCGATCAGCATGCCGAGCACAATAATTATAGCCAAGGCAATGATGCAATACAAGTAAGTATTTTGAATCGAGGACAATGCCGTGTCAAAAATCTTGGTGTAGCTTTCAAAGGAGTAGCCGTCCACGAAGTACTGTACCTCCGTTTTGCGCAGGGAGGTCCAGATGATGACCAGGTGCGGCACCACGGAAAGAATCACCAGGAGGTAGGTGAACACATGCATGATGACGTTCTTGGCGCCCTTTGCGCGCGTGGGCTGAATGGGGCGCATGGCGCTCATGGTGAAGCTCTTCTTGTTCACGTACCACTTCTGCAAAAGGAACAGCACCGCCGTGATGACCACCATCAGCGAAGCCATGGCCGAGGCGAAGTAGGCCGAGCCGCCGGATTCGCCTACAAACTCGATATAGATTTTGGTGGGCAGCACGTCGTATCCCTCGCCGATGAGGGCCGGGGTGCCGAAGTCCGCCATGCAGTTCATGAACACCAGCAGCGCCGAGGCGATGGCCGTGGGCGTGACCAGGGGCATCACCACGGTGAATACCTTGCGGATGGCGTTGCAGCCCAGGCTTTCGGCCGCCTCGCACACGGCCACATCCACCTTTTTGAGTGCGCCGCTCACATACATGTAGATGAAGGGGTACAGCTTGAGCGTAAAGACCAGCAGCATGCCGCCAAAGCCGTAGATGGACGGCATTTTGATGCCGAAGGTGTTGGAAAGGAACTGGGTGACCACGCCGCTGCGGCCAAGCAGCAGAATCCACGAATAGGCGCCGATGAAGTTGGGGCTCATCATGGAGATGATGATGAGGATTTCAATGATGCTCTTGCCCCGGATTTTGAAAAAGGACATGATGTAGGCCAGCGGCACGCCGATGAGCAGCGAGCAGATGGTGACGCATACCGTGAGTTTCAGAGAGTTGAGCAGCGAACGGTAGTAGAATTTCTTGCCGAAGAACTTGGTGAAGTTGGCCATGGTGAAGGCGCCGGTGCCTTCCTCCAGGAAGCCGTCGACAAACAGGGAGATGAGCGGGTAGATCAGAAACAGGGCAAAGACGGCCAGAATGCCGATGGTTACAATCGTCCAGAAATCGAACTGCGGCTTACGCTTGCTCATAGCGAATCACATCCTTGAGAAGGCTCTTTTCCATATCCGCCGTAAAGACGTTGATCTTATCGGGATTGGGGCGGAGGGTCAGGTGGTCGCCCGGCTGATACAGCGTTTGCGTATGGCCAAGATCCTGGGAAAATTCAATGCTGGGCTGGTCGGGCACGCACATGCCGTCGGCGAAATGCAGGAAATAGTTGCTGTAACGGCCCAGGAAGGTGCGGTTGAGCACGTCACATGTAAGCCCCTCGCTGGAGACGGAGAATTCTTCCGGACGAATCCCCACCACGACCTCCTGACCGTCCGTGCACTCGTCGGACAGGGTGGTCATGGGCAGGCGGTATCCGCTGGGGAAGCACAGCTCGGTCCGGCCATCCTTCTTGGAAAGCGTGGCATGGAACAGGTTGGAATGACCGATGAAGGTGGCGACAAACACATTGGCCGGACGGCTGTAGATGTGATGCGGCGTGCCGATTTGCTGAATGACGCCCTTGTTCATCACCGCGATGCGGTCGGAGATGGCCAGCGCCTCCTCCTGGTCGTGCGTTACGTAAACGGTGGTGATGCCCACCTGGCGCTGAATGTCGTGGATCACGCTGCGCATTTCGATGCGGAGCTTGGCATCCAGGTTGGACAAAGGCTCGTCCATGAGGAACACCTTGGGCTCCTTCACCATAGCCCGGGCCAAAGCTACACGCTGGCGTTGGCCACCGGACAGGTTGGAGGGTTTTCGGTCCAGATAGGGAGTCAGCCCCACAATCTCACTGACCTCGGCAATCAGTCTGTCGCGTTTCTCCTTGGGAACTTTTTTGTTTACCAGGCCAAACTCAATGTTTTTTCTCACCGTCATGGTGGGGTACAGCGCGTAGTTCTGGAAAACCATGGCCAGGTCCCGCTTGCCTGGGGCCATGTTTGCCACGTCTACACCATCAATAAGTATCTGACCGCCGGTAGGCTTTTCCAGTCCCGCAATCATCCGCAGCGTAGTGGACTTGCCGCAGCCGGAGGGCCCCACCAGCACGGTGAAGCTTCCATCTTCAATCTTCAGGTTCAGGTCTGGAATCACGTTTTCTTTGCCGTAATCCTTGCGCAGGTTCACCAGTTGAATCTCACCCATAGGACGACCTCCTCCCAGGCGATCAAAGCGCCTTAATCCTGTTCATACGTCTTTGCAAACAGTTCGTCAATTTCCGCCTGATGAGGCATAGCCGGTGCCGTGCCCTTTCGGGTGACGGACAGCGCTCCGACGCAGTTGCCGTATCTTGTCGCCTGGAAAAGGTCCCAGCCGCGCGCCAATGCCGTGACGAAACCGCCGTTAAACGCATCCCCAGCGCCTGTGGTGTCCACCGCCTGCACCGTTATGCAGGGATACATCTCCTCTCGTGTGCCGTCAGTGCAGTACACGCCCTGGCTGCCCAGGGTAATCACCACCTGGCACACGCCCTTGCGCAGAAAAACTTCCGCTGCCTGATGGGCGGTGGCCTGACTGGTCACTTCTATCCCTGTCAGCGCAAATGCCTCTGTCTCGTTGGGTGTAACGGCGTATACTTTGGACAGCAGCTCATCCGGCAAAGCCTGAGCTGGTGCAGGGTTGAGAATCACCTTGGTGCCGCTTTCGTGGGCAATGTCAATGACCCTTGCCAAAGCATCCAGGTTGATTTCCAGCTGAACCAGCAGGTAATCCGCACCCTCGATGGATGCCCGGCACGCCTCCACATCCTCCTGAGTAATGCACCCACAGGCCCCAATGTTTACCATAATCATGTTCTGTCCAGACGCTTCATTCACCATGATCAAAGCCGCGCCGGTGGCGTGCTCTTTGTCCTCCAGCAGATACCGGGTATCCATTCCCTCCGCCTGGTAGAACGCCTTGGCCATACTACCAAATGCATCCGTACCCAGTTTTGAAATAAAACGCATTTTTGCGCCCGCCCGGTGGGCCGCCACTGCCTGGTTGGAACCCTTTCCGCCGGGGCCAAGCGCAAAGGAATTCGCCAGCACCGTTTCTCCGGGAACCGGAAATTTCTCACTTCGCCCCGTAAGATCAGCCACAAAACTTCCGAATACCAGGATCGACTTTTCCATTTGCCGTCCCAACCTTTCGTCGTTGTTTTCTCTCGCTTGCTTGTCTGTTCATATTGTATCTAGTGCTTTGACATTTTTCAACATGATAAATGCACATTTTCATCTATAATTTTCATAAATTTCATTT
>ERZ826242.3632-NODE-3632-length-10805-cov-2.102512_pt1 | contig 10805 bp, 8 predicted proteins | sample MGYA00519871_ERZ826242 | MGnify/ENA primary metagenome ERZ826242 (study PRJEB31778, sample SAMEA3449226) | human gut metagenome | biome: human gut; feature: human-associated habitat; material: faeces | place: United Kingdom | collected 2010/2012 ...
TATAATAAGATTTAAAGTTGTTCCTCGATGCTCAAGGGTAGAGCGCCCGGTCGTTACCGGAGGGTAGTTGGTTTGAATCCAACATGAGGAGCAGAGCCAAGGACCCATAGCTCAGTTGGTAGAGCCCCCGGCTCATAACCGGTCGGTCACTGGTTCGAATCCAGTAGGGCCCACCAGAAGTTCGCAATCTCTGAGTTCTTCCAGTATTAATGAGGCTATGGAATGAAAAAAGATAAGCCCCTTTTTGATCTGGAAAATGAATATGAAGTTTATATGATCAAAGAGGTTTTGACTGATCAGGGTATTCCTTTTAGGATCACTTATTCGGATCGTACGTATTGGGGCATCTTATTAGGATCCGGAGCCTCGATCATGTCAGTACCTTATGCTAAACTATGGGGATATGCTGAAGATAAAGAAAAAATCAGTCTTATACTTAATGAAATTCGTACAGCTAAGCCCTTAGATGATATCAATGAATTAGCCAGACCAAAAGTGTGGCGGATAAAAAAAACTTGACAAAACAATTATTTTAAGTCATAATTACTAATGTTTTGGGGCTATAGCTCAGTTGGTTAGAGTGCTTGCTTGACATGCAAGAGGTCACTGGTTCGAGCCCAGTTAGCCCCACCATTATAAAAGACCTGTTAAGTATGGTGATTATGCCATTTTTAACAGGTCTTTTCCTATACATTATTGTTGCTATGTGTAATTTTCATTTGATTTTTTTGGGTATTGCATGATATATACACGTGATACAATTTTCATAATTAAAAACTATGTTTTTATCAATAATATGATAAAAATATAGCAATAAAGAGCTAATGAATTTATTGTGATTTTTCCCTAGCATGCCTCAACGTGCTGAGAGAAAAAATTTCTAAACAGCTTTTATCTCTGGTTTTTCTTAACCGTATAGCGCTAATCGCTAAATCAAAAGTAAAGATGATGATCATGATGATTGATATCGCTAGAGGAATTTCTTGTACCCAGGGACTAATCTGGGGATGAATGAGATAAATAAGGATGAGTGAAACTATTCCCCAAGCAGCAGAGAAGCTTAAACATACTCTTCCAGCAAGATTAAATTTACTTCCCTGATAACTCCAAAATTCTACATATAATATTTTTTCGTAAAAAAGGCTTGTCAGGTATTCGACTATGGTACAGATAACTGCACCTGCTAAAAAAATAAACCATGGAGAATGAGAAATTGGTTCGGTTAAAAATAATACAGCTATAGCACCGGCCCCATATACCGGGCATATGGGCAGTAAACAATGACACTTTCTGCTTTCTAGACGGTGCCTGCTGATCAGAGCAAACAATATTTCCAGTAAGCACCCTAAAAAGCTATAGATAATAAAATACCAAAACCAAACCATTTTTTACTCCATAGACTGTTTTTGTTAGTTTACGGAGAAAAAAAGACATTATACATCTGTTTATGTTTTGGGTTTTAATCTGAGAATACTATTAAAAATACCTTTGTTATGATAAAATAAAAATATCTGTTACCTTGCGATAATAATATGAGGAGGCCCTATGGGAAAAAAATCAGAAAGCAATAGCTATCGCTGTTTAGTGCAACTTTTAAATGATAAGCATTTTCAGAAACGCTTTTCTCTTTCCAAATCAGCAACGCTAGATCTTTTGCGTAAGGATAACTGGCGGGAGAAATGTAATAAGCTGGATAGTTATAATAAAGATTTAGACTGCCAAAGCATTTTATCGCAATGTACTAAAACTCTCAAACGTTTTTGTGAGGCACCGAATGAGGGATGGTTGCGATTCACTTATCGCTATGCCATCAATTTATCTTATCCAGATAGCAAACACGATCTCGGCACTATTAAGGAGCAAGATGGGGCACTGTTTTTTCTGGCTGTTTTGCAAGCATTTTATCAAACTGCGCATAGACGTGGTTTAATCGATGAACGATTGGATCTTTTTTTCCTAGATGAGCGAGATATCGAAGAATCAGAATACAAAGATGAATATCACTCTGCATTTACTTATTTTAAAAAAGTATTTGTTTATGAAATGATGCGTCTAGCACAGGAAATCACCCCATATACCATATTAGAGCATATTGCTGGGGTGCATAATTTAGCGCTTAATATTGGCCGGCAAATGAAAGAGGCAGATACTCCAGTAGATTTGCCCCTTCTTTCTGCAGCATCATTCTTGCACGATATCGGCAAATTTGGCTGCAAAAATGGTGAAAGAGTGCCGTATTTGCATTATTATTATACTGACCAATGGTGTAAGGCAGCAAATGCGCCTAATATCGGCCATATCGCAGCTAATCATTCAGCATGGGATTTAGAGCTTGAAAATCTTTCTGTAGAGTCATTGCTCTTAATCTATGCTGATTTTCGTGTTAAGCAAACTATTGACGCATCAGGAATAGAGCATACTGAGATCTCTTCCTTAAGTGATTCTTTTGATGTTATTCTACAGAAATTAGATAATGTTGATGAAGCAAAAAGATATCGTTATTCTTTTGTTTATTCCAAACTCAAAGATTTTGAGGACTATATGTTTTCTCTGGGAGTTGATTTACATGATGGTCGCGGTAATCAACCAGCAATATCAACAGATATTGCTTTAATGTCGCATCAGCAGGTCTTGGAAGCTTTCAAATTTATGGGCATTGAACATAATATTGCTTTGATGCACCGTTTAGGGACTGAACGGCTTTTTGGTAATATTTTGGAATCTGCTAGAAGTGAAAAGGATTGGAAAAATTTACGTGCTTATATTGATATTTTGGAAGAATATTTTACTTATTTAGGGGCCAATCAGAAAATACAGACTTTGAGCTTTCTTTATGAATTGCTTACCCATAGCGAGGGTGATATCCGTCGTGCAGCAGCAGATCTAATTGGCAAAATCATTGCCCATTTTGATGATGGTTACCGCAAGGAGATCCCTGCCGGTGTTTTAGCAGAGGATGATAATCCTACTTCAATGCAGATGTGGAGCAAATATGTCCATGATATCCTGATCCCAGATCACAAACTGACTGATCAACATAAAAGCTGGATGGGTTATAGCTTAAAAATTATGGTTGCTTCAGTGATAAATAATTGTCCTAAAACCGAGCGGAAGGAATATCTGGCTGAGATCTGGCAATATTTTTCTTTTTATGATGAGCTCGATAATTGGACATCTTTCGTTTTGCTGGATACGATATATTACCTGCCCTTGGACTTATGTGGAGATAAAGATTTATCATCGCTTTATAATTTTGCTGTTGATGCTTATCATCGCCAACCAGTGCAGCTGCATACTGCTTCTTTGCGCGTTTTGCAAAAAATAGCTGAGCAGAAAAAAGACTCAGCTGTCTTTCAGAAAATGCTACGTAGATTTATCGCTGATATGTATGATGATGAGCAGCCAACGATGATCTATCTAAAAAGCGTTTTAATGGAATTAGCTGGCATTGATGATACTGCAGAGCAAACAATGCTTTTCAACAATGAAATAGTATCAGATATTTTTCTTGATAATCTCAAAATGGCTACTCCCTGGATCACCAAATCGATCAATATTTCCCTGCTTTTAAACCAGGTGGAGCGGGGACATACTGATCAATTATTACATATTGCTGCTCATTTTTCTAATTTGCTGAAAGTTAGTGAAAGAGTGGTAGTCCGCCATGATGCTGGAACAGCCTTAATTCATATAGCCCATTTACTGGAGCCGGATCAGCGTAATGAAATAGCAACTGAATTAACCAAAGGACTTGAGGTTGGCGAATATGCTTTTTCCAAATATATTCCCATTTATTTAGGTGAATTTGCTTTATGGCTGAAACCACAAGAACTTGATGAGCTGATATCACGGCTAGAGGTGCTTCTTAGCAGTCCTTCGGATAATATTGTTGAAGTAGCATTGGATACTGTTGGCATATTACTGCAATGTTATAGTGATTATCAGGAACGTTTTCCTGAAGATAGTGCGGTTTATGAGGCGAGAGAGCACCGGCTTTTAGGTATGCTACTCAAAGGTTTATCTAGTTACCGTTTGGCAGTCCGTCAAGAAGCTCTGTTGGTAATTGGCAAGGATCTTTTTGCTAGTGAAAGGATGTCGCATCAAGATAAATGCCGGCTTTTTGCCCTGTGCCATAAAAAGCTGCTTTTCCTTATTTCCGAAAATTTGGAGGGAGATCTAGGTTTCTTTTATCGCGCGGCAGCACTTAATCATATTTACCGCTTTATTGCCTTAGAAACGCTCAATAATGGCGGTTTCACCTTTGAGGAACATGATCGCTTGGCATTTTTCCCGGGAACATTTGATCCATTTACCCTTTCACATAAAGGAATTGTTCAAGAGATATGCAATATGGGTTTTGAAATGATGCTGGCTATCGATGAATTTTCATGGTCTAAAAATGTACAGCCACGGAAAATTCGCCGGCAGATAGCTATCATGTCCTTGGCTGGCGATTTTAATGTCCATATTTTTCCTGATTCTATTCCTATTAATATTGCCAATCCTGAAGATTTAAAAAGACTCCATGAGCTTTTTCCAGATAAAAAGCTTTATATTGTTGTTGGCTCTGATGTCATTTTGCATGCCTCATCTTATAAAGCCCCGGCTGAACCGTATTCTATTCACCATGCTAATCATATTGTCTTTAGCCGCAGTCGATATGCTGAAGATCCTCGGGAGCTAAGAGCAGGTGCTTTCGACTGTATAGATGGAGATATTATTAACCTTTCTTTGCCAACCAATCTGGAGGATATCAGCTCTACTAGAATCAGAGAAAATATTGATAGAAACCGCGATATCTCTAACTTGATTGATAAAAGTGCCCAAGAGTATATCTATCATAATTCCTTATACCTTCGTGAGCCTCAGTATAAACCAATTCTCAAGGCTAAAGATATTAGTTTTGAATTAGTAAACAAACCTGATCCAGCATTTATTTTGGAATTACTGGTAGGCACTCACTATAATACCAAGGAGGCCAATATTATTGCTGAATCCATCGGCAAATACCAGGATCAGGTGATCATCATTCGTAATGGTGGTCGTCAGGATGTGATAGAAGGATTTATTGCTTTTCGTGAATTAGCTACCTCTGATTTACTAAACGAGCTTCATGAAGTAGAATTAGCTGAGGCTGTCCGCCAACGGGCTGCTGGACGAATGATGCTGATTAGCGGTATTTATACTCGCGAGGGAGGTATTAGCGATCCAGAGCAGTTGTTATTGACAGAAGCGCTGGATATTGCCCTAAGGCAAAATTGCACTTATGCTATTTTCCATCAGCCTTCGCAAATACACCCAGAATACGCAGTTACTGGAGTCTTAAAACGCCAGGGATTTATTGATATTGCTCCTCGTACCAGTAAAGAGACGATCTATCTAACTGATATGAGAGCCCCGGTGGCCTTGATCCAAAATTTAGAAACCGCTATAAAAGAACCATTGGCCTCTAATGATAAAGTTCTGGAAGCCATCTCAACCGCCCATAAACGGCTACAAACGGCTTTAACAGGACTGTATCCAGGGAATTTGATCCTTTCAATGTCTACAGGCGTCATTCACCACCGTTTGATTAATAAAATCACTACGCTTAATAAGGTTCCTGCTATTCCATTGAAACCGCGGCAGTTAGGCCCATATATGTGCGTACCTTTTGGTAAAATTCTTCGCGGGCGTGTTTTACCCAATACAGTGACCAAGACTTTACATACTGATAAGGTTTATGAGCCAGATGTGCAAAATTGGCATATTGAGGCTTATCCTTATTATGCATCGCTGGAAGATCAAATACGTACTATCAAATCTTTCCGCAGACCAGTAATATTGGTTGATGATATGCTGCATACTGCAGATAGATTAAGCACGCTTAATCCTATGTTTGAAGAGCAAGGGATTGAGGTAGTCAAGGTTCTGGTCGGCTTGATGTCTGGTCGTGGTAAAGACCTAATTACTAAAATGAATAGGGAAGCGGATAGCATTTACTATATTCCGAATATGCGTGGATGGTTCGTTGAATCAAGCATTTATCCTTTTATCGGCGGCGATACTGTCCGAAGAGAAAAACGGCAGGTAGCTAATCTTTTGCCTTCAGTGAACCTTATTTTGCCATATGCAGCGCCACCTATTACTGATTATTCATCTAAGCAGGCGGTTTTTAACCTTTCGCTGACTTGTCTAAATAATGCCAGAAATATCTTGTTGGCTTTGGAATCGGAATATCTTTACCTATTTGGTCGTAATCTTACTCTCAATAGACTATCTGAGGCTATTATATTGCCGCAATGTCCAGATAAAGGTGAATGTATTCATTATGATCCAGCTCTTACTGCCTCTATCTATTTAGAAAACGAAATAGAGATGCTGTTACGGACACGTAGTATGATTGTGTGAGGTGCTATGGAATACTTCTATTTTGAACAGGAACCATCGCTTTGCCGGGCATCGTTTGCCATTACCCACTTGGGACAGCTTCAATCTAGCGAAAATAGTTTATGGTTAGACGCTAATAGCTTTTATCAACAGCCGACTTATCAAGAAGCTGCTCTTGGAGAATTAATTGCTAAAAGGGAATTGCGGGCGGTCAATCGTGCTCATCCCCGTTGGAGAGAATTATGCCAGCAACAAAAGCCGCAACCGCCTTTTACTGTTAATCTTCTGGCCTGTGGTGATGTAGGCAGCACCTTGCTGATAGGTCTGAAGCTCTTAGCTCAAAATACGATTAGAAAAATCGGTATTTATGATATCAATCCTGCTCTTTGCCAGCGTTGGGAGTTTGAGCTCAACCAAATTTGTGCTCCGTCGGCGGAACTAACATCTCCTGTTGTAAGCATTATAACTAAAGATCAGCTTTTTGATTGCGATATCTTTGTTTTTTGCGCAACTGCTGGTGTGCCGGCTCTTAATGATAAGAGCGATGTCAGGTTGGCGCAATACCAAAATAATGCGGCTATCATCAAAGAATACGCGCTTCTGGCAAGGGAAAAACATTTTCAAGGGCTATTTGCAGTTGTTAGTGATCCTGTTGATCTTTTATGTCAGACCGTTTTGCTAGAGAGTAATAAGGATCCCAACGGTAATTTTGATGGTTTAGGTCTTTTTCCAGAGCAGATTGAGGGTTATGGCTTAGGAGTTATGCATGCCAGAGCGAGATATTATGCGGCGAAAGATCCGACATTAGCCAGCTATCTTGATGAAGGGCGGGCATATGGGCCTCATGGCCAGGGCTTAATCATTGCCAATTCAGTAGCAAATTATAATGATGAAAAATCAAAGCGTTTGACTGAATTGGCACTTACCGCCAACATAAAAGCCCGGGAGTATGGATTCAAACCATATGTGGCACCTGCACTATCCTCTGGTGCTTTATCCCTCTTGGCTACCTTGCGGGGAGAGTGGCATTACAGCTCTACTTATTTAGGCGGTATTTTTATGGGAGCAAGAAATAGACGCTGCTCTGCTGGCTTAGAAATAGAAGCCTTGCCTTTGTCCCAACAGCTTAAGCAACGAATAGAAGAAACTACTGAGATTTTAAAGTCGCTAAATAATTCAATTATAGGGTTATCTTCAGATACTGGCCGCTAATCATTAAAATGAAGGTGATTTTATGGGAAATAATTTAGTGGTGATCATCCCGCAATGCGCTGAACGTGCTAAAAGTGCACGACTGAGAGAAGTTTTGGCCCATACGATAGGGGATAATCCCCCTGAGGAGATTATCGAGACGGCTGAGCAGCTTCACCCATTACAAGGAAAAAGGATTCTCTTCGCTATAGTATTAGGCAGCTCGGGTATTAATCTTGAATACTATCGCATGTTGAAACAGATCCGTCTTGATCAACATATTTTTGACGATTGTTTAGGGGCTTTGTTGGTAGATGGGAAAAGCGAACTATATACTAAATACATCGCACGAGAACTGGTTTTAGCCGCCAACATGGCTGGCTGCTCTTTTATCGGCCGGCCCCTAGTGGAAGGTACAGCATCTCTAGCTAATTTTCATATCATCGCCCAATTACGAAATTTAGATGCACATGGGGCCTATTTATGGGCAGCTCAAGATTTATTATCAAGGCTGCTGCAAGAAACAAGAAAACATCAGGGAACACGCCAATTACTCACTTTACATGCTTCCAACAAAACTACTTCCAATACCTACGCTTTGTGGAAGATGGTCAAAAAGCATGTTCATGATATTAATATCCAAGAGATTAGCCTCTGGGATAAAGAAATCAATGACTGCGCTGGCTGTTCATATGAAACTTGTCTCCATTTTGGCAGCCAAGGAAGCTGCTTTTATGGTGGGACAATCAGTGAAGATGTTTATCCGGCATTAGAAACCTGCACAGACCTGCTTTTATTGTGTTCCAACTATAATGATGCCTTATCCGCCTATTTAACTGCCTTTATTAATAGGCTAACAGCCCTTTACCTCAAGCAGCGTTTTTATGATAAAAATATTTATGCTATTATTGTTTCGGGATATTCTGGAAGCGATATTATTGCCGGTCAATTGATTGCTGGACTATGCATGAACAAATCATTCTTTTTGCCTGCGCGGTTTTGTCTGATGGAGACAGCTCATGAACCAGGGAGCATACAAAAAATTAGCGGCATTGAAAATATTGCCGCTAATTTCGCTTCAATAATTATTAAGAGCCATTGATTAATCAAGCCATGGCTGCTTAAAACAGATATTCAAATCAACAGAGCCCTCAATTCCGGCAACTGAACCACTATTGGTATATTGCCACATCGCAAAATCATAAGGCATCAGCGGTTTGGTATAATATTGGGCAAACCATAGAGGATATCTTTTTAATTCAGCTATATCAATTCTGCTGGCTACCCATTTAGTGTTGCCATAAATCATCGGCTCATAACCTGCATCTTGTATTCTTTTGCAAAAAGCTTTAGTTATTGCAGTGGTAGTCTCTATATCCAGAGAGTCAGTGCGGGCATTTGCACCAGTAATTTCTTCCATATCAAAGGCGATGGGGTAGGTGATCTCATATCCTTCTAACGTATCAATGACCATTTCTGCCTCTTCGATAGCTTCATCCTCAGTTATAGCCTGAGAAAAGAAATATGCCCCCACCTCTAAGCCAGCCGCTAATGCTCCTTCAATATTGCTGATGCAATGTTCATCTAGCACTAGTCTACCACTTTCATAGCCTCTAAAGCCAATTCTGATCATCGCAAAGTCAATACCTTCAGCGGCAACAGCTTGCCAATCTATTTCACCCTGATAAGTAGAAACATCAATGCCATAAGTTACATTGGCATAATTCTCATCATTATACCAAATACGCCCATCCTCAGTATAGGAAAGAGCATCCCAATTATAGTCATTTAGTGCTACTGATGAATCGAGGTGATGATATCGGTATTCTCCGCCAACAGTATATACCAGATAGTCCGGCAAAATCATTTGTAAAAATTCAATGCTAACCCCAAAATCGCCAGCATATTCCATGACTAGATTGCCATCTACAATGATCTGAGGATCCTCTTCTTCAGCGCTAAAATCTCCAAAAATAAGCGCTAAAACTAATGCTATTAATAAGATAATGATAACAAAAATAAGTATATTATTGGTATTATACCTTCTTCTATACATATAATCACCATAAAAGTAAGAAATATTGGGAGAGATAGTATTATTTGCAAAATTTTGCAGCTAAAAAAATAATAACGTAATATCAAAAATATGGCAAGTAAAATATCATTTGCTAGTAGCTAAATAGCAAAATTATCGTCAAAATTTCAGCGGATTTTTAGCGCAAGATATGCTATACTGATATTGTAATTATCTGTGAGGTAGAAAAATGGCGAGTACTAAAGAAAAAGTAAAGATTGTCTGCGATAACCGAAAGGCTCGCCATGAATACAACTTTCTGGAGGTCTTTGAAGCGGGTATTGAGCTTAAAGGGACAGAAGTTAAATCATTGCGTGCTGGAAAAGGAAACCTTCAGGATGCCTATGCCAAAATAGAAGATGGACAAATGATTCTTTATAATATGCATATCAGTCCTTATAAAATGGGTAATAGATTTAACCATGATCCCAAACGGCCACGCCGACTGCTCTTGCATAAAAGTGAGATTATCAAATTATATTCCAAAGTACGGGAAAAAGGACTGACGCTTGTTCCCACTAAAGTATATTTCAATCGCTCTTGGATTAAAGTAGAAATAGCACTGGCTCAAGGTAAAAAACTTTATGATAAAAGAGCAGACATGATATCTAAAACAGTTAGACGCGAAACAGAACGCTCTTTAAAGGAGATGAATAGATAGGTGGGTTTGTTTGATGATAATTCTTCAGTAGGGAAAGTTACTATCAAGGGACATGACCTCATTTGTCCTATTTGTGGCAATGACTCCTTTTACCAGAGAACAACACAGCTCAATACCGCAGGAATGACTTTTCTAGGTCTAGATTGGGCTAACCAAAACGCTTTTAATTATTATTGTAGCGAATGTGGCTATATGTTTTGGTTTCATCCACTGGATTAACGACCAGTCACCTCAAACCATGGGGCTGTACCGGTTTCGACGGGGGATTGATTGGCGAGAGAAGCGAGCCGGGGTGCCTGCGCCCGTAAACGCGGAAAAGCAATTTATTTGCCAAACAAGATTACGCTTTAGCTGCTTAATTGCAGTTAACTCCCCTTTATCTGTTTGCCTATGACGGGTATCGCGGGATCATAAAGTAGGCTACCCCGGCGCCGTTGTCTGGCGGCGTCGGCGGGAATTCTACAGGCTGGCCCAATCGTAGGTTGTTTATGACCGCCGAGGCGGCGAGAT
>ERZ826242.3638-NODE-3638-length-10788-cov-3.248020_pt1 | contig 10788 bp, 5 predicted proteins | sample MGYA00519871_ERZ826242 | MGnify/ENA primary metagenome ERZ826242 (study PRJEB31778, sample SAMEA3449226) | human gut metagenome | biome: human gut; feature: human-associated habitat; material: faeces | place: United Kingdom | collected 2010/2012 ...
GCGGCGCAAACGCGCGGCTGAGCGGCTTGCTGCGGCCGTTCATCAGCTCCTGCTCCATCTTGTCGATGCCGAGCACCCAGTACGCCATAATCGCACCGAGGATTGCACCGATCGGCACAATGTAAATGGTAATCACGTCCATCAGCGTACCCATGAGCGCATCGCGCTCGATAAACAGGCCAACCGCCAATGCGGCACCGCACGCCAGCAGGACAGCGGCCTTTCGGCTCAGCTTGAGGCGCGTCTGCGCGGCTTCGGAGACCGCTTCCAGCATATTCGCCAGCGAGGTAATGCCCGCGAACAGCACGGAAATAAAGAAGAAGAACGCGAACAGACGGCCGAACGGCATCTGCTGGAATACACGCGGCAGGGTGATGAACAGCAGCTTGGGGCCGGAGGCCGGGTCCAGACCGAACGCAAACACGCTCGGCAGGATGGCGAAGCCGGCCAGCATAGCCGCGCAGGTGTCGAGCACCGCCGTCATGCAGGACGAGTGAACGACATCCTCGTTCTTCGGCAGGTAAGAGCCGTAAATGATCATGCCCGAGCCGGTGATGGACAGAGAGAAAAACGCCTGTCCCATGGCCATGACCCATGTCATCGGGTCCAGCAGCTTTTCCCACTGGGGAATCAGCAGATAGCGGTAGCCCTCGGCAGCGCCGGGCAAAAAACCCACATAAACAGCCACAACGAGAAACAGCACGAAGAAAGCGGGCATGATGATGCGGTTCACCTTTTCAATTCCCTGCAGCACGCCGCGCGCCAGGACCAGCACCGTGACGAGCACCACCACGCCGTGCCACAGCAGGCTGCCGAACGGCCCGGTGATCTGCCCGAAATATTCCTCGGATCCCACGGCAAACAGTGAACCGGAGACGGCTCCCCAGCAGTAACGCACCACCCATCCCACAATGACGGCGTATCCGATGGCGATGCCCAGCGAACCCAGCAAAGGAATGGCGCCCAGCACGCCGCCGCCTTTTTTGCCGCGGCTGCGCAGCGCGTAAGCGTAGGAGCCGATGGGCCCTGTGCCCGTCAGACGGCCGAAGGCGAATTCGCCGGAAAGGCCCACCCATCCGAAAAGGGCAACAAAGCCGAAATAAATCAGCAGGAACGCCGCGCCGCCGTACTGGCCCACGCGGTAAGGGAACATCCAGATGTTGCCCATGCCCACGGCGGAGCCGACAGAGGCAAGGACGAAGCCGATGCGGTTTTTGAAATTGGCAGGTTGGTTCTGCTGCATGAGAAAGCGTTCCTTTCAGCCGCTGCGGAGCTGCGCCCTGCGGCAGTGTGATGTCATTCAGTATATCATAAAACAGGATGCTTCCCAAGCCTTTTTTGTGTTTTTACCGGCATGAGCGGTGTAAAAAAGGCCGCTGCATTTGCAGCGGCCCGTAAAAACCAAATGGGAAATCTTCAAAGCGCGTGGTTACGCAGGCTGTTTTTCCGCGCGGCGGCGTGCAGCCTTACGCTGGAAGAACTTGACGCATTCCACAATGGGGATCACACACACGGCCAGAGCCATGGCAACAGCATATTCCGGCGCGCTGATGTGCGTAAAGCCGAACGCGTCCGAAATGCCGGGCAGGTAGATGACGCCGGTCGTCAGCACAAGGCTGAGCAGCATGGCGCCCCACAGCACCTTGTTGTGAGAGCCGAGCGTGAACACGCTGCCGCGCTGGCTGCGCATGTTGAAGCTGTGGAAGATCTCGGCCATGCTCATGGTGAGAAAGGCCATCGTCACACCGTCGGGGCTGGCGGCGATCTCCCATACGCCGGATTCCATCCAGTGGCCGATAAAGTAGGCGGCCAGCGTTACGCAGGTGACCATAAAGCCCTGATACGCCACGTCTACGCCCAGCCCGCCGGAGAAGATACCGTCTGTGGACGGGCGCGGCTTGCGGTGCATCAAATCCGGCTCGCCCTTTTCAAGGCCCAGGGCCAGAGCGGGGAAGCAGTCGGTGATGAGGTTGATCCACAGCAGGTGTACGGGCTCCAGGATAACAAAGCCCATGAGCGTGGCAAAGAACACGCTCAGCACCTCGCTCATATTGGAGCCCAGCAGGAACTGGATGGCCTTGCGGATGTTGTCGTAAATGCGGCGCCCTTCCTCCACGGCGTTGACGATTGTGGCGAAGTTGTCGTCGGCCAGCACCATATCGGCCACGTTCTTTGTAACGTCCGTGCCGGTGATGCCCATGCCGATGCCGATATCCGCGCTCTTGATGCTGGGCGCGTCGTTGACGCCGTCGCCCGTCATGGCTGTGACAAAGCCGTTTTTGCGCCATGCGTTGACGATGCGCACCTTGTGCTCGGGCTGCACGCGGGCATACACGCTGTAACGGCCGATCACTTCCGCAAACCGGTCGTCGGAGATGTCGTTCAGCTCCGCGCCTGTGATGGCTTCATCCGCTGTTTCGATGATGCCGAGCTGCTTGGCGATGGCGATGGCGGTATCCTTGTGGTCGCCTGTGATCATGATGGGACGGATGCCGGCTTGGCGGCACTCTGTAATGGCGTCCTTTACCTCGGGGCGGATCGGGTCGATCATGCCCGTCAGGCCCAGGAAGGTCAGGTCATGCTCCAGCGTGTCCGGCTCGAAATCCGGCGGAAGCTGGGGCCATTCGCGGCTGGCCGCGCACAGCACGCGCAGCGCTTTGTCGGCCATCTGCTTGTTCTGGCGCAGGATCTCGGCGCGGGCTTCCTCCGTCATGGGCAGTATCTTACCATCCTTGGCGTAAGAGGTACAGCGGCTGAGCACCACGTCGGGCGCGCCCTTTGTGTATTGGATATATGCGCCGTTGTTTTCGTGCACGGTGCTCATCATTTTGCGGCCGCTGTCAAAAGGAGCCTCGCCCACACGGGGCTGGGCCGCCTCCAGCGTGCCCTTGGGCAGGCCGACGCCGGTGGCGTAATTTACCAGCGCGCATTCGGTGGGCTCGCCCTCAGCGTCGCCGTTTTCGCCGGGCTTGGCGTCGCTGCACAAAGACATCGCGCGGGCCAGGGGCTCTTCTTCACCCACGTGCTCCACAACCGTCATCTTGTTCTGCGTCAGCGTACCGGTCTTGTCCGAGCAGATGACCTGTGCGCAGCCCAGCGTCTCCACAGCCGTAAGGCGGCGGATGACGGCATTGCGCTTGGACATGTTCGTTACGCCGATGGAGAGTACGATGGTAACGACGGTGGCAAGGCCCTCGGGGATGGCCGCGACGGCAAGACTGACCGCTACCATGAACGTACTGATGATGACGTCGAGGTGGAAATCGCCCGCCTTGATAAGGCTGAAAGCGAAGATGAATACGCAGATGCCGAGCACCAGCCAGCTCAGGATCTTACTGAGCTGCGCCAGCTTTTTCTGCAGCGGAGTCTGTCCCTCTTCGGCCTGCGCCAGCGCGCCTGCGATCTTGCCCATCTCGGTGTCCATACCGGTGCCCGTGATGAGGACACGTCCGCGGCCGTATACTACGGTGCTGCCCATATAGGCCATGTTTTTGCGGTCGCCCAGGGGGACGTCCTTGCCGTCGTCGAGGCCCAGTGCGGAAACGACTTTGTTCACGGGTACGCTTTCGCCCGTGAGCGCGGCTTCCTCGATCTTCAGGCTGGCGCTCTCCAGAATGCGGCCGTCTGCGGGCACGGCGTCGCCGGCTTCCAGAACGACAACGTCGCCCGGCACCAGCTCCTCGCTTTTCAGCGAGACCTGTTTGCCGCCGCGGATCACCTTACTGGTGGCGGCCGTCATTTCCTGCAGCGCCTCAATGGCTTTTTCCGCCTTGCTCTCCTGATACACGCCGAGTACGGCGTTGATGAGCACGACGATAAGGATGATGAACACATCCGCAAAGCTTTCGCCCGAATAAGCCGCCGTTACACCGGACACTGCCGCCGCAACAAGCAGGATAATGATCATAGGGTCGCTCAGCTGCTGCAGAAAGCGCTGCAGCGTTGTGACCTTTTTTCCTTCGGCCAGCTTGTTGGGGCCTTTTTCGGCCAGCCGCCTGGCGGCTTCCGCGTCGGTAAGGCCGTCCGGGGTGCTCTTCAGTTCGGCAAGCGCCCGGCCGGCCTCCTCACAATAAAACTTCAACACACAACATCCTTTCTCGTTTCAAGGGTTTCCCAATTTGGTGTTTCTATGAAAAAACAGCAAGCTGTTTTTCATCCGCGGAACATGCGCCGAGCGCCCGGCATGGGGGAACAACGCAAAAAAGCCACGCACAATACCAGACCCCGGCAAAATGCAGGGGCGGCCTGTGGGGCATATCCCTGTCCGTCAAGAGGCCTGGATAAGAAAAAAGACCCACGTGCGGCTTGGCGCCACACATGAGTCTCGCTCTTACTTTTAAGCCAGGTCCGTGTGCGGGCCATGCTGTTGACTTAAAACCGCCCCGGCGGGGGCGTGAACTACTCCCTCATGGAGAAAAGAAAAAGTTTCCTTTGTTCAATATTATACACCAGCTTTCGCCGCTTGCAAGTCCCTGTTTGTAAAGGAAACGTTAACAAAAGACATTTTTCGCACGTTTTCCGCCGGAAAACTCAGGCTTCGTGCGCGGTGGGAAATATTTGAAATTGAACGCATGCAGTGTTATGATAGCATCAACGATCAAGGAGGCAAACATATGATCTATACAGTTACATTCAATCCGGCCATCGACTATGTGGTGCAGCTGGAGCACCTGACGCAAGGAACTGTGAACCGGACCGGCGATGAGGCGGTCTATTGCGGCGGCAAGGGGATCAACGTCTCCACGGTGCTGACGAACCTGGGCATAGAAAATGTGGCGCTGGGCTTTTTGGCGGGCTTCACAGGCGATGCCGTTGAAAACGCGCTGCAAAGAAAAGGGCTGCGCACGGATTTTATCCGTCTGCAAAACGGGATGACCCGCATCAATGTGAAAATTCGCGGCGCCTGCGAGACGGAGATCAACGGCAAAGGGCCGGACATAGGCCCGGCGGCGCTGGCGCTGCTGTACAAAAAGCTGGACGCCGTCACGGACGGCGACGACCTTGTTCTGGCGGGCAGTATTCCCGCGGGTATGCCGGGCGATATCTATGAGAAGATCATGGCCGCGCTGCAGGAAAAGAAGGTGCGCGTCACAGTGGATGCCACAGGGGATCTTCTGCTGAATGTTCTGAAGTACCGCCCGTTCCTTATCAAGCCAAACCAGCACGAGTTGGGCGAGCTGTTCGGCCGCACACTGAAAACCGGGGATGATATCCGTGCATGCGCCGCAAAGCTGCAGGACAAGGGCGCGCGCAACGTGCTCGTTTCTCTGGCGGGCGACGGTGCGATCCTGCTGGACGAAACGGGTCAGTTCCAGGAGATCGGCGTTCCGCGGGGCACGGTGCGCAATGCAGTGGGTGCGGGCGATTCCATGGTGGCGGGCTTTTTGGCCGGTTACCTCAAGCTGGGCACCTATTCCTACGCTCTGCGCATGGGCGCGGCCGCGGGCAGCGCGACGGCGTTTTCCGATGAGCTGGCCACAAAGGAAGAAATATTGAAGCTGCTGAATACCTTTTAAGCGGAATACCGGGAAAGGGAAGAGGAACATGTTGCTGCAAGGCGTAGGCGTCTCCCCTGGTGTCGGCATCGGCCGGGCCGTGGTTATTGCGGAGGGGAGCCTTGATTACACACAGGTCCATTTCGCGGGCGTGCAGCAGGAAAAAGCACGCCTGCGCACGGCCGTGCAGGCATTTGCACAGCGGACGCAGGCTATGGCGGACGCGCTGCGCGCGCGCCTGGACGGACAGGAGGCGGACATCCTCGCCAGTCAGATTCTGATGGCAAACGATCCGGCTCTGCTTGCGCAGACAGACAGCCGCATTGAAGCGGGCGAATGCGCGGAGGCCGCTTTGGACGCAGTGTGTGCGTCATATATCCAGCTGTTTGCCGCGGCAGGCGACGAATTGCTGGCGCAGCGTGCCGCGGACATAGAGGATATCCGCGCCCGCCTGCTGGCGATTTTGCTGGGGCGCAGTGAAGCGTCCATCCCGGACGTGCCTCCGGGCACCGTGCTGATTGCATGGGATCTCACGCCTTCCATGACCGTGAGCGTGAACCGGGAAAATGTTGCCGCTTTTGTGGCGGAATGCGGTGGCATGACGAGCCATGCCGCCATTCTGGCGCGTGCGTTGGGCCTTCCCGCCGTACTGGGAGCCGCGGGGGCCGCGTCTGTGCTGCGGAGCGGGGAGGATGTCGTCGTGGACGGCGGGCAGGGCGCGGTGATCGTATCTCCAAGCGGGGCGGAGCTGGCGCGGTACCGGAAAAAACAGGAGAAGGAGAAAAGACAGGCGGAGGCGCTGCAGGCGTACCGCGCGGGCCCGGCGGTGAGCGCCCGCGGCCAAAGGTACGCGCTGTACGCCAATATCGGCGGCGTGGGGCAGACCGCTGCGGCGGATGAAGCCGGGGCGGAAGGAGTCGGGCTGCTGCGGACGGAATTTCTGTTTATGGGACGTACATCCTTGCCCACGGAGGAGGAGCAGTACGAAGCTTATGCATCGGTGTCCCGCGCTATGGGGGACAGGCCCGCGGTTGTCCGTACGTTGGATATCGGCGGCGACAAGGCGCTGCCGTATCTGGGACAGGAAAAGGAGGAGAATCCTTACCTGGGCCGCCGGGGCATCCGCTACTGCCTTGCCCGGCCTGAGGTGTTCCGCACGCAGCTTCGGGCGCTGCTGCGCGCGGGGGCGGAGCGTGGGAACATCAGGCTCATGCTGCCAATGGTGACGGGCGTACAGGAGCTGCGCGCTGCACGGACGATGCTGGAGCAGGAAAAGCAGGCGCTTTCCGCGAGGGGCGTTGCATTTGACGGGGCGATTTCTCTGGGCGTGATGATCGAAACGCCGGCCGCTGCCGTCATTGCGGATCTGCTGGCGAAGGAGGCGGATTTTTTCAGTATTGGCACCAACGACCTGGTGCAGTACATTTTAGCCGCGGACCGGGGCAATGCAGACATTGCGGAGCTATATGCACCCTGCCATCCGGCGGTGCTGCGCAGCATTCGGGATGTGATCGCCGCGGGCCGTGCGGCAGATGTGCCGGTGTGCATGTGCGGCGAAGCTGCAGCAGACCCGTGTCTTATTCCTCTGTGGATGGCGTTTGGCCTGGATTCTTTCAGTGCTGGGCCCTCCGCTCTGCCGGAAGTGCGCCGGACTGTTTCACGCTGGACGGAGGAAGAAGCGCTTTGCACGGCGAAGGAGGCACTGGCCTGTCCGGATGCGGATGCTGTGCGGGCGCTGCTGGCCGCGCGCCGCAGATAGCAGCAAAGCGGCGGGGAGCAGGATTTGCACAAATTGCGGAAATCCCGTTCCCACATGCCATTCTTGCGGTTTTGCGCCTGCCCGCTTGACGGGGCGGGCGTTTTTTTCTACACTGGAATACAAAAAGACGGGCGCCGCGCCAAAAGCGCCGCACCCATAGCTGCGGGTCGGGAAAGGCCTGCGGCATTACTTTGCCTGGAGGATGTTTTATGAATGCTTTGCGGCAAAACAAGGCGGCCTGCGCATATCCGGCCATGCTGCTCAATGGTGTGTGCGCCAGCAGCGGCGGAGTGGTGATGGCGCTTTTGCAGGAACGGTACGGCCTGAGCTACCAGTGGAGCGGCCTGCTGCTGGCCATGCTGAGCGTGGGCAACCTTGCGGCGGGCTTTGCCGCGGGCATGCTGCCCGCGCACTGGGGCCAGCGGCGCACCGTTCTTATGCTGGCGGGCGGTGCAGCGCTGGGTTACGGCGCAATGATCCTCACGGGAAGCCCGTGGGCGCTGCTGGCCGCTTTCACATTGGTGGGCGTGGCCAAGGGCACAACGCTGAACACCAGCAGCGCGCTTATCGCGGCGCATGCACGGGAGCGCACGAAATGCATGAATCTCATCCATGCATGCTTTGCCACGGGGTCGCTGCTGTGCCCGCTGTTTATTGCGGCGCTGGGTATGGGCGGGCTGCCCTGGTGGGCGCCCATGGCAGGCCTTGCACTGTGCGGCGCGGCGCTGTGGGGCGTGTTCGCGTTGGCGGGTCTGCCGGGCCGCACAGGAGACGGCGCGCGTGTCAAAAACGACTGGTCTTTTCTGCGTTCGCCCCGTTTTTGGGTGCTGACCGGGCTTGTCTTTTTCCAAAACTGCACGGAGATCAGCGTCACGGGCTGGATGGTGACATATTTCAAGGATGTGGGCATCCTCTCGGGCCCGGCGGGCCAGATGACCGTTACGGTCATCTGGGGCGCAATGCTGGCCGGGCGTCTGTGCATCGCATTTGTTTTCCCGGTAAAAAACAGCTTCCGCACCCTTTCGCTGATGTCCGCATGCTGCGTAGGCACCTATATCCTACTTCTAATGGCAAAAACGCCCGCATCTGCGCTGATCTGCCTGTTCCTGTTCGGCCTGGCCATTGCAGGCGTGAACCCGACGGCTGTCGCGGCGGGGAATGCGCTCTCCGGCGCGGGCCTCGGCGTGATGCTTCCCGCAGCGGGCGTGGGCGCGGTTTTAATGCCGTATATCACAGGCGCGGTGGCGCAGCGGTTCGGCATCTGGGCAGGCATGCTGTGCACGGTGTTTGCGCTGATGGGCATGACGGCATGCGCCGTTGCGCTGCACCGCAGAAACGATATGAAATAAACGTGCCGCACCGGCGCTTGAAAAACGGCGGCTGCCGCCGGATGCAAAACGCGCCCCCGCCGCAAGGGCCGGGGGCGCGCTGCTGTATTCGTGGAAAGAGCGGTGCGGCGTTCACACGCTGCCGCCCTGCGGCAGAGGCTCGGTGCCGAAATAGGCGCAGATCGCCTCGTAATAGATACGTGCGGCGCGGGCGCATCCGGCCTCTCCCGTCCAGTTTTCCACATCGCTGTAATTGGTCAGAAAACACTGCTCCACCAGCACGGCGGGGCAGTAGGGCCTTTCCACGATGCCGAAGCTCTTTTGCTCGCGTATCTTGGTGTCGGTGCTGTCCACGATGCGTTTGCTCTTTCCGTTGTAATAGGCGAAACGAATGCCGTTTTCTCCGCGCAGGCGGTGCCCGGCGCCGCCCATTTTCTGCGCGATGCATTGGGCAAAGCGCATGGATTCTTCCGAGTAGGTGCGCCCGGGCGGCGTGGGGAAGCATTCAAAGCCGTGGGACTGTCCCGTGCTTTCGTCGCTGTTGGCATGAACGCTCAGAAGCAGGGAAGCGCCGGCGTCGGTCGCGGCCTGTGCACGCTCCTTGATGGAGCGGTCCTCGCCGTTGGGGCGCGTGCGCACAGGCGCATAGTTGGAGTCCTGCTCCAGAAGCGTATAGAGGGCGTTTACCGTCTGTTCGCATACTTCCAGTTCTTTGATGATCGCCTCCGCACCGGTGTCGAAGCCGCCGTGTCCGGCATCCAGCGCCACGGTGTAGGGCGGCTGGGTCTGCAGCAGATACGGCCGGTCCGGGTCGCCCGTGAGTTGGGGCGGTGAAGGCGATGCAGGCGCCGGGCTGCGGGGCGTGCCCGAAAAACCGGCAGGCTCGCTGAGCACCGTGTGCATGCATGCGGCCATCAGCAGGCCGGCAAGGCATACCGCTCCAAGGCAAAGCGCGCGCCTGCCGCGGGTGTGCAGGCTGTATACGCCGCCCTGCCTCGCAGAGCGCGGGCCGCGGTCTGCGGAAGCGCGTGCGGGCCCGCTCATGCGGCAGGCGCGGCAGGCGGCGCGCCAAGTTCTGAAAGTGTGCCGAAGGTATACCCCATCTCTTCCCACCGTGTCAGCAATTCATCCAGAATTGCCGCATTGGTGGCGCTGGTGGAATGCAGGAGCACGATCGCGCCGTCGTGGGTACGGGGCATCAGTTTGTCAAAAGCGGCCTCCCGCGAAGGCTGTGCATCCTGTTTCCAGTCCACATAGGCGAGGCTCCAGAAAATGGTTTTGTAGCCCAGTTCCTGCGCCCAGGTAAGGTTTTCATCGCTGAATTTGCCTTCGGGCGGTCGATAGAAAAGCGGCAGGGGCGTTCCTGTCGTTTCCTGGAACAGCGCGGCAAGATCATTCAGCTCTTTTTTGAAAGAGGCTTCATCTTTTTGGGACATGTTCGGGTGGTGATAGGTGTGGTTGCCCACCGTATGGCCTTCGGCGACCATCCGCTTGATCAGGTCCGGGTTTTCCTTGATATAGCTGCCTACTACAAAGAAGGTGCCGGGGGCGTTGTGCTTTTTCAGCGCGTCAAGAATGGGTGCGGTATTGCCGTTCTCATACCCTGCATCGAACGTCAGATACAGCCGCTTCTGCTCCGCGTCTCCGCAGTAAAAAGCATCGAAGGGGCGCAGCTTTTCGGCTGAGAGGTTGGGAATGGGCGGTTCGTTTTCCGTCTGAAACGAAAGGCCCCATTCATAAGAAGCAGCAGCCACAGCCGCGGGTTCTGCCTCCGCCCGCGGCCAGCCGAGCCCCAGCAGAACGCCGCCCGCCGCCGCAGCGCACAGCACGGCAGCCAGTACGCGGTGGGCCGCTTTTTTCGGGATGCATAGATACATCTTTGTTCACCTGCCTTGTGGTGCAATCATATGCGGGCGCAAAAAGAAAAATGTAACGGCGGACAGATTTTGTTCGCCGTGCACACCCTGTGACGGAAAAGAATGAGCCGCCGAATATTTTGCAGAGCGCTGCGCCCCGTGGAGAGGCATACACGAGAAAATACAGCGCTTCGGTTGACAAGTGAAAACGCCGGTGCTACGATAAATCCATATCTATTATGCGAGGTGGAAGAGGTGCGGCATTCGGTACGGCACATGGCGCTTTTGTTCCACAGAAAGGAAAGAAACATGGAAATCAAATACACGCAGACAGAAAAAGCACCCGCGGC
>ERZ826242.3651-NODE-3651-length-10738-cov-2.780680_pt1 | contig 10738 bp, 12 predicted proteins | sample MGYA00519871_ERZ826242 | MGnify/ENA primary metagenome ERZ826242 (study PRJEB31778, sample SAMEA3449226) | human gut metagenome | biome: human gut; feature: human-associated habitat; material: faeces | place: United Kingdom | collected 2010/2012 ...
TCGCTCAAGGAAGATGCAGATGAACGGGTAGAAGAAGCAGTAGAAGAAATGTTAAATAATCTGTGGAGGAAGATAGATGGTAACAGGGATTGAAAGCTTTAAGGAATGGTTCAAGGGTAACGAAAGCCAGTATGCAATTATCGGTGGAACTGCGTGTGACATCTTGATGACGGAAGAAGGCTTAGACTTCCGTGCAACAAAAGACATTGACCTTGTTCTAATTATTGAAGCCGTGGATGCGGCTTTTGGAAGAAAATTCTGGGACTATGTAAAACAGGCTGGATACGAACATTGTAATAAAAGCTCTGGTATGCCGCAGTTTTATCGGTTCAGTCACCCGATGTCAAACCGTTATCCAGCGATGATCGAACTGTTCACTAGAAAACTGGATGCAATTCAACTTCCAGATGATGCAGTATTGACACCGCTGCCAATGGATGAGGACATATCTAGCTTGTCTGCAATCCTTTTGGATGATGATTACTATGAGTTCTTGAAGCAGGGGAAAGTGACTGTTGATGGAGTGACGGTTTTGGATGCTGCATATTTGATTCTATTCAAGGCGAAAGCATGGATGGATTTGACGGATCGCAAAGAAGCTGGAGAACACGTTGATAGTAAAAACATTAAGAAGCATAAAAATGACGTTTTTCGATTGACTGAACTGATTGACCCTACGGTCAAGATTGCCACTCCCAGTGGCGTGTATGAGGATATGCAGAAGTTTGTTGATCGAATGAAAAATGAAACGGTTGATGTTAAACAGTTGGGGCTTGTGGGACGAACGAAAGAACAGATTCTTCAGGAGATAGGAGAATTATATGCTATACAATAATCAGTGAGTTATAGAATAAAACACTATCTTGTAAGGAAGTGATATAACATGGAAAAGAAATACCAAATTTTTATTTCGTCAACTTATAAGGATTTGATAGAAGCACGTAGCAAAGTAAGGGATGCAATCCTGTCAATGATGCATTTCCCAGTTGGCATGGAGATGTTTAACGCTGCTGACGAAGAACAGTGGGAAATCATACAAGAGACGATTGATAGTTCGGATTATTATGTTTTGATTTTGGGACAGCGATATGGCTCTGTAATAGAATCTGGATCGGATGCTGGAATTAGCTATACGGAAAAGGAATTTCGCTATGCGAGAGAGAAGAAAATTCCTATTCTGGTATTCATAATTGATGATGATGTGGCAATTAAGCCGGAATTTATGGAAAAAGATCCAGAAAGTATAAAAAAGCTGGCTGATTTCAAGACAGAAGCAAAAAAAGGACGAACGGTACAGTGGTGGACTAATATTGACGAACTTGCTAGAGAGGTTTCAGAATCTTTACATCAGCAAATGGATCGAAAAAAGCGTCCAGGGTGGATAAGAGGAGATGCCTTTGATATTGAAGCAAGTCATGCGGAAATTCTCAGTTTGAATAAAAAGATAAGAGAACTTGAGCAGGAAAATGCTGAGCTGAAATCACAGATTGTAAAGAGGGTTCCTGAGTTGATGGCCGCAGTTGTGCTGGATCAACAGGAGGATGAAGAGGAGGATGAAAAAGGTCTTAAAACACATGGAAAATTGCTTATTGATAGCTCTGATAATGCATACAAAATCCAATTATATCATAATGATGGAGAATGCTACAAAAACAAGTATGAACCACTTGATTTAAGTTGCGTTGAATCACATTTAAAAAAGTATGTAAAAGAAAAGGACTTGCAGGCTTACAATGCAGCACTACCGTCTGAAGAAGAAATAAATGATTATGCACACAAGATGAGCGTATATAAGACAATAACAAACGGTGGTGTTGCGCTCAAGCTAAGAGTGCTTAATAAGGGAACAGCGAAAGCAACCGACATTAGAATCTCAATCGTATTTCCAAAAGATATTTTTGTATATGACATTGATGATATCGAAAAAATGAAGGAGCCGAAAGCACCAAAACTTCCACCGAATCCTATTGAAAAGGCAGAGGAACGTTTTATGAGCGACTTAAATCCAGTATATGGCTTGTTGAAAAATAGTATGGACGGAATGCAGCCATTCTACTCAGCTCGAAGCTTGCCGATTATAGACCCGGCAATTTTTAACAACTCCAATTCTTCTGTGTTTGAATCAATATCTATACGAGATAACTCAATATTTGCTGAATGCAATCAGTTGCCACATAAAGATGATACCGAGTTTGATGGGATATATATTGTTCCGGCTAGAAAAGGAAAATTCAAAGTAAGCGTTTCACTGATGTGTTCGGAATATATTGAACCGAAAGTTCATGATATTGAATTTGAAATTGTCTAATAATTAAAATAAGTACGAATAAGCCGCATAGGGCTTCCCAATGGTTTTAACCCAATGGGAAACTTTATGCGGCTTATTTTTTGCTTTTTTTGAAAAAATTGTTGTCCCTATCTTGACATCAGGGGGGGTGGTAAGGGTGACGTCGTCGGCGTTGCCTTCGGCGTCGGTCAGGCGGGTGGCGGTGAAGCCGTTGCCGCTGACGGTGACGGTCACACCCTCGACAGGGCTGGACTGACGGGCCGCAAAGGCCTGGATGCGGAGAGTTCCGGTGTTTTTCATGGAGATACGCTCCTTTGCTGGTAAAAGTATGCTTTTGCCCCAGCGTATTCCGTCCGGCGCCCGGGCGTGCATGACAATGCCCGGTGCAAACAAAAAAGCCGCCCGTAGGCGGCAGGGAATTACAGAAATCAAATTTTCTCTAAAGGCTTCCCCCGGTTGGGGGGAAGCTGTCACCGCAGGTGACTGATGAGGGCGCAAACGAGCAGCAGCTTACGGGAAATTGCCCCTCATCCGGCTGCTCTGGGACGAACTCTAAAAGTTGATTTCCGTGGCAGGGGAGAATAGCTTATTTGGCGTTGTCCTTGGCAAGGGCAGCGTCAATATTTTTTTGCAGGGCGGCAAGGTTTTCTTCCTTGTCGATGCCGCCCAGCAGGGGCTGGCCCACAACGTTGCCGTCCCGGTCAAAAACGTAGGTGGTGGGGAAGGCCATGATGTTCAGTGCAAACTTGCCGGCCTCACTGCCGGAGGCAAAGTAGATGTTGCGGTAGCTTGCGCCCGTTGTCTCCAGCAGTTTTTTGGCGGCATCAATGCCCTGCTGGTTGCCGTCCAGCGTCTCGGTGTTGATGCCGATGACCTCACCGCCCTGTGCCTTGACCTTCTCGTTCAGGGCGTTCAGGTCGTCCAACTCCTCCACGCAGGGCTTGCAGCCGTTGAACCAGAAATTCACCACCGTAAAGGCGTTGCCCGCAAACAGGCTGTTGTCCACCGGGTTGCCCTCTAGATCGCTGCCCTCAAACTTGGGGAAGGCGGTGCCCTGTGCGGCGGCACTGGAAGCGGCATCCTCTGCGGGGGCAAGAGCGGCGATCTGCTGTTCGATGGCACGAATCTTTTCGGCATCTGCGGTCAGGGTCTTGTACTCCTCGTCCGAGAACTGGTCTTTTGCCTTTTCCACAGCGCTGAGCAGAAAATCGCCGTAGTTGGCGCTGATCGTGGTTTCGGTCACGTTTTTGTCCATAGAGGCGAATACCTTCTCCCACAGGGCATCGTTTGCGGAAAGGATCTCGTTTTCCTCGGCCAGCAGCTGCTCCTCGGTCTTGCCTTCCGCTGCCGCAGAGGAAGCGGAAGAAGATGCAGTAGAGGCAGAGGATGCGCCCTGCCCGCAGGCGGCAAGGCTGAAAGCCAGCACAAGGCTGAGCAAAAGTGCGGTTACACGGTTGAATTTCATGGTTTTACTCCTTTGTTGTTTCGGTGTTTGATTGGTCTCCCAGCCCGAACTTGTACTGGATGGCGTCCGTGGGGCAGGCTTTCATGCACATCCCGCAGCGGATGCATTCGGCGTGGTTGGGGGTCTTGGTAATGTCTACGTCCATCTTGCAGGCCCTTGCGCAGGCTCCGCAGGAGACGCATTTGTGGGTGTCTACGCGCATCTGGAACAGCGAGACCTTGTTCAGCAGCGCATAAAACGCGCCCAGCGGGCACAGCCACTTGCAGAAGGGGCGGTAGAACACCACGCTGCCCACGATGACCGCCAGCAGAATGCAGGCCTTCCATGTGAACAGCTTGCCCAGCGCAGCGCGGATGCCCGCATTGGTCAGGGAGAGGGGAATGGCACCCTCCAGCACGCCCTGCGGGCAGAGATACTTGCAGAAGAAGGGGTCGCCCATGCCCAGCTCATTGACCGCCAGCAAAGGCAGCAGCACCACCATGACCAGCAGCACCGCATACTTTAAATAGCGCAGCGGCTTTAGCTTTTTGGTGGAAAGCTTGGGAGAGGGAATCTTGTGCAAAAGCTCCTGAAACCACCCGAATGGGCAGAGGAAACCGCAGATGAACCGTCCCAGCAGCACCCCGAAAAGGATGAGAATGCCGGTGATGTAGTAGGAAAAGCGGAATTTGGAAGAGCCCACTACCGCCTGAAACGCCCCCACCGGGCAGGCACCGGCAGCGCCCGGGCAGGAATAGCAGTTCAGTCCCGGCACGCAGACGTATTTTCCGCTGCCCTGATACAGCGTCCCTTTGGCAAAGTTAGGTAGGTGGATATTTGTCAAAAGGGTCGCCCCGGCCTGTATAAAGCCCCGGAACCGGGCGAGGGGATTTAATTTTTTCTTATCCAATGCCCACACACTCCATACACAGCCGGATGGCTTTTGAAAATACGGTGTCTGCCTCGCCCCGCCATACGCCGAACAGCAGCATCAGCACCCCGGCGGCAAGCAAAAGCAGCTGCGCCTGTTTTTTTGTCATGAACATCATAGCCTCCTGTTGTTTGATGGCATCAGTATACACCATGCGGGATAAAATCTCTGCTAAGAAAATCTTAACACGAATCTTAACACCGTCTGCTATAATCTGTTATAATGAAGAAAAACGCAAGAAATGGATTTTTTACGGGAAGGGTGGAACACAAGATGCGTCTTTTGGTGGTAGAGGACGAGCACTCCCTGCGGGAGGACATTGCCCGGAAGCTGCGGCTGTCCGGGTACGAGGTGGACGCCTGTGCAGACGGCGAAGCCGCATTGGAAGCGCTGACGGCAGAGCGGTACGACCTTGTACTGCTGGACCTCAATCTGCCCAAGGTGGACGGGATGCAGGTGTTGCGCAGCTTACGGCAGCACGACCTTGAGACCTGTGTGCTGATCTTATCAGCGCGCAGTGAAATTTCAGATAAGGTGGAGGGGCTGGATGCCGGGGCGAACGATTATCTTTCCAAGCCCTTCCACCTTGCAGAGCTGGAGGCCCGGGTGCGCAGCCTGACCCGGCGCAAGTTCATCCAGCAGGATGTCTGCCTGTGCTGCGGGCGGCTCAGCTTCAACACCCGCAGCCGCGTTGCCACGGTGGATGGTCAGACCTTTGCCCTGACGCGGAAGGAGAGCGGCGTACTGGAATATCTGCTGCTGCATCAGGGACGCCCGGTCAGTCAGGAAGAGCTGATTGAGCACGTCTGGGACGGAAGCGTGGACAGCTTCAGCAACTCCATCCGGGTACATATCTCTGCCCTGCGCAAAAAGCTGCGGGCGGCGCTGGGCTACGACCCCATCCGCAACCGCATCGGGGAAGGCTACGAGATCGGAGGCGAGGCACAATGAAGCGTTTATCCCTGCAATGGCGCATCACCCTGCTGACGGCGCTGCTCATCGCCTGTGCCTGCGTGTGCATGAATCTGCTTTTGTATCGCACCGGCGTTACCGGCATGGATGCCCTCAACGGCTTTATGATGCAGTATCAGCCCGGCAGTGAGGATTCCTTGACCATCGAGATCCCGCAGGAGGAAATGTCCAGCCTGCTGGCGCATTTTTCACAGGAAGTCTACGATGCAAAGGTGGTTTTTGGCCGCAAGGGCTGGTGCATCACAGCCGTGGTCACCATCCTCAGCGCAGCCATCGCTTATTTTGTCAGCGGCAGAGCGCTGAAACCTTTGCAGCAACTTGCGCAGCAGGCGCAGCGGGTCGATCAGGACAGCATCGCCACCGTCCGTCTGGACGAAGATACCGTGCAGGAATTCGGGCAGCTGAGCCGGTCGGTGAACCGGATGCTGGATGGTCTGGCGCAGTCCTTTGAGTTGCAGCGGCAGTTTGCGGGCAATGCCGCCCACGAGCTGCGCACCCCGCTGGCTATTTTGCAGACGAAGCTGGAACTGTTTGCAGAGGAGCACCCGGCCATGGACGCCGAAACTGCCGGGCTGATCCGCTCTCTGCGGGAGCAGCTGGACCGCCTGACCGCTCTTGTGCGCACTTTATTAGAGATGAGCAATCTGCAATCAGTCTCCCGCACCGACCAGATCGCCCTTGCGCCGCTGGTGGAGGAGATCCTGACCGACCTGACCCCCCTTGCCCAGAAAAACAATATCTCCTTGCAGCAGGACTGCGCGGAACTGGGCATGGTGGGCAGTGATGCGCTGATCTACCGGCTGGTGTTCAATCTGGTGGAAAACGGCATCAAGTATAACCGCCCCGGCGGGGCAGTGCGCGTCACCCTGCGGCAGGAAAAGCAGGCCGCTGTGCTGCGCGTTGCAGATACCGGCCCGGGCATCCCCGCAGACTGCCGGGAGAGTATTTTCCAGCCCTTTTTCCGGGTGGATAAGTCCCGCAGCCGGGAGATGGGCGGCGTGGGGCTTGGCCTTGCCCTTGTGCGGGAGATCGCCGTACTGCACGGCGGCAGTGTGACTGTGGAGAGCAGCAGCGAAAACGGCACTACCTTTGTCGTCACCCTGCCGCTGGCACAGCCCTGTTGAAGCAAGCAGAGCATGGAAATCGTGCTTCCGAATAAAGGCTTCCCCCGGCCGGGGGAAATCTGTCCCCAAGGGGGAAGGCTTTTGCCCAGTGACGATTTGTGCAAGCATGGGAAGGGGGCTTTATTTTTGGCACACGGGGGAGTATACTGGAAACAGCAGGCCCCGGAAAATAAGAAGGACAAAGGAGATACTGAAAATGCAGGCAACCATTCACAACGAATTTCTGACCCTGACCGTGGACACCCACGGTGCCGAAGCAGTCAGCCTGAAAAATGCCGCCGGGCAGGAGATGCTCTGGCAGGCCGACCCGGCTGTCTGGAAGCGCCATGCCCCCATCCTTTTCCCCTGGACGGGCAAGCTGACCGGCGGGGCCTTTACCCACAAAGGCAAGACCTACCCCGGAGGGCAGCACGGCTTTGCCCGGGACGTGGAGCACACCCTGCTGAAAGCGGAGGGCGACACCATCCAGCTCGAGCTGCGCCCGGATGAGGCCATGAAGGCGGAGAAGTTTCCCTTCGACTTCGTGCTCACCAGCACCTTCCGGCTGGACGGAAAGAACCTTCACCACACCCTCACCGTCTCGAACCCCGGTGCCGAAGAGCTGCGGTTCGGCATCGGCTACCACCCGGCCTTTCAGGTGCCGTTCGATGACAGCCACACCGTCGAGGACTACGAGTTCCGCTTTGACCAGCCCGAGAGCCCGGTCATCCTCGACGCCAGCGGGGGCGGCCTGCTGACGGGCAAATGCTACTACCAGTGGAAGAACCAGCAGGCGATCCAGCTGACCGATGACCTGTTTGCCAACGACAGCTTCTGCATGGCAGGCCTGCGCACTGGCACCATTGGCATCTGCGAAAAGGACACCGGCCGCAATATCACCTGCCGGGTGGAGGGCTACCCCTATTCGCTCATCTGGTCGGCTCCTGCAAAGCCGGTGCGCTTTGTGTGCATTGAGCCGTGGCATAGCCTGCCCGCCGCTGCCACCGACCCGCAGGACTGGGAGCAGCGCGCCGCAGCCGCCTGCCTTGCCCCCGGCGAAAGCTGGCAGACCACCCTTAGCACCACCTTTGACCGGTAAGAAAAAAGCACGCAGAAACGAAACGGCGTGCTCTTGACAGAAACCTCAAAAGTGTGTATATTGTAAATAGAAAAGGCACTGCGACAAGCAATCAGCCCTTTTGATGAACCGTCTTAAAAACTAAGAACCGTCACCGGTCAGGGTGACGGTTCTTTTTTGCTGAGAGTGCCACAGCAGAGAATGTGCAGGTTGTCAGCAATAGGGCAGCTGTTTCCCTCTGTGACCCCTCCTGTAAAAAGGGGACAGCGGAACGCCCGCAGGCGTTCCGCTGTCCCGAACTATAAAATATTCTTTCCGCTGAAGATGGCCAGAGCGCACGCGGCGGCCATTTCAGATCGTTCCGCGCAAAGGCTCAGAGAAGCGATTGCTTAGTAAGCAACGCCCCAGTAGACCATGGCCTTGGCGGGCTTGCCGCAGCAGGGGCACACATCGCTGAGCTGCTCCTGCTCAAAGGGCATACAACGGCTGGAAAGTCCGGCCTCTTCCTTCATCTTCATCTCACAGGCCAGATCGCCGCACCACATGGTCTTGATGTAGCCGGTGTTGGCTTTTGCCAGCTCCTTCACCTCGTCCATGGTGGTGGCAGCCCAGGTGCGCTTTTCGCGGTTTTCCAGCGCACGCTGGTACAGGTCCTTGCGCAGAGCTTCCAGCTGGGCGGGAATGGCAGTCTCCAGCTCGTCCAAGCTTACAAAGACCTTCTCGCGGGTGTCGCGGCGCACCAGCACGCACTGGTTCTTCTCCAGATCCTTGGGGCCGATCTCCAGGCGCAGAGGCACGCCCTTCATCTCCCACTGGGAGAACTTCCAGCCGGGGGCGTTGTCGCTGTCATCCAGCTTGAACAGCTTGCCTATAGAGACACCGATGCTTCCACCTATCTGAAGGGCGGCACCCTCCCGGCCGGATGAACCTCCAAAGAGGTGTGTAATGACCGTCGATATGAAGATCAGCGGAGCCATACGGGAAGGAATCTCGTCCTCCACACTTCTTATGGAACCGATGACAAGATTGGTTCCCTTGGAATGTCTTATTCCACAGATCCTGTATATAAATACGATCACGATTCCCGCAAGCGGCAGAAAATATATTATCATATGATTGTTCTCACGGAAGCCGGTGGCGTACTCTACGCATATATGAAAAGCTGTTCCGACAAGCCCGCATATCGTTCCCATTATCAGTGAAAAAACTATCCATTTGAAAAAAGTCGTAGCATATCTGACACATCTGCTAAAACAGTTTACCCAGTATTCCTTTGTAAATTCCACGGCGATTCTCCATTCCTTTTTCTTTGTAAAGCAACTTTAGTAATGTTAAAGCAAATAAATGAATTTGTCCAGTGCTGAGATTAACAAAAACTACCATTATAATCTGCAGTGCATAAGGGAATTATAGTAACAGTTACATTTATCCATATAAGGGAGTTGCATGATATGAATGAGAAAAAAGGAAAACAGAGCATAAAATTTGGCAATCCCCCATATATACTGGGGGCAGCAGCGGTGGCGGGGCCGAAGGAGATAGATGGCCCCATGGCGAGATATTTTGACAGAGTGAGCGAGGATGCAACATTTGGCAAAGATTCCTGGGAGGAAGGCGAGAGCGAGATGGTGCGTCAGGCGGTGACCCTTGCCATACAGAAGGCGGGAATAGTCAAGCAGGATATAAGGTATATATTTGCCGGGGATCTGCTGGGACAGCTCATAGCGTCGACATTTGGAATCAAGGATATGGAGATACCGGTGTTCGGTCTGTATGGTGCGTGCTCGACGTGCGGGGAGGCACTGTCGCTTGCGTCCATGACTGTGGCGGCGGGGTATGCGGACAACGTCATTGCGGAGGCGTCAAGCCACTATGGAAGTGCGGAGAAGCAGTTCCGTTTTCCCTTGGAATATGGAAATCAGCGTCCCCTGTCAGCTACCTGGACGGTCACGGGAAGTGGTGCCTTTGTGGTGTCAGACAGAGAGTCGGATGTGTGTATCCAGGGCGTAACCACAGGGCAGATAGTGGACTATGGTGTGAAGGATTCCCTCAACATGGGAGCGTGCATGGCACCAGCGGCGGCTGCCGTTATATATCAGAATCTTCAGGACTTTGGAATAAAGCCCACATACTACGACAGGATAATAACCGGTGATCTCGGCAAGGTCGGCAAGACGATACTTGAGGATCTTCTGAGCATGAACAATGTGGATATATCGGCAAATCATATGGACTGCGGTATAGAGATATTTGAAAACGAGGAACAGGATACCCACTCTGGCGGATCGGGCTGTGGCTGCTCGGCGACCGTCCTCGCCGGATATATATTGAAGAAGTTGAGCTCCGGGGAGTGGAAGAGAGTGTTGTTTGTTCCGACTGGAGCACTGCTTTCCACCGTGAGCTATAACGAGGGGCAGACCATACCGGGGATAGCCCATGCGGTCATGATAGAGCATCACGAAAAGAAAGGAGAGTAGATGTAAATGGATTATGTAAAAGCGTTTGTGGTTGGCGGAATAATATGTGTCCTTGCCCAGATATTGATGGATAAGACCAAGCTCCTTCCGGGAAGGATAATGGTCATACTCGTCTGTACGGGAGTTGTGCTTGGAGCTCTTGGAATATACAAGCCGCTTCTGGAATTTGCACAGTGCGGAGCGTCGGTGCCGCTCACAGGATTTGGATATAATCTGTGGAAGGGTATAACCGAGGCGGTTGATAAGGATGGATTTATCGGACTGTTCCGCGGAGGTTTCCAGATGGCTGCGGTTGGAAGTTCGGCTGCACTGATATTTGGATATATTGCATCGTTGATATTCAAGCCGAAGATGACAAAATAGAATAGAAGACAGGCAGATATAAAAAGCCCCACCATACATTGAATTGTATGATGGGGCTTTCCGTCATTGAGTTGTATCGGTTG